>JACCDM011777021.1_pt1 | contig 11128 bp, 13 predicted proteins | sample 7445851 | NCBI WGS metagenome assembly JACCDM01 (sample SAMN15323438, study PRJNA562643) | freshwater metagenome | isolation source: river surface water | place: USA:Blue River Watershed | collected 2017-08-16
GTTGCTTTGGACTAGAGAGCACCGCGACATTCCCTACACAAGAACTTGTCATACCCAGTAGCCTCGTTACTTACTTGACCACTCTGAGTTACAGGACAAGGAACTACCTGATTAGGGTTCTCGCATCCGTCACACTTTAGGTCGATAATCCAATCAAATGTGACTCCACTCTTGGTCGCTGCCACCACTCCTTGAGTCAGAGCGTGAAGTCCACCACTGCCGTGAGTCTTCCTTAGAAAAATCTTTGCGTTGGTTGTCTCAAGCACTGGTCTTGGATTTTTACAAGGGCAACCTTGCTTCTGAGCGTTACAAACATTTATGCCTCGACCATCGATGAATTCGTGAAATCCCATCGCGTGACCACAGATACAAATGCGACCATCTCTGTTGCCATACTTTTGAATCTTTTCGTAAGCCTCTAAAGCCTCTTCAACAGTTATGTCGAGTCCAGCCAGAGATTCTGATTTATTTTCCATACCCTGATGCTAGCACCAAAGACTATCAATCCACAAACGACACGCCTATTTACACCTATCTAGACCTAACAAATCTATCAGTTCTAACTATTCATCTGATTGTATTTTTCGCCACCCATGAGAGAAACTCCATGCGCGTATAGGGAAATCAATCAGTTAGGTTGTTAGGTATAGATAGATACCCCATACTATCGAGAAACTTTTTTCTTCAAAAACTTTTTCTGCGTGTATCCCGAAATTTCGCTTTTTCGGATACTATCCAAAAACTTTTCTGAAAACTCTCTAATCGAGATAGTATCTTGACTTTCACTATTCATACAGCAAAGTTTGTAATGTCAAGATACTATCAGCAAACATAGTGTTCAAAAATTGCGAATCTCGATAGTATCTGCTTGACTTTCGTCTGAAATTGGTGTTCAATAGACCTATGTTAAATGAACTTGTGTTGCTAAAAGCAGAGCCATATTTCCTCAAAAGAGTTGAGGAAGTAGGTGACCATCTTATCTGGCACGGACCTTTCAAGATGGAAGTCACCCACAGAAAGCCTGTGATTAGGAAGTCTAAACCGACCAACCAAACACGCTCTGCGTCTCGATATGCGTGGGAGTTGGTCTACCCAGAACTGGCTGAAAACAGAAAACTCCGCTACACCTGTGGCAACGATATGTGTGTCAGCCCAGAACACCAAGAGGTGATTCAGGACATCTGCCCTAGAGGTCACATAATGACTGAGGACAACAAATACGCCACCAAAACTATGACTGGTTTTATGACCTACACCTGTAGAAAATGCGTTACACACGCTCTAAAACTAAAAAGACGCCGCAAGAAAACTCAGGTAAAATAGTAGATGTGGCTGGGTTAGACGAGTATGGTTTTCTGGTTGATGCAAATTTGCGTCGCATCAGACTCGCTACCGCTGTGATAAACGAAGTTCAAGACCAACTTCTTGACCCACTTTATCCCCACGCAAAAGCAGATTTACTACTCCAAACTGAGGCTCTAGCAGACTCGACTCTAATCCTTTTAGAGAATGTCCGCGACTTGGTTTGGTCAACACAACTTAAAGACCCCTCACCAGACAGTTAGTAAGGAACATAACAAGTGCTACGCCCCCAAAGGGGCGAGGGAGAGCGCTCATATAGAAACAAAAGAAAAGCACCCCAGATTGCTCTGACGGTGCTTATTTTCTCTACTCCGCTTTGTTTAGCAGAGTCAGCAATGGCTACTTCTTCTTTTGGGCTATTGTCTGAAACACTGCCACAACAGCAGCGACTACAAACGGAGAAGCAATCCCTAGCAAATAACTTCCTAGGTCAAAAGCCTCGAACGATACGCTCATCTATAACTCCTATCGAATTACAGGCAGACATTACTGCCCTCGAATCCACCCTAGCACAGTATCAGTCAACTCTGTCTTCCCTAAAAAAGAAATCTCCCCTAGACCCATCTCTTTCCGCCTCTCTCAATGAAACTATTAGGGGCGTCGAGGCCAAGGTGTCTGCTCTAAATACCCTGATTGCCACAGCCAAGAAAGAACTAGCCACTTACCAAAAGGCACAGCAGTCTCTCGCTGAAGCCATCTCCTCTTACAACAAAGCCCAAGCAAACAAAAACCAGCAAAATGACCGGGTTTTGTCCGCCACCACCGCCCTCACCCAAGCAACTACCGAACTTGACCTAGCAAAAGCCACCGCTGACGCGTCGCTGACTAATCTCAATCTCGTCAAAGCAAAAACTGCCATTGCCAGAGTAAGTCTTTCGTCTGCTGACGCGTCACTGACTACTCAAATAGGAATCACCAACAACGCCCTCACCGCTCTCAACAACGCTAAGGCAGTCACAGCACAAGCAAGTTCTTTAGTTACTACAGCACAAGAAGCACTGACCTCAGCCTCAACAGCGCTATCAAACGCAACCTCTAATAAGTCACAAGCACAGTCTGCCTACGACACAGCACTCATCAATTTAGAGCAAGCACACTCAGCATTTGAAATAGCACAGTCAAATCTTCAACAAGCACAAAGCGCTTATGACAACAACTTGATTCCAGACCCAAACTGGACAGTGCCAACTCAACTTGTTCAGCACACGCGTCTTGTTCCGCAGACCAGAACGGTTACTACTACCACTCTTGTTCCACACGAGACCACCACTCTTCAAGAGCAGGTAATCCCAAACATCCTATTCAACTCAGACTTCTCACGAGGCACAGAGGGTTGGTCTGGTGTTTTAGCGGGGTGGCAAGGTTCTAACCCAGCACTTGTAGATGGAGAGGTTATCTTCTCCTACCAAAACCAAACAGTTAGTCAGGGTCTCTTTTCAGGACCTTTCCAGAACGCGACTCTTACTCTGTCTGCTGACTGGCTAAACAACGACCTAAATAGAGGTATCACAGATACCTACTCTATGACCGTCGAGGCTAGGGACATTAACCAGAACCCAGTTGGCACAGCGACTTACACATCAACTGGTTCACACGAGTGGGAAAACAAGTCCGTCACACTCACAGCCACAGGTCCTGTTTCTTACATCACAGTCTCTTTCACTGGCATTGACTCTGGCTTCTGGTATGGAATCTACGGTCCCCACTTCAAGAACCCAACCCTCAGCATCTCCCACGGACAGATGGTTACCGAAACAACTTATGAAGAGGTCACCACCACAGAAGAAATAACCGAAATGGTTGAGGAGATTTACTACACCACAGAGCCAATCACTACCGAGGGAACTATCCAAGTTAAAATCAACGAGGGTGGTCAGGCAACCTTTACAGCCCCTCAAGGAGCAGTCTTCGTTTCGAGCGACCTACGCTACGAAGCAATCGACCGCCCCGAGTGTGGCGTAGACATCCAACCAAATGTCAACGGTCTTAGCCAAGTAACCATTCAATCACTCAACTCAGTCTGGGGCGACCCTTGCGGTGGCTGGTATAAGCACATCACTGGAACTCTTACTTATCTAGGACAACCAACCGCCCCGCTAATCAAAGACCCAGCATTGCTTCCAGCAATTCAAGAAGCACAAGATGCTTATGACATAGCGCTATCAAATAAAGAATCCGCCCAGTTGACTTTTGCCGAGAAAGATTCTGAACTAAACAACGCTATTAGTGTTTATGACTTAGCACTAAGTAATAAAGTCGAAGGCGAAGCCGCCGTCGCTTCTGCCGAAGCAGAACTTACTACAGCCCAGCAAAATCAAGACGCTAAAGATTTAGATTATGTGGAAGCGGTTTCAGACCAAACTAAGGCAACCCTAAGTAAATCTGAAGCAGAAGTAAATCTTGCTAATGCTATAGATGAGGAAGAACAGGCTCAGCAAGATTTCAATAATAAAACTCAAGCAGTTGCTACAGCCCAAGCAACTAAAGACCAAGCAACTAATGATTTGGCGACAGAAGAAGCAAACTTTCAAGTAGCGGTTGAAAGTGAGTCTGTAGCATTAGCAACTAAGTTACAGGCGGAAGACAGCCTCACATCTTCCGAAGACACCGCCACACAAAGTTATTCACTGGCTTCCAACGCAACTGACATTTCATTTACCGATGTCGAGCAAATCCTAAACACTCCTCTTCCAGTTCCAGAAGAGGGGTCTAAGGAAATCCCAGTTGACCTATCTGCCGAGAACCTTATGGAAGTCAACCTTGAAACAGTTGACCCAACCGAACTTACAGAGGAACAAGCAGAGCAACTAAAGGAAGCAGCCCTCGAAACTTTCGAGACCGCTGAGCAGGGTTCCGCCGAGTATGAGCAAGCGTTGGATGCTCTCTACCTAGCAGCCGAGCAAGACGACATTGAACTGCCAGAAGAACTCGCTGCTATTCCAGGTTTGGCTGGAGCAGTAGAAGTTCTGAACTTCCTTGGTAACGCTGGAGCAGATATGTCTCCTCAGGTTCGTGAGCAATCAGAGAAAGTAGTTGTCACCGCTGTTGTCGCAGCAGGTGTCGCAGTTCAGGCAGCAGCAGGTGCTGCCACATCAGCAGCCGTCTCAGCCTCTGCCCCATCAGGCGGTTCAAGCGGTGGCGGTTCTAGAAGAGTAGGAAAGTAAATGAAATTATTCGGAAATGTGATGCTCCGAGTTTTAGCGACATTTGTCGCCTCGGCTTTAGGTGTTATCGGTGCTGGTTCGGTGGCTGGCTCCGTTAGTGGCGTTGATATCCCTATCTGGTTCAGCGCGATTATGGGTGGAATTATGGCAGTCGCAAAGGTTGTCGAACTTCTGTCCTTGGCGTTCCTCGAAGATGGAAAACTTTCCCGCGACGAGATTGACGCCGCTTTCCGCCAAACAACAAAAATCAAAGATATAGATGAGAAAACCTCAACTAAGAAAGAAGATAAATAAAATGAAGAACTTCCTAGTCGGACTGTTCAAAGACATCATTGACCAAGCGTGGACTTTGCTTGGTATGGCAGTGGCTTGGCTCGTGCTTGAGGGTTCAGCCAAGGAACTAACTGGAAACCTAATCCTAATCACCCTAGGTGTTTGGGTGCTAACCTTTCCTTTGCGCTATGAAAAGCCAGAGGAAGAAGAAGAGCCAGCCCCAAAGAAGAAGCCAGCACCTCGCAAGAAAGTCGAGAAGAAGTAATGAAGCGTTTATTTACTTACTTGAAGCACTTCTATGCCCTGAAGCAAAAAGACCTAACCCCACTGGCTTTGGAATCTTGGCGTGAATACATCAAGGGTAAAAAGCGTATCTACGATATGGACTTCTGCCGAGCATATCAGCGAGGCTACATCTCTCAATACCGCCACGAATACGCTATGTCAAAAATAGGCAAACGCTAATAGTTTTACAATATAACTATGCCTAATCTCAATCCTGAAGAGCGCGACCTCGCTAATGCGCTACTGCTGCTCGCTGAGAAGTATGGCAAGTTCAACGAAGACGCTACTGGCATTTGGGCTGGTTACGAGTCAGCCGAGGCTAACGAAGTCTCAGCGATTGGCGTCAAGTGTGGCAACTGCGTTCTCTATCGCGGTGGCTCTGAGTGCGCGATTATCTCAGCAGAGGTAGAGCGTGATGGCAAATGTCGCTTTGCTGTTATTCCAGATGGCGTAGTTATGTCAGAGCCAATGCCAATTAGTCCAGATGACCTAGAGTTTGCCAATGACGGTCCTTGCTGGGATGGTTACAAGCAAGTTGGTATGAAAGAGAAGAACGGAAAAATGGTACCTAACTGCGTTCCAGACAATGAAGCATCAGCCACCACAGCCACAGCAGGTTCAAAGCCAGCCCCAAAGAAAGACCAAATCAAAGGCTCTGACAAAAACAAAGAGGGTTCAGCCTCAGATGGCAAGGGCGTAACTTTCACAGCCGAGATTACCAAGGCTCTAGAGAAGAAAGTTGAAGAGCACAACGCTAAGGCAAAGAACGGTCGCAAGGTTACACTAGCGAAACTCAAGGCTGTCTATCGCCGTGGCGCAGGTGCGTTCTCAACTTCTCACCGCCCAGACCAAAACAGAAACTCGTGGGCAATGGCTCGCGTCAACGCTTTCCTAAAGTTGGTTCGTTCTGGTAAGCCAAACAACCCTAAGTATGTCCAAGACAATGACCTACTTCCTAAACTTCACCCAAGGCACTCTGAAGCGTCTACTCTAAATCCATTACTGGCGTCTATGGTTTTCGCTCTTGACGACGACTCTTGCCCACCAGCCACTCAAGACATTGCTGTCAACTTGGAGAACAGAGAGAAAGCAATTCAAGATGCTGGATACGGACCTCTAAACCCTCAAGAACCTAACGAAGAGTTCTGGGCTGAAAAAGCACAGCGTTGGAGCGTTGAGGTTTCAGAGGCTAAAAAGAGTGTGTGCGGAAACTGCGTGATGTTTATTCGCACACCAAAGATGCTTGATTGTATCGAGAGCGGAATCACCGCTGGAGATTCAAGTAAAGAAAACGCGTGGGATGCTATCGACAAAGCCGAACTTGGCTATTGCGAAGCGTTCGACTTTAAATGTGCCGCTTCAAGAACTTGCTCAGCGTGGGTAGTCGGCGGACCAATTACTGAGGAGAAATAATGGCAAAGACGCAATGGCCTATTGACGGTACATTCGGAAAAACATACAAGGTTACTTCAGCCTATGGCTGGCGTAAAGACCCACTAGGTCGCGCTGACAAGAAGCACCACAATGGCGTTGACCTATGGGGAGCAGCAGAGACCATCTACATCGAGGCTTTCTACGATGGCGTTGTTCTACACGCAGGTCCAAGTTCGCGCAAAAAGGCTGATGGCTCAGTCGGTGGCTTTGGTTACTATGTTGTAGTTCTACACAAGATTGATGGCAAGTTCTACACCAGTGCTTACGCTCACATGAAGCAAGGCTCTATCAAGGTGAAAAAGGGTCAGAAGATTACCGCTGGCACAGTTCTTGGTGTTATGGGAACTACTGGCGACTCGACTGGCAAGCACCTCCACTGGGAGATTTGGATTGGTAAGACCCACGGATGGTCGGACAATGGTAAGGGCTTTGTTGACCCAATCGAGTTCTGTAAGGCACAGATTCTAAAGGAGCGTGCTCTAGCAGCAGGTGCTGAGGCAACCGCTCCAGATGCTCCAGTTGCTGAGGCTCCAGTTCACGCCCCTGCTCCAAAAGCACCAGTAGCGAAGCCAGCAGTGGCGAAGCCAGCAGTAGCAAAGGCAGAACCAAAGAAGTCTCTTTACGCAGAACCGTTCCCAGCGAAACAGCGTGGTGACCTATTCGGAAACCTCGCTCCTTATCGCAACGGTCGCCCACACCGCGGACAGGACTGGTCTCCAGCAGAACTATCTCCAATCAAGTCAATCTGCGATGGCAAGGTTCACAATGTCTTCTGGACTGATGTCCTTGGTTGGGTTATCGAAGTCTGGGAGCCAATCGAAAAGGTATTTATCCAGTACGCCCATGTCGCCCCAAAGACTGCTCTAGTCAAAAAGGGAGACCAAGTAAAGTTGGGTCAAGTTATTGGAAAAGTTGGCGGTGGTCGTAAGACACCTAGCGGCAGCGCCTCTACCGGGGCACACCTTCATATGCAAATCTCCAAGAAGCCTAACGGTCACTTGGCTGCTTACAGCGCATTGATTGACCCACTCAAGCACATCTTGGCTCACTCAAAGAAGTAACCCGACAAGGTAAAAAGAAACCCCCCTCAGAAAACACACAAACTGAGGGGGGATTTCTTTAACCAACAAAGAAAGGGTATTGAACCAAACACCCAAGTAAGACTCTATCACAGCCCACCGACAAAACAAAACCCCCCCGAACCGAAGTCCGAGGGGGATTTGCCGAAAGGAGACGAGTAACTATGAACAACAACCACTCGTGTAGTGGGGAGATTGGAAGCCCGACTACTCTTAGATGTTAGCACACATTTTTAGAAACAATCAAGAAAAACAAAAATTATTTTTTCAAATATTCAAGAAGTTCTGGATTGTCTCTCAGCACCATAACCAAAGTTTCTTCGTAGATACCGATGAAGTAGTGCTCCCAAGTTTCAAAGTCGTCACCCTTTTTTGGTCTGACTGAAGTATCAAACACTGTTCCTAAGGCGTGGAGAATTTCGTGTATCAAAGTTGTTCGTTGGCGAGTGGGAGACAGGGAACTGTCAATCACGATTAGATTTTCAGTGTCCAGCGTGTAGCCCATATTGCCATCGCTGAGCATACCGTCGTCGCGCCTATCTCTAAGCACGACCTCAAAGATTTGAGTGCCTATTCTGATTTGGCTTGGTATGTCCATAGACCAAGTTTATCTCACATATAGAGGGTGTCTTGTACTATATCAACTATCTCGTTATGACCTATCAGTGCCTCTAACTCAGTGGAGTAGCGTCGACAAAGCCCATTATTACGACCGCCAAAGACCATAGTCTCGAAAAGAATTGGCTCTGAATTTGGCTCTAAATTTCGGTCTAATCCTAGCCACACTGTCGAGACCTGTATTTTCTCTCCGTTAGCCAATACCTCAAAAGAGCCAATTTTTTTGTATTCTTTGTCGGCGTATAAATCTACCCACTCTTCGTAGGTGATTTCTTTTCCGTCTCTATCTAAGTAGCGTTGCTTGTCGTACATACTCAAGAAGTCCTTCAATAGTTCCGTTATTGTCAATCTGTCCATCAAACTCATATCCATCTAGTGCGTGCTCTGAAGCGTGTTCATTTGCTGGACCCACTCCGTCTCTCGACACTCTAAAAACTTTTCCGCCTAACGCTTTGATTGCGTTTGCTTCATTTGGGTATCTTACATCTGCGATTACTGCTTTTGCTCCGTCAGGGATGTTGCTTAGGGCATAGTCCACCCAGAAATCATCGCCAAACATCTCGCGACCAACTTCAGTACCGAACCTCTGCAAGAGACCACGAATGTCTGGGCTACGCTCTTTCAGACCTTCCCAACCATAAACATCTACAGCAACACGCAAAGCAGTGTTAGACATTTCGTTCACGGTGATTCTTGGGTTTAGTCGATACATCGCCTCTTTCATAGGTTGAGCAAACGACACTTTTGTGTATCCGTGATTCTCAACTAGGTAGTCAGCGACAGTGTCTTTTCCACTTCTTGCCCACCCACTCAGTCCAAGAACAGTTACTCGTGGAATTAGTTTTCCATCTCGAAGTAAGTAAATAGGTAAACCTAATTCTTGAGCGACATGGACTTCAAGACGAGCGCCTTTAGACTTCTGCCAATCAGGAAGAAGACAAAGAGCATCGACAGAGACAACACTACCCAAATCAATACGCATATAGTGAGTCCAAGATTTACGAGGTCTCTCAGGGCTACCAGCATTTTCAAGAGCCTTTTCCAAAGTCTCGCCATCGTTGCGTGCTGGGTTGATAACTTCATACCCCAACTCCTTTAGTTGCGCCTCGGTCTCAAAGAAAAGCGGAAAGTTGAAGTCAGCCACTCCACTCATTGGACCAGCAATATAAATCTTCATTCGTCAACCATCTTTTGTAGGGATTCTAGTTTAGCGAATAACTCATCAATCCGCTCCCTTAGAACCTTGTTGGTGATTTCAGAAATCTCAATGCGCTCTGCGAGCGCGTCTAATTGTTCGTCAATGTTTTTCACAGTTTTTTATCGCTTCGTCTTCTGTCTGATATGAGTCCCAACAGTTCTTGGGTTCAGGGTTGTTGCCACCGTTGCTAGAGATTCCAACCCAAAGCAACGCTATGGCGAACACCCATAAAAAGATTACTAATGGCTTATTCATCTTTTTTCTTTTTTCTAAGTTCTATTTGTAGTCTGCTGTTGCTCTTAGCCAAACCAATTACTCCAGCAATTAGGCTGACCACAACAGTAGTAAGCAAAACAGCACAAAAAATACCAAATACATATTCATCTTCAGTTACCACTTTCTATCCTTTCCGTTAGTTGTTTGATTAGATTGTTTGCCAAAGTTCCACTTCCCCAACGACTTCTTTCATCATTAAGGATGTCGACGATACGGTTTTTGGTTTCCGATACTCCACGGGCATAGGCTTTCGCGGTTCTCTCAGTTTTCCTAACTACGGGCTTACAGCACACGCAGTCCTTACCGTCATAGTAAAGATTCCAGAACTCTCTCACTCTTCGTCTTCCTCTTGCTCTACGCCACTTTCAATAAACTTCAGCAAACTCTCTGAGGTAAAGTGGTCTCTAAAGATTGAGTGCCCGTCTAGCAGGGGCAGTTCTGTTCTACGACTCATAACCCAATCGACGATACGCTTTCGCTCTTCAGCGATTCCGTCTTTCTTGCCATAGTCATATGCTTCGATGCTCACTTTTTATCTCCATTCAAGTACAAGTCAAAAGCCTCTCTACGAATCTCACGCAACTCCAAAGCAGTCTTGCGAGTAATTTCCATCAGGTGCGAGGCGCAATCTTTCCAGCCTTGCTTGTAGCCTTTTCGCTCAGCGTCTTTATTGGCTGGGCTTTTCTTGAGTTTCTCAACCTGAGCCTCAAGTTCTTCTATTCGAGCATTGCGTTTAGTCAAGGTAGCCTGAAGCCCCTCGATATGTATAATCAATTGCTCGCGAGTCTCTATGTTCATTTCGTCTTTCCTTACGGTGCTACTCTTCCGTTTTTGTTGAAACAATCATATGTGATAGGCATACGCTCAGCAAATATTGTTTCCATCTGTTCAGCAACCATCTCGATTTCCCGCTGAGGAAAAGACGGGAACAGGTTCTCTTCACGGTCAGTGCGTAGAGATAGGAAGTTCATTAGCGACCTAGCGTTCATCGTTACATACATAGACGAGTAGATGTTTACTGGCAATACTCCACGAGCAACCTCACGAGCAACTCCAGCATCTAGCATCTTCTGATATTCCTCATAGGCACTCTTGTTAGCCTCATAGGTCGAGCGATAGACAGCAGTCAAATGGCTAAGGTCTCCCAGTTCAAACTTGTAAGCACCAGGCTTACCTTTCTGAATCAACTTACGCTCTAGGTTTGGCACATAGAAGACAGGCTCTAGTTGCTTGTAGCGTGCGCTCTCCTCGTTGTAACTAGCAATCCTGTGTCGTTGAAACTCACGGAACACAAAGATAGGAGCCTCGATGTAAAAGGTAAAAGCGTTGTGCTCAAACGGACTTCCGTGTCTGTCTCGCATTAGGTAATTGATTAGACCAGCATCCTTAGTGGCGTCGACGCTTTCGGTTTTGGTAGATACGCGAGCAGCCAATACAAC
>JACCDM010709685.1_pt1 | contig 11126 bp, 10 predicted proteins | sample 7445851 | NCBI WGS metagenome assembly JACCDM01 (sample SAMN15323438, study PRJNA562643) | freshwater metagenome | isolation source: river surface water | place: USA:Blue River Watershed | collected 2017-08-16
GCGAAATATTCTTTTCCGAATTGGTCACCATAATTTGACCAGACCCAGACGCCAAATCCGACTGCAACTGCGATGTAGAAAATCGACCAGAAAGTCGCCTCTTTGAAGGAGACATCGTGGGCTTTGCGCGTTGAAGTTAGTAGATCAAAGAGAAGTAAACCGATGATAAAAGCGACTGTGGTTAGCCAAATTGTGTTGGTTACGTTCACGCCGGGAGCGTAGTGCTCTTGCGTAGGCGAAGCGAATTCAACACTACAAAGAGACTTGAAAATGCCATAGCGCCGCCGGCATACATTGGACTTAGCGCTCCTAAAGCGGCGATTGGTATACCGAAAACGTTATAAATAAATGCCCAGCCAAGATTCGTTCTTATAGTTCTCAGCGTTCTCTTAGATAACGATATTGCATCAATCGCTGCTAAAAGTGATGGTCGCATCAAGGTGATATCAGCAGCCGCTTGCGCGGTATCAGTTCCAGTTCCCATTGCCATGCTCAAATCAGCAGCAGCAAGTGCCGCGGCATCATTTATGCCATCGCCAATCATGAGAACTTTTCTTCCCTGACTTTGTAATTCTTTGATTTTCGCAATTTTTGCCTCGGGAGTTGCTTGTGCAATCAAGTGATTACCTGAGATTCCGACTTTATTTGCGATTTGGCTCGCTGCTGCATTGCTATCTCCGGTGAGTAACCAGGTATCAATTCCCGCTTCCTGGAACTTCGCAATTGCTGTAGCGCTATCGCTTCGAAGTGTGTCGCCTACTTCAAATGCGGCGACTGCTATCCCATCAATTGCGACTATTGAAATCGAGCTTCCGTTTATGTGTGCGCTTGAAATGACTTGTTCAATAGCATCTGGAAATCCAAGAGTGGCTTTTCTAATCGATGCAGGAGTTCCCATTAGAACTGGTAGCGCTCCAGAATTGAATTTGATTCGGGCTGCCGCACCTTGTCCGGGCGTCTCTAAGTATTCACTCAAGCTAAGGCGACTTGAATTGTCAGTAAGTACATGGTTGAAGATGGCCCTTGCAACCGGGTGGGTGCTCGAACTCGCAATTGTGGAAATTGCTACGCGCAATTCATTTTCACTGATGGATATTTTTGAACTTGGAACAATCGCATCTTGCAGAACCTTCATCGCTCCAGTTGTAAGCGTTCCGGTCTTATCAAAAATAACGGTGTCTATCTTCGGCGCCACCTCAAGGACCGAGACTTTGCGCATAATTACCCCGCTTCGTGCTCCGCGCCCGGAGGCAACCAAGAGCGCAACCGGGGTGGCTAAACCGAGCGCGCAGGGACAAGCGATCACGAGAACGGCAACGGCTGCTGAGATTGAGGGGGCTAAATCATTTCCAAGTGCCAGCCAAGTTGCCAGGGTCGCGGCTGCAATAAGCAGAACGATTGGAACAAATACACCGCTAATTCGATCGGCTAACTTTTGAATGGGCGCTTTCTCACTTTGCGCTGCTAAAACCATCTTGGTGATGCGCGAGAGCTCGGTATCAGATCCCACTCGCCGCGCCTCGATCACTAATCTGCCGCCTTGATTAATTGCCCCGGCAATCACGTTAGATCCTGGTTTAACTTCAACGGGAATTGATTCACCCGTAAGGAGCGAGTTATCTACGCTACTTGCTCCTTCAACTACAACGCCATCAGTAGGGAACCTTTCTCCGGCGCGAATTACGCATTTATCTCCAACTACAAGATTTTCAATCGGTGCGATTACCTCTTCACCGCCGCGCAAGATTCGAATCTCCCTTGGGTTTAACGATAACAAGTTCGCCAGCGCTGATCCGGCGCGATGTTTTGCTTTTGATTCTAAATATCTGCCAAAGATGATAAAAGTTACGACTGCGGCGGCAACTTCAGCATAGATATCACCGGCGCCAGTTGAATTTGCATAAATTGACCAACTAAAAGCGACGAGCGAGCCAAGTGAAATCAAATTATCCATAGTTGGATGTGTGAGGTTACGAAGTGCAGCTCGATGTATCGGCCAAGCAAGCAGAAGCACTACCGGCGCGCTAAGGCCGATTACCAACCAACCAGTCGGCGAGTAGAGCGGTTCAGGAATTGAAAATGAAGCAAGCAGATCCAAAATCACCGAATCAACCCGCGCATGTAATTCATGAAGCATAGAAAGTGCGATTACGGGAATTGTTAAAAGGAGAGCAAGGAAAACTCGCGGTCCAAGTGACCTAGTGTTAGCAAAACTCTCACTTTCATCGGTACGAAGTTTCGCTTTGTAGCCAGCGGAATTAACTGCATCGATTAGTTTTTTGGTTGCAGTGCCCTTTGGCACAAGAATATGGGCGCTCTCCGTAGCAAGATTCACCGTTGCTTTTGCGCCGGGCACTTTATTTAGTGAACGTTCTACTGTTGCCACACAAGATGAACAGGTCATACCTGAGACATCAAGATCAATCTGCTCCAGCTCTAGTTTCTCAAGATTTTGAGACATTTAATTTCCGCTCTGGGAATTGCCCGGCTCGTTTATTGAACCGAGAAACAGTGGATGTAGCGAGCGATTTGCCGAGACTCCACTTTTACCGAAAGGACCAACATTTCCTTCTAGATCAGAGAAAATTCCACCCGCCTCAGCGACGATAATGGCAAGGGGAGCCATGTCCCAGAGCGCAAGTGATGGCTCAGCAGCAATATCAACCGCGCCCTCTGCGACCAACATATGCGACCAGAAATCTCCGATCCCACGCACTCGCCAAACTTTCTCCATGAAATTTAAGTAACTCCCTTTCCGCTCGCCCCAACCGGCAAGATCTGAGAATGAGAGCGAAGCATCTTTAAGGTTTGAAACTTTAGAGGCGTAGATCTGGGTTGCTATTCCGCCATTAACTTCAGTGAATGCTCCAAATCCAAGAGCGGCATACCATCTTCGAAATAGCGCGGGAGCGCTAACAATGCCCGCCACAATTTCATCTTTACCAGCAGCATCTCGGTGGACGAGTCCAATTAGCGTCGCCCAAATCGGAACGCCCCGTAAGAAGTTTTTCGTGCCATCAATCGGATCAATTACCCAATAGCGAGAATTTGGAGAAATTACATCTGGCCTTCCAAATTCTTCACCTACAACTAGATCTTTTGGTCGCTCTGCTTTAAGTAACTCGCGAATCTTTAATTCAACGGCGCGATCGGCGTCAGTTACCGGAGTTGAATCTGGTTTGGTCTCAATTTTTAAATCTTGCGCGCTATATCTATCTAGGGAAATCTCATCGCTCACATCAGCAAGGCGCTTCATTAATTCGATATCAGAGTTGATATCTCCAGGGTATGCGCGCATAGCCTTAGGTTATAGGTTGCGAACTTGCGGCGAGGATTCGGCGGAGACCTGATATGCGCTGGCTCACCTGCGAATCATCGGCGCTGGAATTTAAGGCACAACTTGGCTCATCATGCGAACAGCGTTTTGGGCAATTTGCAATGAGCGATGCCAACTCGGCGAATGCCCCAATAACTCTTGATCGATCGATATGTTCTAACCCAAATGAGCGCACTCCGGGGGTATCGATAATCCAACCTCCGGATTCGAACTCAACGGCATACGCGCTCGATGAAGTGTGACGTCCTTTTCCGGTAGCAAGATTCACATCGCCGGTTAAACGCTCCTCACTTCCCAGCAGGGCATTGAAGAGGGTTGACTTTCCAACGCCGGAATGGCCAATCAAGACCGAAAGCTTCGATGTTAGCTTTTTGCGTAGCCCATCTAAATCCGAACTTTGCTTTACTGCCGTTTTAAAAGTTGCAACTTCTAGGGCTCCATAGGCGGATAGAAATTCATCGGGATTTGCTAGATCGCACTTCGTGACCACGATGATTGGTTCGATTCCTTGGTCGTATGCAATAACCAAACAGCGATCTACAAATCCCAAGCGAGGAGTTGGATCGGCAGCAGCAATGACAATCACTAATTGATCCACATTGGCGGCTACAACTTTTTCAAATGCGCCGATGTCATCAACAGTGCGCGATAAGAAATTCTTTCGCGGCTCAACTTCAACTGCTCGCGCTAACGTTCCGGAAACACCACTAACATCGCCATCAAGCCTGATGTAATCACCAACTACGACTGCGTTTTTTCCTAACTCGCGCGCTTTCATCGCGGTTATTTCCACGCCACCGGTTAGTTCATTGCCGGGATCGCCTTGAAGTATGCAGGTAATTCGGCCTCGATCAACTGTGGTCACAAACCCAATGGGTTGTGTTGAATAATCTGGACGATCCTTACTCCGGCGCGGTTTTGAACGTGGCGCTCTTACGCGAGCATCGCTCTCGTCATAGCGACGGCTTCGTCTCGTCATTTAAGTATGGAGCTCCATAGCCCGGGAAAATCCGGCAGGGTTTTTCTAGTTGTTTCAATATTCTCAATAACCAAACCGGGAAGAGCTAATCCAATAATCGCTCCTGCAGTTGCCATGCGATGATCCTCATAAGTATGAAAGAGATTTTCACTCGGGTTTAATTTTAACTTTGCGGGCTCAATGCGCAGCGCATCCTCCTCTTCGCTAACTCGACCACCGAGTGCATTTATTTCCCGAGCAAGCGCTGCCAATCGATCGGTTTCATGTAGGCGTAGATGACCGATTCCCTTCAAATAAGAAGGCGAATTAGCCAGAGCTGCTAGAGCCGCGATTGAGGGAGTCAATTCACCTTCATCATGTAAATCAATTTCGATACCGCGAATTTCGCCAGTTCCAGAAACCTTTAATCCGCGCACATCACTAGAGTCCACAAATTCAATCTTTGCTCCCATTCTAGAAAATATTTCGCGCAATCTATCGCCTGGTTGTGTGGTTGCCTTTGGCCAATCTCGAATCGTTACCGAACCGCCACAAATCATCGGCGCTGCCATAAAGGGAGCAGCGTTAGATAGATCTGGTTCGATGACTAATTCCCGGCCCACTAATCGCCCATGTCTAACCCGCCAAACTTCTCTTCCTTCATCTTCAGTTACTTCAACAGCGCCACCAAAATCACGGAGCATCGCAATTGTCATATCGATATGTGGCTGTGAGGGAAGCGAATCCCCAGAGTTTTTCAGCGTAATTCCATCTCGCATTCCAGGTCCAGCAAGCAATAGCGCCGATAAGAATTGACTTGATTTACTTGCATCAACGCTAATTTCGCCACCATGCACGACTCCTGAACCACTTATCAAAAGCGGTAGTGCGTAGCGATTCTTATGATCGATCAGAACGCCCAAATCTTCGAGCGCCTTTATGAGTGGACCAAGTGGGCGCTCATGGGAGCGCGGATCGCCATCAAAGTTGATTAACCCTTTTGCAAGAGCTGCGACTGGAAGCATAAATCTCATTACCGTTCCAGCATTTCCCACATCAATTGAGGCGGGGCCAAAGAGCGGCGCCGGCCTCACTTCCCAAACTTCTTCGCCCGATGAATTTTTACTTTCCGTTATTCCTACCCCAAGCGCACGGAGCGCTTTTGACATCAATTCGGTATCCCGGGAGCGCAATGGTCGAATCAAGCGGGAAGGTGATTCGGCGAGGGCAGCGAGAATCAGGGCGCGATTCATCACAGATTTAGAGCCGGGAATAGTAATTGTCGCGCTAATTTCCTTACTCGCTATTGGCGCGATCCACTTACTAACTTGAGTATCACTCACTAGTCGAGTCTATCCGGGGATAGATTAGAGCGGTGTGCGGTCGCTTTGCGCTCTCTGCGATGCTTACAGATATTGCAGAAGAATTCTCTACATTGGGGGATTCTGATTCGCCGCGCAATCTTCCAGTCGATTGGAATATAAAGCCGACTCAAGATATCTACATTATTAAAGCGGGAGATATTAAAACTAGCGAAAGTATCAAGCGCCGAATCGATGTCGTAAGTTGGGGATTAATAGCTCCTTGGAGTAAGAGTGGAGTTGAAGCTCAACGCTCCCAATCACAGGCAATTAATGCGCGCTTTGAATCGGTCCATGAGAAACCTACATTTAGGCGTGCTTTCACACATTCGCGTTGCCTAATTCCGGCAAGCGGTTATTACGAATGGGCCACTGAATTAGGTCGCTATAAAAGTAAGCAACCAATCTTTATTTCGCGCGCGGATTCCCATTTACTTGGCTTTAGTGGAATTTATAGTTCATGGACTTCTCCTGAAGGCGTGCTCCGCAAGAGCGCTGCAATAATTACAAGACCAGCCGTTGGTGAGTTAGCGAAAGTTCATGATCGGATGCCACTCTTTCTGCCTCGCGAAAGGTGGGATGAATGGCTAGATCCAAAGAATCAAGAGGTCGAATACTTGAGAACTCTTATGGATGTGACTGAGCCCGATGCCGGGCTTCAGTTCTGGCCGGTAAAAACACTTGTGAATTCGATCAAGAACAATGGAGCCGAGCTGATTGAGCCGTTGGAACTTGGTGAGCCAGAGACTCTCTTCTAGCGATAATCTATTCACGTGCCCAGCAAGTCCAAGCCCAGTGAATTCAAGCCCAGCGAGTCCGAAAAAGTCCAACCTGAATTGACGGCGAGTGAGCCAGTCTCAGGTGGCGCTCTTGTTCGTGTTGATCGCGAGAAGGAATCGGCCTCGGAGCGTTCGAAGCGTTTTGAACGCGATGCGCTTCAATATATGAATCAACTTTATGCTGCGGCACTTCGCTACACCCGTAATCCAGATGATGCGCAAGATTTAGTACAAGATACTTACGCAAAGGCATACACCTCGTTTCACCAATTTGAACCCGGAACAAATTTGAAGGCGTGGTTGTATCGCGTATTAACAACAACATTTATAAATACATATCGCAAAGATCAACGTCGCCCCCAAACTTCCGATAGTGAAGCTGAGGATTGGCAATTAGCCGAAGCGGCCTCGCACACGAGCGATCAAGGAAAATCAGCGGAGGATGTTGCCCTTGAGAATCTGCCTGATAGCGATATCAAGCGGGCGCTTCATGAGATACCTGAAGAGTTTCGAATTGCGGTCTACCTTGCCGATGTCGAGGGCTTTTCCTATAAGGAGATTGCCGAAATCGTTGATGTCCCTGCGGGAACTGTGATGTCGCGCCTTCATCGGGGAAGAAAACAGCTCCGGGAGAAGTTGACCGAGTATGCCCGCGAACTTGGCTATGTGAAGGGGGGCAACTAATGAACGTGATTTCATGCGGCGCCTGCCAAGAGTGGCTCGTACCCTTCATTGATAACCAGATTGAAGATTCAGCGGTCTTTAACACCATCGCCTTCCATTTACAAGATTGTGCGAGTTGCCGCGAACAGTTAGAAGTTGAGCGACGCACCATCACCGTTATTCGCGCGCTTTTAACCCGCTCCTGCTGTGAGACCGCCCCGACTACATTGCAAGAACAGATTGCCCACGAACTTCATCGCCTGCAATTAGAGCAACTTGCCGGCTTTACCCAGACCGAAATCATTCGCAGCTATCGCAGGACTGAGATCACGATTGATGGCGAAACTCAGATTGAAATCGAGACTTCACACGAGATTCGCCGCGACTTTCCACCGCTTAATTAGTTCTTACTACTAGATTAATCGCTATGAGAAGCGATTCATTAATTGGCGCTGTGGGCATCTCCCAGATGTCGGTCCGCCCTGGTGATACCGCACTCGCTCACGGCAGCGGAGATATGCCGATTTTGTCGAGTAGTTTTCTTTTGGTTTTGATGGAGAGCGCCTGTAATTCGGCGCTTGCTGAGTTTCTTGAAAATGGCGAATCAACGGTGCTAACTGATATCGATATTGAAATTCACGAGCCGGTTGGAATTGGTACCGAAGTGCAGGGCTCAGCTACATGTATTTCGTTTGAGGATGGAGTTCTTACATTTGCCTGCGAAATTCATGACGGCCCGCGCTTAGTTGCTGCTTCGATGATGCGAAGAAGCGTAGTTGAGCGAATTTCCTACCTAGCGCGGACCGCAGCTTTAACGATTATGTCTCAGCAAAGCGAGAATTAGTCTTCCTTACTTCTTAGTTGCCCAGAAGATTTCGGCGATTTCATCAATCTTTGAAATCAACTTTTCAGCAACGGCGACATCATTTGTTCCCTTAGTACCTGCGGCGCCGGCCAACTTTGTTGCCTCATTAAATAGTCCGTGAAGTTGTGGGTAGGCCTCAAAATGATTTGGCTTGAAGTAATCGGTCCAAAGCACCCAGAGATGCTCTTTAACTTGATGAGAGCGCTCTTCCTTAATCGCTACAGCGCGAGATTTGAAATCAGCATCACTCGAGGCTGCGTATTTCTCCATGCAAGCCTTTACCGACAGGGCTTCAATTTTTGCTTGTGCTGGATCATAAACTCCACATGGAAGATCGCAATGCGCATATACGGTTAGCATCGTTGATGACTCTCTTTCTCTAGTTACTTTCGTTGTGAAAGACTACCTCTCGTGGCAAATTTTCGCGCCCTGGGTTCATTTTGGCGCAAAAACCTAAGGCTTGGCGTGCACTGGCCCTACCGAAGAGCAAAGGTCCAAGGCGACTCGATGGCCCCCACTTTTTGCGATGGCGATGTACTTCTTGTGAAGATGTATCGGGAGGTTCCACTCAACATTGCGTTGCTTAAAGTCGTCTTAATAGAACGCGAAGTTCAACCGGGGATTCTTTATGTTAAGCGAATTCAAAAATCGCATGGTGGGGCCTATTGGGTTGAGGGAGATAATCGAGAAGAAGGAATCGAGGAGTTAGTTAAGGACTCGCGAAGTTGGGGCTATATCCCAGCCTACGAAATTCGCGGGAGGGTTATCCGGAGAATTTCGCATAAAAAAAGTTAGCGAGCGAAGGCCTCGGCAATAAGAGCTTTCTGCTCATCTTCGTGAACATGAACGCTTCCTGTTGCTGGGCTAGCCGCGGCGCGACGTGAAACACGTTCGATAGTGCGCGAACTTCCGGCGCCGCGTAGCGCTTCACTTAATGTGCTTGAAAGATATGGCCAAGGACCTTGATTTGCAGGTTCATCTTGTACCCATACAACTTTGGCATTTGGGTGGCGATTTATTTCGGCAATTATCTCGGCGGTAGGTAATGGATAAAGCTGTTCCACGCGCGCAATCGCTGTAGTTGTATCTCCAAGACGAGCGCGCTCTGCTAGCAACTCCCAATAAATCTTTCCGCTACACATAATCAAGCGCTGTGGTGAAGTGACTTGTGCATCCGGGATAAATGGTCTGAATGTTCCGTTTGTGAAATCAGAGAGTTGCGATGCTGCGGCTTTGAGACGGAGCATTGACTTTGGCTCAAAAACTATGAGCGGTTTGCGCGCTGGATTCTTGGTATGCCACCTTAGAAGATGGAAGTAAGAGGCTGCTGATGATGGTTGCGCCACCGTCATATTGTTTTCGGCGCATAGCGTTAGGAATCGCTCAATTCTTCCCGAAGAGTGATCGGGGCCTTGGCCTTCATAGCCGTGCGGGAGAAGTAATACGACTGAGGAGCGCTCGCCCCACTTTTGTAGAGAAGAGGAGATAAATTCATCAATAATGGTCTGGGCGCCGTTTGCGAAATCGCCGAATTGCGCTTCCCAAAGAACAAGTGCATTAGAGCGCTCTAGCGAATATCCATATTCAAATCCCATTGCCGCGTACTCAGAGAGAAGTGACTCGACGACGAAGAATTGATTTTCGGCTGAAGCGGAATCTGGTCCGCCTGAAATCAAAGCACGGAGTGGAATCCACTCACTGCCATCGTTGTAATCGCGCACGATTGCATGGCGATTAGAGAAAGTTCCGCGCCCAACATCTTGGCCGGCGATTCGAATTGGGTGGCCTTCAAGCAGTAGAGAGCCAAAGGCGAGCATTTCTCCGCCCGACCAATCGATAGTTGCATCATCAAGCATTGTGATCCGGCGTTGAAGTTGTGGGAGCAATTTCGGATGTACTTGGAAGTTTTCCGGTACGGCGGTTTGAGTTGCCGCGATCTTGCGCGCAACATCTTCACCGATTGCGGTATTTGCCTTGAGCGGATCTAGTTCTTCGAGGCGATCAAAGTTTGGCTTCTCGGGATGCTTGTCATGAACTGAGGCAAAGATTCCCTCTAGTTGTGTCTGGAATTCACGCGCTATTCCATCGGCCTCTTCTTGAGTGATATCGCCACGTCCAACAAGTGCTTCGGCATAGAGAACTCGAGTGGTGCGCTTTGCATCGATAAGTCTGTACATACGTGGCTGGGTGAAGCTTGGTTCATCGCCTTCGTTATGGCCGCGGCGGCGATAACAGACCATGTCAATCACTACATCTTTATTAAATGTTTGGCGATATTCGAATGCGACTCGAGCAACGCGCACGCAAGCTTCAGGATCATCGCCATTTACATGAAATACCGGTGCTTGAATCATCTTTGCAACATCTGTTGCGTAACGCGAAGAGCGGGCGGCATCAGGGGAGGTTGTGAAGCCAACTTGATTGTTGATTACAACATGAATAGTTCCGCCGGTGCGATATCCGCGAAGTTTTGACATCGCAAGAGTTTCAGCAACCACACCTTGGCCAGCGAATGCAGCATCGCCGTGAATTAGAACGGGAAGAACTGAGAAAGCCTTCTTCACATTCTTCTTATCTTGCTTTGCCCGAACAATTCCTTCAAGAACGGGATTTACCGCTTCGAGGTGGGAAGGATTTGCCGCTAAATAAATCTTGGTCTTCTCACCATTTTCAGTTACAAAATCGCCATAAGTACCTAAGTGATACTTCACATCTCCGGAGCCTTGGACAGCATTTTCTTGATAGTGGCCCTCAAACTCTTGGAAGATCTGTCCGTAAGATTTTCCAGCAACATTTGCGAGCACATTTAGCCGGCCGCGGTGGGGCATACCGATACAAACTTCATCAAGACCGGACTTAGCGGCATAGCGCGCGATGGTGTCAAGCAGAGGAATAACCGATTCGCCGCCCTCGAGCGAGAAGCGTTTCTGGCCGATGAACTTGGTATGTAGGAAGGATTCAAAAGCTTCGGCCGAATTCAATTTACGCAAGATTCGCAACTGGTCTTCCCGAGTGAAGAAGGGTGAACCAACTTCGACTTGATCTTGAATCCACTTTCGCTCTTCGGGGGAGTCGATATACATATATTCAATTCCGATAGAGCGGCAATATGAATCACGCAAAACGCCAAGAATATTCCGGAGCTTTGCCGAAGTGCGGCCAC
>JACCDM011358528.1_pt1 | contig 11124 bp, 11 predicted proteins | sample 7445851 | NCBI WGS metagenome assembly JACCDM01 (sample SAMN15323438, study PRJNA562643) | freshwater metagenome | isolation source: river surface water | place: USA:Blue River Watershed | collected 2017-08-16
CCTTTAGCTCCTTGCAATCCTTGTGCACCAGTTAATCCAGTTGCACCTGTATCACCCTTAGGACCAACTGCACCTGTATCGCCTTTTATTCCTTGCAATCCTTGTGCACCAGGTAATCCGGTTGCACCTGTATCGCCCTTAGGACCAACTGCACCTGTGTCACCTTTTATTCCTTGCAAACCTTGTGCACCAGTTAATCCGGTTGCACCTGTATCGCCCTTAGGACCAACTGCACCTTGTGCACCAGTTACACCTTGCGCACCTGTGTCACCTTTAGCCCCCTGAACTCCTTGCACACCTTGCACACCTTGAAGTCCTTGTGGGCCTTGCGCACCTGTTGCTCCTTTAGGACCTGTTTGACCCATTGCGCCAGTTTCACCAACAATGTTTGAAACTACTGGCACATCATTTGGCCGAAGAGATGTTGTGACTTTCCAAACGCCTTTAGTTTTTGGCCCATAAAGATTGAGATTTTTCGTATCAATATAGAAATCACCATTTATTCCAAGACTCTTTGATGGAACTCCAGCACCGCTAAGAATGGTGTTTACAACTGTTGTCGGAGTAGGTCCGGCAGCTTTTGATGAAGTTTTCTCTGCTGCGATTGCTGACGGAAGCAATGCGAGTGACAATGCGAGTGTGATTGCTACTAAGGATCTTTTGCCTTTCATGGTTCACCAAGATTTCTATGCGGGGATTTAAGTCTGAACCTGTGAAAAAGCCGAGTGAATCGGGGCTTCCTCATTCGTTTTACGCATAGAGGTATAGGAATCCCCACCCTGAAATATTTATTTTTCTGCCGTGTTACACAGGTTCAATGGCTAATATCCCCAGCATGAGCCTGTTTATTACGGGTAGTCGATGACGAGGGGTCAGGACGAGCAGTACTAACGAAAGGAATTCTATGTCTTCAAAAAAGAGATTGGCAGCGGTTGCAATCACGATTGCAGCACTTACTGGAGGATCACTCGCAGTTGCATCAGCACATGATGCAGGTGGCAAAGGTGGAGCAAAGGCAACAGTTCTGGTTGATCTAGTCAAGGCTGGAACAATTACACAAGCGCAAGCTGATGCGATCACAAAGAAGTTTGATGAATTCAGAGCAACGATGGATGCAAACAAGAGCGCAAACAAAGCTGCTCGCGATGCACATCATGCAGAGCTGGAAGCACTAGTTGCTTCAACTATTGGAATCGATACTGCAACTATTAAGTCACGAATGGATGCGGGTGAATCACTTGCAACTATCGCAGGCGCTAAGAAGGCTGCTTTAATCACAGCTCTTGTTGCTTTCGAAACAAAAGAAATTGATGCACGAGTAACTGCAGGAACGCTAACTGCTGCTCAAGCAACAACAATGAAGGCAAATCTGACAGATCATGTAACTAAGAAGATTGAATCTGTTGGTGGCCCAAAGGGGTTTGGTCCAAAGGGTGACAAGGGCCCTAAGGGAATGGGACACAAGGATGGAAAAGGTAAGGGCAAAGGTCCTCGCCACTAAGTTCTAAAGATCATATGTAGTGAGAAAACCCGCCACGTGAGCAATCACTTGGCGGGTTTTTCTCATCCCGTGGCAAGATGCGCACATGCGCATTCATATTGGTAGCGATCACGCTGGTTTGGAATTAAAGGCAGCTCTTGTGGAGTACTTGCAGAGCAAAGGCCATGATGTACAAGACCATGGTCCACACGAATATGACGCAGTTGATGATTACCCGGATTTTTGTATCCCGGCAGCAATTGCAACAGTGGCTGATCCAGCTTCGCTAGGAATTGTTCTAGGTGGTTCTGGTAATGGCGAGCAGATCGCTGCAAATAAAGTTAAGGGTGTCCGCGCAGTATTAGCCTGGAGCGTGGAAACTGCAAAGCTTGGTCGCGATCACAATAATGCAAATGTTGTTGGCATCGGTGGGCGTATGCATTCAATCGAGGATTGCAAAGCAATTATTGATGCATTTATTGAGACGCCATTTTCAAATGATGAGCGCCATATTCGTAGAATTAACAAAATCGCGAAATATGAAAATGAAGGTTCGCTCTAGATCTTTAAGTACATCATGTCGTTTACTGCGTGATCTTTATCGATTCCTTGACCTTCAAAACGTGTAACTGGTCGCCATTCAGGTTTATCGATGACTCCGCCAGTAAACAAAGTTGATCCCGCAAATACTTCTTGGATACTTACTGCGTAGGGAACCCAGTCGGTTGCAATATGAATGAATCCACCTTTTTTAATCTTTGGATGGATCAAGGATAGAAAACTCTCATTGACGATACGGCGCTTATTGTGTTTTTTCTTGGGCCATGGATCTGGAAAGAAAAGATGAATTCCATCAAGTGATTCGTCAGCGATCATGTGTTGCAAAACCACATGAACATCCTCTTCAATAACTTTGAGGTTTGTTAAATCATTTTCAACAATTCGAGCTAAGAGTTTTCCGATTCCGGGCGGGTGAACATCGACTGCGATGTAGCCATTGTTGGGGTGATTTTTCGCAATGATTGCGGTGGCCTCCCCCATACCAAATCCGATCTCCATGATGACCTTGTCGCTATTGGGAAAGATCGCTGAGATATTTATCTGCTCCTGCTTGAACTCAATTCCGTGAACCTTCTGTAGGGCATCCTTCGCCGCTCTTTGAGCATCTGTGATTCGGGAGCCCCGGATGCTGTAGCTGCGTACCGATGGGCGTTCCATGGGGCAACTGTGTCATGGTTGGATAAGAACCTACAAAATCACCGAAGGAGCAACAAGTGCCAGGTCTAAATTTGAGCCGTGCCGAAGCAAAAGAGCGTGCGGACCATCTATATGTAAATAGTTATGTAGTGACCCTTGATGTAACAAAGGGCGAAGAAACCTTTTACTCAAAGTCCGAGGTCTCATTCACATGTAACAAGCCCGGCTACTCAACCTTTATCGATGCTGTTGGACGCTCTGTCATCAGCGCAACCCTCAATGGTGTTGCCGTAGATACAAGCAACTTTGATGGCGAAAGCATTTTCCTAACTAACTTAGCCGCAGACAATCTCTTGGTGATTGAGATTGAAGCTGAGTACTCAAAGTCTGGTGAAGGTTTACAGCGGTCAGTTGATCCTTCTGATGGAGAGGTCTACTTGTATTCGCAAGGCGAGACCGCACACATCCGCAACATGTTCCCTTGCTTTGATCAACCAGCCCTCAAGGCAACCTTCTCTCTGACTGTTACAACGCCAGGTCATTGGGAAGCTGTTTCAAACAATCCAGTTGAATCAAAGGTTGCTAAGGGCGATCTCGTTGAGTGGAAGTTCTCAACCACGCCTCGTATTGCAACTTACCTTGATGCATTGATCGCTGGTCCTTACTCATCTGTGCATGATGTGTACAAGGGTCAAAAAGAGATCCCGCTAGGAATTTACTGCCGCAAGTCAATGATGCAATACCTAGATCCAGAAGATATCTTCTTGATTACAAAGCAAGGTTTTGAATACTTCGAAAAGACATTCGGCTTGGCATACCCATTTGAAAAGTATGACCAGATCGCAGTTGTTGACTTTAACTTTGGTGCAATGGAGAACGCAGGAGCCGTTACTTTCCGAGAAGATGTTCTTGTCTTTCGTAGCCACATGCCAGATAAGGCATACCTGTCACGTGCAAACACAATTCTTCACGAGATGGCACATATGTGGTTTGGTGACATGGTCACCATGTCATGGTGGGACGATCTATGGCTTAATGAATCATTTGCCGAGTGGTCTTCCTATCTAGCCCTTGCGGAAGCAACACGTTTCAAGGGTGCTTGGTCTGAATTTAATTCTGCTCGTAAGAACTGGGCTTACCGCCAAGATCAGCTGTCCTCTACACACCCAGTCATCGCTGACATGGTTGACATGGAGGCGGTTAACGCAAACTTTGATGGAATCACTTATGCAAAGGGTGCATCTGTTCTGCACCAATTAGTTGCACACGTTGGTCGCCCGCAATTCATTGCTGGTCTTCAGAAGTACTTCGCAAAACATGCATGGGGAAATACAACCCTTGAGGATCTATTGGTCGAACTAGAAGCATCCAGCGGTCGCAAGTTGGATAGCTGGGTAAACACCTGGCTACAAACTGCTGGCGTAAACACATTGCGTCCGTCACTTGAGATTGATGGAGATGTTTACAAGAGCATCACAATCAAGCAAGAGGTTCCACTTGTTCCTGCTGATTCAAAGGAGCTTCGCCCACATCGTCTTGCAGTTGGCTTGTATGACATCAGCGCTGATTCATTAAAGCTTCGCAAAACAGTGGAGCTCGATGTCGTTGGTACTTCTACAGTGGTTGAAGATCTTGCGGGTGAAAAGGTTGCAGATCTTCTGCTCATCAACGATCGCGATCTTTCTTACGCAAAGCTTCGTTTTGATGATCGCTCAATCGCAACACTTAAGACCCATCTAGGAAAACTAGATGACGCTCTTGCACGCGCACTGTGCTGGGCATCTATATGGGATATGCACCGCGATGCTGAAATCTCCACTGCTGACTTCATTGAAATCGCACTTAATGGCCTTGCAGGAGAAACCGATGATGCGATCGTGAACATTGTTTTAACTCAATTAGGAACATCAGTTGAGGCGTACGCCAAAGATTCAAATCGTGATGCATACCGCGAAAAACTGGCGCAAGGTTTATGGGCTCTAACGGAGAGCTCTGCACCGGGTAGCGATCTTCAGCTATTGATTTCGCGTGCATTCGCAATCAACGCGCAAACTGCAGAGCAAACAACAAAGATCCGTGAGCTTCTAAATGGAAGCGCACCAGGACTTAAGGTGGATGCAGATCTTCGTTGGTACTTCTTGATCGCCCTTACAGAGCGTGGTGCGACAAATAAGGCAGAGCTAGATGCCGAACTGGCAAAGGACAACACCACAACTGGAAACCTTGCCTATGAGACTTGCTTAGCTGCAATGCCAAACAATGAAGCAAAGGCTTATGCATTCAACAAGGTTCTCAATGAAGATATTGTGACTTCAATGCGAACCGCTTTGGTTGCTGGATTCCAACGCCCGATTCAGCGCAATCTGCTTGAGCCATTTGTGACTCTGTACTTCGATAATCTCATCAAAGCATGGGAATCAAAGTCATATGAAGGTGCGGCCAAGTTTGTAACTGGTTTCTATCCAAACTGGATTGTTAAGCAGTCAACTGTTGATGCGACAAATGCATGGCTCAACGGTGCTGGAAAAGATTCACCAGCTGTGCTTCGCAAGCTTGTTAAAGAGTCGCAGGATGGATTAATCCGTGCTCTTAAAGTTCAAGCGTTAGATCGCTAATTACTCGATTGTTGTGAGCGCAGATGCCTTAGCCTTACGAGGCTTTGACATCGCATAAGCAAGAACCGAGATCACAACAAACATCACTGTTGGAATGATGAAAAAAGTTACAACAGTTTCTAGAGCTGAGATTTCTGGAATCTCTACGATAGGGCCTTCGTTTTTGCGCATGGTAGAAGTGTAATTTACTTATGCAGTAGCTGCAGCCACACCAAATGGCTCTAGGTACTGCAACCATCTGTGATCTGTACGACCAGTTCCCAGAATTCTCCATGCCGCTCCGACCGGTTCACGCGGAAGGGTACGCAATCTCCAGCCAAGCTCCTTTAAATGTTTATCAGCCTTGATGTGATTGCACTTATGACAGGCTGAAACAACATTCTCCCAATTGTGTCCGCCACCTCGACTACGTGGAATCACATGGTCGATAGAGGTTGCTGGAGCTGAGCAGTAAACACAGCGACCTCCGTCGCGAGCAAAGATTGCTCGACGTGAAAGCGGAACTGAGTGGCGATATGGAATACGTACAAATTTATTGAGTCGAACAACTGAAGGTAATGAAATCTCTCCGCCGGCGAATCGTAAAACCTCGCCTGAATCTTCAACCATTGTCGCTCTGTGATTGAGAACTAAAATGAGCGCGCGACGATCTGTGATGACACCCAATGGTTCGTAAGTGGCATTGAGAACAAGTGTGCGCGACATAAATCGCTCCCGATCTGGCGCGTGGCTCGCGCCGATTGGTTTATCTTGCACCAAAACACCCGACCTCGTGGGTATTGAACGGCGGTATTTAGGTGACATTTTGGATAAAGTCTGGTGATTATGAGCGACTCTATGCGTGACTTCTTGGACTGGATGGCCGGCACTCCCCTTCGAGTTCTAACCATCCTGGTAGCAGCGGCCTTCATCCAATCCTTTGGATCTAGAGCGATCGATCGAGCTATGAAGAAGTTAGCCTCTGTCGACTTAGTTCCAGGCCCTCGCAACATCGCTCGCCAAAAAGAACGCGCAAGCACCATTGGTGGCGTACTTTCAGCAACGCTGAAGAGCGCCACATGGATTATCGCTATCGCAATGGCGCTTGGAGAGTTTGGTTTTGACTTAGGACCGCTAATTGCATCTGCAGGAATCGTCGGTGTTGCACTTGGTCTAGGTGCTCAAACTTTAGTTCGCGATATTTTGTCTGGAATCTTTATGTTGATTGAAGATCAATACGGAGTTGGAGATTCAATTTCAGTTCTAGATGTTGAAGGAACCGTTGAAAAAGTTGGACTTCGCGTGACAACTGTTCGCGATGGTCAAGGAACCCTGTGGTACCTGCGCAATGGAGAAATTCTTAAAGTTGGAAATCAATCTCAATCAGGTTGATTGACCAAAGAGTTCGCTGCCATCTCTAAATAACTCCACAATTCGCCCTTTAGCGTTGGATCAATTTCCACACCATCAACAGCCTTGTGCATCGCATTGAGCCAAGCATCGCGCGCAGCAACTGTTACTTCAAACTCTGCATGACGCATTCGCAAACGTGGGTGACCACGGTTTTCTTGATAGGTGCTCGGACCGCCCCAGTACTGTTCTAAGAACCATTGCAATCGCTGCGCAGCACCCTTCATATCTGTTTCGGGGTACATAGGCCGCAAAATTGGATCAGTCGCAACTACAGCATAAAACTGTGAAACTAAATCGGCGAAGAACTTTTCGCCACCGATTTGATCGTAAAAGGTGCTCATTCGTTAAGGCTACTGCCGCTCTTACTTGAAGTCATGGCAAAAATTCTGAGAGACATAACACCTAGTGCTAGCACTGGTATCGCCGCTGCGAAACATAGCCATCCATAACTAAGTGTTCCGATGATGACACCCGCTAATGCACCTCCACCAGCACCTGACAGGTTCATCACCAAATCGCTTGCTCCTTGTGATGAAGCTTTAAATGTTGGCTCCACGCTTTCAGATAAAAGTGCAGAGCCTGCGATCAATGTGCAGGACCAGCCAAGTCCTAGCAAGAACAATCCAACACCTAATGTGTATGCATCATCTGCGCGGGCAAATCCTGACACTATCGTTGAAAGAAGCAAAATGATTAGCCCAATTTGTATCACCCGGACACGGCCAAGTCGATCGCTAAGTGATCCCACTAGCGGCGAGAAGGCATACATGCCAAGTACATGGATGCTGATTACTAAACCAATCACCGTAAGTGTTACATCAACATGTGCCATATGAACTGGAGTCATTACCATTACGGAAACCATTGCAACGTGACCGATCGCAATTGAAAGTATTGCAAAGAGTGCGGTTGGGTTATTGCGAATATGAGACAAGGCTTTCTTGGTTGAACCTTTCTCTCTTGTATTTACAGATTCCTTATTGGCAACCAAGTACGGATCAGGTCGAAGAAATAATGCGATAACAATTGTGGCTAACGCCAGGGTTGTCGCTGAAATTAAATATGGACCGACTAGTCGAGGCAAGCCAAAATTTTCTGCAAGATTTCCGGCAGGTTCCATCAAGTTAGGTCCAGTTACTGCACCAATTGTTGAACCCCAAACAACAAAGGACAGCTGCTTTGCACGTGTCTGATCTGTTGATAGATCTATCGCTGCAAAACGTGCTTGGTATCCCGCAGCAGATGCTGCACCAACCATGAAGGTTCCGATGAGCATCAAGAAGATGTTGCTATGCGCCCCACCCAGGATTGCAAAGAGTGAACCGATTGCACCAGCTGTGTAACCAACTGAAAGTGCTAAGCGCCGTCCTCCGCGTGCAGTTAAACGTGCAAGTGGCAATGCCAGGGCTGCAGCACCAAGAACAGCACTGGTTTGAGCAAGCCCTGCAAGGGTTTCTGAATCAGTAATTGACGATACAAGTAGCGAACCTGCAGCTACCGTTCCAGCAACTCCAACACCACTTAAAATCTGCGCGGTCGCAAGAGTTCTTACTACCTTGTGCTGAAGCGCTGAATTTGGCATTAAGGAACCAGGCGCACCCAAACAGCTGTATCTGTTGGAAGTGTGTGTCCAGTAACGGGACCACTTGCTACCAAGATCTGACTGTTACTAGGCAATTCGATCGGTGCACCAAAGTTGATGTAGCAGGCGAAATCCCCTGGACGTTCAAATGCAACAACGTCCTTGCCTGCTTCAATCCATTCCATTGGACCATCGCCAAGACCTGGCTCTAACTTTCGCAACGCTAAAGCTTCGCGGTACATAGAAAGCGTTGAACCTTCAACTCCATCTTGGCTATCAACTGAGTATTGACCCCACCATGAAGATTGTGGCAACCACGCCTCTTCTGGCTTTAAAGATTCATTTGTTGAAAAACCAAATGCACCCTTTGGATCTGATGACCAAGGAAGTGGAACTCGACAACCATCACGTCCACGATCTTGATAACCGCTCATCTTCCAACGAGGATCAGTTAAACGATCTTCAGGAAGGTCACGAACTTCTGGAACTGCAAGCTCTTCACCTTGATACAAGTACGTTCCACCAGGAAGTGCAAGTGTCATTAACGTCGCACTGCGCGCACGCAAAGTTCCACGAGCAATGTTGAGTTTGGATGGATCACCTTGACGTGACAAGGTCGTGTCACCGTGATTTGTAAGACCTAGATCTAAGCGATCTACAGAGCGAACCACATCGTGATTGTTAAATACCCATGAAGTAGGCGCGCCGACTTCGGCCAAAGCATCGATTGAGTTATCAATCTTTGTCTTGATCTCCGCTGCATCCCACAAAGTTGTGAGCATTTCAAAGTTAAATGAGTTCTGAAGCTCATCCGGGCGTACATATCGCGCGATACGTGAAGCTGGGCTAACCCATGCTTCTGCAACGGCCATACGATCTCCTGGATAAGAATCGAATATCTTGCGCCATGAACGATAAATATCGTGAACACCTTCTTGATCCCAGAATGGCTTGTGCTCTGTTCCAAGCATTGTTGCTGCTGGATCTTTTCTAATATCTGGTAGACCCGCTTCTTTAATCATTCCGTGCGCAACATCGATACGGAAACCATCGACGCCACGATCAAGCCAGAACTTCAAAACGTCTTCTAAGTGATCCTTGACCTCTTGGTTTTCCCAATTGAGATCTGGTTGTTCAACTGCGAACAAGTGCAGGTACCACTGTCCTGGTGTGCCATCAGCTTCGATAACTCGTTCCCAAGCAGGACCGCCGAAAACTGCTTCCCAGTTATTTGGTGGAAGATCTCCGTTTGGACCTTTGCCATCGCGGAACATGTAGCGATCACGCTCTTTAGATCCTGGCTTTGCAGCAAGCGCTTCCTTAAACCACTTGTGCTCACTTGATGTGTGGTTAGGAACGATGTCCACGATCAACTTAATTCCAAAACCATGCGCTTCTTTAATTAACTGCTCTGCCTGTGCCAAAGTTCCATACGCAGGTTCGATATCCATGTAATCAGATACGTCATATCCATGATCATGTTGTGGTGATGGGTACCACGGTGAAATCCAAATTGCGTCAATACCTAGAGAATGCAGATATGGAAGACGTGAACGAATGCCTTCAACATCGCCGATGCCATCGCCATTTGAGTCAGCAAATGAACGTGGGTAGATCTGATAAGTAACAGCATCTCTCCACCATGGGCGCTCTTCGCGTGAGGCTAGTTGTGCCATTGTTAGATCTCCTCTTCAAGGTATTTAGTAAGGAATTCGCGCTCGGCATCATTGATTGGCCTTGATTTCTTAGTCTCCATTGAGACAGTCACCTGTACAGTTTTTACCCGCGCAAGTAATTCATCGCCATTTTTCATCACATATGTAAGGCCAAAAGAAGAGGTACCAATCTTGTTGACCCAAATCTCGATGTCTATATAGATATCACCGGTGTATATGGGAGCAACAAAATCCACTTCGGCTCGAGCAACAACCATTTCCAACATCTTCGACCATTCATATCGAGACTCTTGTGCATACACAAGATAGGTCGCATTGTTGACATGACCAAAGGCATCCAAGTCGCCCCACCGTACATATTGTTTGCTGTGGAACTTCATTAACGAGTCAGCTTTCGGTATGTCATGCGATGTGGGCGCGATGCTTCAGAGCCCAAACGCTCAATCTTGTTTGCTTCATAGCTCTCGAAGTTTCCTTCAAACCAGAACCACTTTGCATCGCCTTCGTACGCCAAGATATGAGTTGCTACACGGTCAAGGAACCAACGATCGTGAGAGATCACAACCGCGCAACCAGGAAATTCAAGCAACGCGTTTTCCAGTGAACCCAAAGTTTCAACATCGAGGTCATTTGTTGGCTCATCCAGAAGCAATAGGTTTCCACCTTGCTTCAAAGTCAAGGCAAGATTCAAGCGGTTGCGCTCTCCACCAGAAAGAACGCCGGCAGCCTTTTGCTGATCTGGGCCCTTGAAACCAAAGCAAGAAACATATGCACGTGAAGGCATTTCTACTTGGCCGACCTTAATAAAGTCATTGCCATCTGAAACAACTTCCCACAAAGATTTCTTTGGATCGATGCCACCACGGCTCTGATCTACATATGAAATCTTTACTGTTTCACCCATCTTGACTGAACCAGAATCTGCCGGCTCCATGCCCATTAATGTCTTGAATAGTGTTGTTTTACCTGCACCATTTGGACCAATGATTCCAACGATTCCGTTACGTGGAAGGGTGAATGAAAGATCATCAATAAGTACGCGATCTCCAAAGCCCTTAGTTAAGTTATTTACCTCAATAACCACATTGCCTAGGCGTGGGCCAGGTGGAATCTGAATCTCTTCAAAGTCCAACTTACGCATCTTGTCTGCTTCTGCAGCCATCTCTTCATAACGAGCAAGAC
>JACCDM010427050.1_pt1 | contig 11116 bp, 11 predicted proteins | sample 7445851 | NCBI WGS metagenome assembly JACCDM01 (sample SAMN15323438, study PRJNA562643) | freshwater metagenome | isolation source: river surface water | place: USA:Blue River Watershed | collected 2017-08-16
AAAGACAAGTGGCCACCCTGATGTTGAAATCATTCGCACCGAAGGACTCTCAATCAAAGTCGAAGAAGTGCGGGAACTTCTCACTCGCGTTGCATGGGCTCCTTCAATGGGTGGATGGCGAGTAATTGTTATGGAAGATGCCGATCGACTAACCGAATCGGCTGCAAATGCACTTCTTAAGGCTATTGAGGAACCAGGAACAAGGACTGTTTGGTTGCTTTGTGCACCAACTCTTCATGATGTCTTGCCGACAATCCGTTCACGTTGTCGCCACCTACAACTTCGCACACCATCACTCGAAGCTGTCAAACAAGTTCTCATTAACCGCGACAACATTGCACCCGGGATGGCCGACTTTGCGGCGCGCGTGAGCCAGGGTCACATAGGCCGAGCAAAGTACTTAGCGACTAATGAGTCAGTTCGAAGTAACCGCAAACTCATCATGCAACTGCCTTTGCAACTCGGTTCTCTAGCTGCTGCATTCCAAGCCGCTCAAACTCTTGTAGATATTGCGACAGCAGAAGCCAACTCATCATCAGATGAACGAGACGAAAAAGAGATTGAGAAACTTCAAGAGGCTTATGGCAAAGGTGCAACTGGTCGCGGGATGGCGACGGGCGGAGCCAAAGCAGTAAAAGAGTTAGAGAAGGAACAGAAGTCGCGTTCTACCCGCATGGTTCGTGACTCCATAGATGGCGCACTCCTTGATATCGCCACTTTCTACCGAGATGTAATGATGGTGCAATCGAGAAATACGGAATCGATAATCAACACAGACATGCGTGAAGAGATTGAAAGCTATGCGCCATCACACTCTGAGCATTCGACAATTTTGAAGATCAACGCACTTATGGAAGCTCGCGCCAATCTCGCACGAAATGCAGCGCCGCTGGTCACCTGCGAAGCGCTTATGTGCCATCTAGCTAAAAAGTAAATGGATTTGGGATTATGGTTCTCACATGAGCAATCAGACTAACTTTGGCTTTTCTGACCTCACCTACATAATCCCAGTCAAAAATGAAGAATTAGAAATACAGGAATGCCTTAGAAGTATAAGAGCCGAGGAGCAACTCTCCAAAATAATTGTGATCGATGATCACTCGACTGATTCGACCAGAGCTAATGTCCTCGACCTGAATTTCCAAAACGTGGAAGTTATTCAGTCCCAGGGACAAGGTGTAGCCGAAGCATTAAATACTGGCCTAGCACATTCTAGAACCAGATTCTGTGTTCGGCTTGACGCGGACGACAGAAACCTGAAAAGACGAGGGAAATTTCTGATAGATACTTTGAACAAAGAGCCGGCATCAATTGTTTTCACTTCTGCACGAATAAAGCCAAATTATTCCAACCTTCGCCGGCCCAGCTACTTTAGATTGACTCACGAAAAGAATCTCAAATGGTTGCTCTTGGTCAGTAATGTGATTCTGCATCCTTCAGTTTGTATTGACAGAGAATATGGATCAAGAAGTTTTTCGTACCCTAATGAAAGTGGGGTTGAAGACTATCTTCTGTGGATTAGAGTTATTGGTTCTGGAGGAAATTTCAGGTTTATAAACCGGAAATGCATTATTTACAACAGAGCGACTAACGCAACCTCATCCTTGGGAAATAGAACCAAGAAACCCCTGAGTAAGTTTTCAATTGATGCTTTTATGGATTTCCAAATTTCAATTTTGGGCAAAAGCGATAGATACGGTGCTGAAATTGCATTAAGTGGGGGAGGTTTTTGTGAATCCTTACCCCGCGCATTTTCTTACTTTTTACACGTAATTTGGAAGGCCCCCCTCCGAGCCAAACCTAATTTATTTTTCAATTGCGCAATAATGATTTTCAAGTGTGTTTTATTCATAAGATTGAAATCCCGTCAGTCCAGGCGACACAGCAAACCCTAGCCATAACGAGAACCCTTAACTCTAACTTGAGGGTGGTACAAACCACCCTGTTGGGTGGTGCAGAATTCGACCATGCGATTAGACCATGTTTCTTATGTGACTTCCCATGATCAACTTGCTGACACAGTACAACGCTTAGGTTCGCGCCTTGGCAGTACCTTCGTTGATGGTGGTATCCACCCACGATTTGGAACACGTAACTTCACTGCTTCATTGAAGAACGGTCAATACATCGAAGTTGTTTGCCCGCTTGATCACCCAGCGACAGAACAAACACCATGGGGCAAAGCAGTATCAAAGAAAGCTAACGAAGGTGGCGGCTGGTTTACGTGGGTTTTCAGTACAAAGGACATCGCGCCGATTGAAACGAAGTTTGGTCGCGAAGCAATCGAAGGCCACCGCACCCGACCAAATGGCACCGATCTCAAGTGGAAGCAAATCGGCGTCAATGAGATTGCCGATACCCGAGAATTTCCATTCTTTATTCAGTGGCTTTCTTCAGATCACCCTTCACAAGATGGTGTACCGCTTGCCGAGATTGAGAAGATTGTGATCGCAGATAAAGACAACCTGGAAGATTCCTGGTTCAAAGAGGAAATTTTGGTGGCCCTTGGTGATGTCAAAATAGAATGGGTTGACCCATTAACCAACGACAGTCAATCTGGAATTGTTGCTGTTCACCTGACCACACCTAACGGTGCTGTAGTTCTAGACTGATTTCTAGACCTTAGTTAAGCGATATCAAAGTATCAATCACTCTTGCAGCACCCTTGAAGTCAATCAAGGAAAACATAGCTTTTCTAAGTGATTTTTGTTTCTCTTTACTTTCTAACAATTCTTTAATCGCACCTAGATTGAAGTCCCATGAACCGCTGGAGTTATAAACTCCTAGTTGTGCTGCGCAATTTAGTTGTCCAAGCTGAATGTAATATTCTTGCTGATTGCCCACTGCACATACGATGCCAGTAGGAATTTCTCTTGCTATAAATTCAAGACTCGAAGTACTTGCAGTCGTAAGAACTACATCAATATCGCTTGCAATTAAATCCAAATCGGGACCTATGGAATGCCGAATAAACTTTACATTGGAAACGATTGGGAGAGATGCTTCAGTAAATGCATGAACCTCCAATTTCAATTCCATTGAACTTATTACAATTGCGATTGCTTCCACGAATCCAAATGGATCAGAACCTCCACCAGTGATAAGCACTTTGAGCGCTTCGCCATAGGTATTAATTCTCTTTGATTTTGTTATTCCTTTACGGATCAATACGTGTTCCGGACCTGAAAGTATGATTGGTGCAGAATGCTTCGAAGAGATCGAACTCAACCCTGGGCGAAGTTCCAAGTCAGATTCATACTCAGGTGTAACCGCGTCACAAATACTTAGAACAAATTTCCAGTTCTTCTTAGCGATGAAGGGATCTGAAATCGGAATTGAATATGAATCGACAATCAGAACGTCTGATTGCATTTTAGCTTGAAAAGAACGCTCATCCACAATCACCTGGGTGAATCCCAGATTGGAAATTCTCTCGGCTACCCAGTCTAGGTTTGAAATCCTTCCAACGAATATGCACTCATGACCTCGAGAAATAGCTTCCTCGGCCAAAACAGAAGACCTCATAACATGCCCAGAGCCGATTTCTCGCGAAGCATCTGCACGGAAAATGAATCTCATAGGAATCAAGGGTATGCTGTCATTTAAGTTTCGCAAGTAAAGAACCGCATGGGGGAAATTGATGTCTCAGCTAGACAATTCTTCAGTACTGATTACTGGTGGAACCGGTTCTTTAGGTAAGGCTCTAATTGATTATTTGATAAGAAACACTAAAGTCCGTCGAATTGCAATTTATTCCCGTGATGAACTCAAGCAACACAACTTGCGAAACGAAATTGGCGAAGATGAACGCCTTCGTTGGTTCATCGGAGATATTCGAGATCTAGAGCGCCTTAAGCGTGCTCTGCATGGTGTTGATTTTGTAATTCATGCAGCTGCGCTTAAACAAGTCGACACCGGCGAATACAATCCAATGGAGTTCATCAAGACAAATGTACTAGGCAGCCAAAACGTTATTGATGCTTCTATCGAAGCGGGCGTTAAGAAAGTTGTCGCCCTTTCAACCGATAAAGCTTCGTCCCCAATCAACCTCTACGGAGCAACAAAATTAACAGCCGACAAATTATTTGTGGCAGCAAACAACTATAGCCATAGCTATGGGACAACTTTCTCTGTGGTTCGTTATGGAAATGTTATGGGAAGCCGTGGGTCCGTAATTCCATTTTGGAAATCTTTGGCGGACAGTGGGCAACCACTGCCAATTACCGATTTAAGGATGACCCGCTTCTGGATTAGCATTGATCAAGCTGTTCAATTTGTGATGAACTCACTGGAGATGATGCAAGGAGGTGAACTTTATGTCCCGCGCATTCCAAGCATGAGAATCACCGATCTTGCGGCCGCAGTCGCCCCACATGCTAACTTGGTGGAAGTCGGAATGCGACCAGGTGAAAAACTTCATGAAGAAATGATTTCTGCGGATGACAGTCGGAGGACATTCCTTACCGAAGATCGATATGTGGTTACTCCTGTCGTTGCCGAATGGGGGTATGTTAATCCTTCTGGAAAGCCAATGAATGAAGGAGTTGCGTATAGGTCAGATTCAAATGACCTTTGGATGTCAAAAGAAGATATACGAGTTTTTCTCAACGAGATTTAGAACTCCATGATTCCATACGGACGACAGTCGATAAATGAAGCTGATATAGCAGCGGTAGTCAAAGCACTAACAGGAGAATTTCTTACAACAGGACCTTTGGTTGAAGAATTTGAAAACCTAATTGAAATGGCTGTCGGCGCCCCCTGTGTAACTGTTTCTTCCGGCACTGCTGCCTTACATTGTGCATATGCTGCAATCGGCGTTGAACAAGGAGATGAAATAATTACTCCGCCAATTACGTTTATAGCAACACAAGCAACTGCTGCCTTACTTGGAGCCAAGATTGTTTTTGTGGATGTTCAACCAGATACTGGAAACATAGACCCAAAAGCAGTAGAAGCCGCAATCACTCCGAGAACGAAGGCGATTGTGGCAGTTGACTACGCTGGACATCCAGCCGATTTGGATGAACTTAGGGCGGTTGCCAATCGCCACGGTGTCTATTTAATTGAGGACGCTGCACATTCCATAGGCAGTACCTATAAAGGGCGACCGGTTGGTTCAATCGCTGACATAACAACCTTCTCATTTTTTCCAACAAAGAATCTAACAACTGCGGAAGGTGGCGCGATTGCCTCAATTCACCCAGAATTACTCAACAAAGCGCGAAAATTCTCTAGACAAGGTCTAATTAGAAACAGAGATGAGTTCATAATCAAGGGCGAAGGTCCTTGGCATCAAGAAGTTCACAAATTTGGTTTGAACTACAGGCTTCCAGACGTGCTATGCGCACTCGGAGTTTCACAAATATCCAGAATCAGTCAATTCAAGAATTCAAGATCCGAGCTCTTTACTAAATACACCGAGGCATTGAAAACAGTAAGCAATCTGGTTTTACCAACACGTCGAAAATATGTAGACCCGATGTGGCACCTCTATCCAATTCGTGTTGCTGCCAAAGAGCGCGGCAAGATTTTTGAAAAATTGCGTTCGTCCGGCATCGGGGTGCAAGTAAACTACATGCCTGCACACTGGCATCCTGTGTTTAATGCGTCCCAGACAATAACGAGTGATCTGCCAGTAAGTGATCAGTTTTATAGATCAGAGATTTCTCTACCATTCCACACTGAAATCACCGATCAAAATCTTGAGTTCATCTTGAAGAATTTAAAGTTAGCTATCTCATGAAGAAAGTTATTGTCTTTATAAATGGAGAACTAGGCATTGAAATACTAAGTTTTCTAATCCCCCGAAAAGATACGGAAATTTCAGCTGTTGTTATCAACGGGTTAAGTAAAGTCACCAAAGAATATGAAAACAGTGTCCATAAAATTATCTTTGAAACGGGGCGAGAGATAGATATTTTTCAATACTCAACGAAGTTATGGGACAATTCGAATTTTAATAAGCACCTAACTGGAAATGTATATGGAATATCAGTTTTGTTTGGACACATTTTCCCAGATTCGATAATCAAAAAATTTGACGGAAATTTGATAAATCTACACCCCTCTCTTCTCCCAATAGGGCGGGGTGCAGATCCAATTTTTTGGTCAATAGTTGAGCAGTTGCCACAAGGTGCAAGCATTCATCGAGTAGAGAAAGTTTTAGACGCTGGGGAAATATTTGCGCAAGAGGAGATTAAAATTCAATCTTGGCTCAATTCAGGCCAGATTTATGTCTTGGCCATGGAGAAATTGTTGCAGCTATTCGTTGATTTTTACCCGAGATGGGATGATTCAACACCTTCGTTTCCGCAAGTTGGGAAAGGCACCTACCATGAGGTTCGAGAACTAACAGAACTCAAAGCCAACATTCTAAATTCTCCTGGCATTTTGTTCGAACAATTAAATCTTATTCAAGCACTCACGTATAATGATGACCGTAGAGCAAGAATTGCTCTACCAAACAAAAAAGTATGGGAAGTCTCCCTCCATTTAAAACAAATCGAAGGTTGATGTAAATGTCTACGGTAAATTCAGAGGTAATGTACATTGCGGAAGTCTCCGCTAATCACTTGGGATCGATAGAACGAGCCAAAGATATTATCAAGGCAGCTGCAAGAGCTGGAGCCAACGCGATAAAACTCCAGACTTATACAGCAGACACAATGACTTTGGACTTGCCAAGCCTGAAGATTAGTGATGAACATTCGCTCTGGGGCGGCAAGAGTTTGTATCAGTTGTACGAAGAGGCGCATACACCTTGGGAATGGCACCAAGAACTTTTTGATCTCGCTTTGAGTTTGAACCTAATTCCGTTCAGTTCTCCATTCGACTTATCGGCTGTGGAATTCTTGGAGTCTCTAAATGTTCCTATGTATAAAATCGCGTCAATGGAGACAGGAGACCTCCAACTTATTCGCGCCGTGGCTGAAACGAAAAAGCCACTGATAGTTTCTACCGGCGCTACAGAGCTTCACGAAATCCATGAACTAGTAGACGTGATCAGATCTACGGGTAATGAAAACTTTACTCTTTTGGTCTGCACCAGCTCCTATCCATCTCATCCCAAAGATAGCCATCTAAATCGAATCGCCACGCTTCGGAATATATTTGGATGCAGGATTGGGCTGTCAGACCATACGCTTGGAGTGGGTGCCAGCATCGCGGCTGTAGCACTTGGGGCTACCGTAATAGAAAAGCATTTAACTCTAAGGCGATTAGACGGGGGCGCTGATGGAGCCTTTTCCATGGAACCCGAAGAGTTCGCTCTATTGGTGAAGGAGGGGAACATCGCTAAAGACAGCTTGGGTAGTTCAGAATGGGTAATGCAACCATCCGAAGGCGAGTCACGGCGATTGCGCCGCTCGCTCTACATAGTTGAAAATGTAAAGAAAGGTGATGAAGTAACCTCTCGAAATGTTCGAGCCATCCGCCCTGGACAGGGGATTCCACCTAAATTCTTAGATGAAATAATGGGAAAGACATTTAATGACGATTATAAAAAGGGAACGCCGCTTAATTTCGATTTAGTTAGATAACAAATTTCGGCTCTAACAATTAGGGAGAAGGTCCAAATGAGTTGCATTGCAATAATCCCCGCTAGGGGTGGATCTAAACGAATCCCAAGAAAAAACATTAGGAACTTTCATGGCAAGCCGATAATCGAACACACGATACTTCGGACAATAGAAACAGGGATTTTTCAAAGTGTATTCGTGTCGACAGATGACTTAGAGATAGCAAAGATTGCATCAAGAACGGGAGCCGAAATATTGCATCGCAATGCAGATTTGGCCAACGACTTTGCAACCACAGTAGAAGTGATGGCGAATGCGGTGGCCGAGTTGGAATCAGTAAACACCGACAAGATTGAGTCAGTATGTTGTATTTATCCAGTGAATCCGAACCTAAATGGCGAAAGAATATTGCAGGCACAGAATTTACTAGCCGAAAATGAATTAGACTATGTCTTTACTGCAAAAAGATATGAATCATCTCCTGCCAGAGCCTTGAGAATTGGTCAAAGTGGGCTCTCGGAAATGTATTTTCCTGCATTCTCGAATAGCAGAAGCCAAGATTTACCGGAATACTTTCATGATGCAGCAATGTTTTATTTGGGAAATTTGGTAGCGTGGCGAGAAAAGAAGCCAATTCTCAACGGAAACTCGAAATTCATAATTCTGGGAAAATATGAAACGTTGGATATCGATGACGAAGAAGATTGGGCAATGATGGAGAGACTTCATCTAGCGCCAGACTCTCTGGAGGAATTCGGAACAGCGAATGGCTAAAGTTTGTATCTTGGACTATGGCAGTGGAAATGTGCGCTCAGTCATGAATGCTTTTTCGATTTTTTCTGATTGCGTGATCTCCAATGAATTGAATATGATTAAGAACGCAAGTCACATAGTGCTGCCAGGCGTTGGATCTTACAAGAATTCAATGCAGTTGATTCAAGATAAAATACCGATTGCCGAGTTAAGGAATTACCTCTCCGCCGGGAAACCATTCTTGGGGATTTGTGTAGGAATGCAAGTTCTTGGAAATAAAGGCATCGAATTTGAGGAAGCCACCGGGCTCGAACTAATTCCCGGGGTGGTCTCCAGAATTGATTGCGGGAATCTGCCTTTGCCTCATGTGGGTTGGAACAATCTAACTGAGATAAAGGAAAACCCATTAACCTCAGGCATAACTGAAGATGATGACTTTTATTTTGTGCACAGTTTCGCATACACAAACTTAGGGGAAGAGCACGTTCTTGCGAATGCGGTATATGGTCAAGCCTTCCCAGCTATAGTTAGTAGCGAAAATATTTTTGGAGTGCAATTTCATCCGGAGAAAAGCCAAAAAGCTGGATCAAAAGTAATTCAGAATTTCCTGGAAAAAGTATGAAAAAGAAGAGAATAATTCCCGTAGTCTTATTTAAGGAAGGGCATGTTGTCCAAAGTAAATCATTCACGGAATATCGAAACCTGGGAAATCCTTATGACTCCATTAGAAGATTAAGTGAATGGGGAGCAGACGAAGTAAGTTTCATTGATATAGGTTTACGGCAAAGCGCGGGATTAATTAGAAACGACCTCGGTAGAAATGCATTCTCTAATTATTTGGAAGTATTGGAGACGGTATCGGTAACTTCAAGTATGCCTCTTTCGAGTGGCGGCCAAATCAGATGCATGGAGGATATTGAGAACCGCCTAATGCGAGGCGCCGATAAAGTAGTTATAAATACAGCAGCCTTTAACGATCAACGATTTCTCCGTAGTGCTGTACATAGTTTTGGATCGCAATGTATTGTCGTTTCAGTAGACATTCGACGGATTGAGGATGAATATCGAATTTTTACAAATAACGGCAGTCAAGAACTTAATCAAGAACTCAAAAATGCCATCCATGCTCTAAATGAAATCGAAGTGGGCGAAATATTCTTAAACTCTATCGACCGAGATGGAACAAAGCAGGGATACGACTTGGAACTCATCGAGATTGTCTCCAAGATGGTAAGCATGCCGCTTGTGGTCTGCGGAGGTGCTGGCAGATGGGAAGATTTTGAAACTGTCTTGGGAATGGACGGGGTGGACGGGGTGGCTGCTGCCAATATATTTCAACACGTAGACCAGAGTTTATTCCTGGCACATAAATACTTATACAATAAGGGCCTTAACGTGCGTAGACCACAACTCATGAGGTAAATAGGAGCAAGTCTTAGATGATTTATTGCGCGCGGTGCGTCTACCCGCAAGTGTCGGTCAATTTGGAACTAATTGATGGAGTTTGTACAGCCTGTAAGACCTCAGAAGTATTTGAGTCTGCAGATGCCTCTTTTTGGGATAGCAGGAAACTGCTTTTCGAAAAAATTATTGAGGATGTGAGAGGCAACCCCAATCGAAACAAGAATTATGACTGCATTATTCCAGTAAGTGGCGGTAAGGACAGTTACTATCAAGCGCACGTTATTGCTAAAGAATATGGACTTAAACCGCTGCTAGTAACCTACCATGGAAACAACTATCTTCCAGAGGGAGATTTCAACCGAGATCGAATGCGCGAAGTATTTGACGCGGACCATTTAGTCTTTGGGCCAAGTGTCGAAGTACTAAAAAAACTGAACCGAATCGCATTTCGAAAAATGGGCGACATGAATTGGCACGCCCATTGCGGAATTTTTACATACCCTATAAGGATTTCTGTAGCTCTCAACATACCATTAATGATTTGGGGCGAAACCGCATGGGATATTTCAGGTATGTACCATCCAGATGACTTCGTCGAATTTAGTGCAAGAACTCGGCACGAACACGGTTTACGTGGTTTTGAATGGGATTCAATGATCGGAGATTCGGGTGAACTATTGTCGGAACAGGACATGATTTGGGCTAAATACCCTGAAGATTCAGAAATCTTGGAAGTTGGAACTCGAGGTATTTACATTGGAAACTTCTTCAAATGGGACCCAAATAAGCACACCCAAGAAATGATAAATCAATACGGTTGGAAACCGGCAGAAAAACCTTTCCAACGAACCTATCGAATGATGTCTAATCTAGATGATCGTTATGAGAATGGGATACACGATCTAATGAAATTTGTTAAGTTTGGATATGGTCGGGCTTCAGATCACGCCTCCAAGGACATACGCGCTGGAGTAATGACTCGAGCGCAAGGCATCGAGATGGTGAAGAAATACGACCACGTCGTATCTGATGACTTACATTATTGGCTTAAGTACGTAGGCATGGATGAAAAAGAGTTTTGGTCCATCGCAGATTCATTCAGAGATCCAAGAGTTTGGAGAATTAGGGATGGCAGATGGGTTAAAGACAACATTTTCGAAGGGGACATTGATTATGGTGAGGTATCCCTTGACCCAGATCAATGGTCCAGATTCGAACAGGAATAGAAATGAATATTAGCGATATTAGGCCCAAGAACTACGATGAGCAAAGACTTTCGGCTTATGAGAGTGACGTCCAGCGATATCGAAATCAGGTGTCTGATTTTCACTTAAGAGATTGCCCCGGATGTGAATCTGAAAATTCAGACTTTTTTGCGAGCGTTGACGGGTTTGATTTCAATAGATGCGATGCGTGCTTCACTATCTACATGAACCCTG
>JACCDM011005151.1_pt1 | contig 11114 bp, 18 predicted proteins | sample 7445851 | NCBI WGS metagenome assembly JACCDM01 (sample SAMN15323438, study PRJNA562643) | freshwater metagenome | isolation source: river surface water | place: USA:Blue River Watershed | collected 2017-08-16
CGTCGGCGAAGGCGCGGCAGTAGGCCCGGGTCACAGGCCAATCCATCAACGTCGAGCCCTCGCGCCCGTCGACGTCGTGGTGCCACAGCTCGATGCGCTCGCGAGGAACCCCGAGCTCGAGAAGGTGCAGCACGCACGCCACCGAGTCTTTGCCGCCCGAGAACGCCACGATGATCGTGGCGTAGGTGTCGAGCTGGGCCCGCGTGAGCCCAACGGGCGCGGTGGGATAGGTCTTGAGCGGGGCGTTCATCGAATCACGTCCAGTTGCCACTGCTGAGCCGTGGCCAGCCACACCCATCGCATGCCGGCGGGCGCCGGTCCGGGCGGGGTGGTGAGCGGTCGGCTACGGCCTGCGGCGGAGAAATCGAAGGGCATCGGCGGGTCCTCTCAATGGCTCGAGCCCGCTCCCTTGCGGGACACGGGCGAGCGCTCAGCGGTAAAGGTTGCGCAGCTCAGCCTTGGCGGAGCGGCGGGCGTGTCGGTTGCCGGCGCGGATCTCGTCGCGGCGTGCGTCGGCGGGAACGTTCTTGTGACGGTTCTTGTCGTTTCGCATCTACTTTCGGATCCTGGTGACGGCATGCTTGCCGGGCTTGGGGAGGCGGATGGAGGGCAGGTTGGTCTTGCGCATGGCGGGCCTTTCGGGGCGGGCTGCGTCGGCAGCCACGTGCTCACCATGAACTACGCTATACGTAGGCGCTATCGATACCTCAAAGAATCCAGCAGAACGCCAATCCGACCGCTTCCGACGGAGAGCTTCGACCACTTGCGCCGCATGCGCTACATCAACCGCAGCAGAGCCACCACGAGACAGGCAGCCACGCCCCAGCCGAGCAGCCCCGCCACGACCGCGACCTTGATGCCGCCCATCCTGGACTCGGCTCGAGCCTCCCACGCCCGCGCGTCGGCCTCCATCGACTGGCGGCCAAGGTGCCCGAGGGCTGCGTCGGTCGCAGCCACGAGATCGACAGCCGTATCGACGCCGATCGTGGCGACGTGGCTTCCGTCGTGGCCGTAGTAGTGGACGCCGCTCGATTCGGCAATCACGGTGAATCTGTCAGCATCGATCCTCATGGCATCACAGGTCGGACCAATCCGGGTCCGAGTCGGTCACAGGTTGATCGGACACGATCGAAGGAAGCGAAGGCCCATCGTACTGCGGGCCGCCAAGGTCGCGAGGAGCCAGCGCACGGTAGACCAGGAACGCGTTGTAGGCTCGAGCGCGGTCGCTGTCTCCCGCGCCTACGCGCCGGTACTTCTCGACCATCGCCTTCGCAGCGTCGCGCAGATCTGCGGGCCACTCCTTCGACCACGCGATCCACTGCCGATCTTCGACAGCAACGGGCACGAACTTGGGCCCGTCGGTCATGCGTCGAACCCGTCCGGCGCGAGAAGCACCGCGATGTAGAACGACACGCCGAACACCATGGCGACCAGCATCGGAAGGTTGCCGCGCCCCACCGCGCTCTCGACGAACGGCAAGCTCAGCACAGCGAGCGCCGTAGCGACATAGGCCCAGATCGAGCACAGCTCTCGCATGTTCCGAATGACGGCCCGCATGCGAACCTTACAGAACCTAGGAGCAGGGCATTCCGCCGAGCCGCCAGCGCGCATGGGCAAGCGCAGCCGGGTGAGCCTCAAGCGCTTCGGAGTGACCGAAGGTGTGCACCTCGCCAAGCCTTCGGCCATCGGCATCGAACACGAGCACGGGACCACCGTCTTCGTCGCGGAATAGGTACCCGTCCGGGCGTTCCTCGGAGATCTCCGGGTCGGCGAGCATCGACGCGAGAAGGTCGGACACCGAGCCGACCGAGAACGATGGGTCAGCCCGCAGTGCGTCGACCAGCCGCAGCGGGATCCGGTTCTTCCGGTCCACATCTGCGACAGCTCGAGCCCGCTCCTCCGCCCATCGCCCGGCCTCGAACAGCGTCCCCACCATGCGCCGATTCGGCGAGACATAGTCGCCGGTCTTGCGATTGCGCACGACCCACCACGTGGTCATGCCGCGGCCCTCGAAGTGTCGACACCAAGGGCGCTGCGGATCTTAGTCAGCGCGGAGAGCTCGATCTGTCGCACGCGCTCGCGGCTGAGACTCAGCTCCTTGCCGATCACATCGAGGTTCACCGTGTCACCGGTGGCAAGACCCATGCGCTGCCGGAGCACGTGCTTCTCGCGGTCAGTGAGTCCAGCGGTCTCCACGGCGACCAGCGCCGCATCGACGGTCATCACCGCATCCACAGCCTCCTCGGGCCCCATTGCGCCGTGGTCCACGGATGCCATGGTCTCCTCGGGCGCAGGGCCACCACGATCGTCATCACCCCCACCTCGTGACGGTCCGTCCATGCTGACAACCTGCCCTTCCTCGCCGCCGAGCAGGTTGCCACCGAAGACCTCGTACGCTCGCATCGCCTTCGCCATGCCGAGGCCCGCGGCTTCGGCTGTCTCCTCGGGAGATGGCCACTCACCGGTGCGCTTGTAGATCGCCCTCGCTGTCACGAAGAGCCGATACGCCCGGTCGTGCATGTGCTGCGGGATGCGTACCAGCCGGCCGCGATCGACGGCACCCCGGATCATCATATGGCGGATCCACCACGTTGCGTAGGTGGCGAACGAGAAGCCCTTGCGCGGGTCGAAGGTGTCGACGGCACGGAGCAGCCCGAAGCTCCCCTCTTGGATCATGTCCTGTAGCGGCATCGTCCGAATCCGCGACCGCATCCGCTTGGCCACCGAGATGACCAGCCGGAGATTCGCAGCGGCGAACCGCTGGCGCACGATGTCGTGCTCTCGCAGCAGCGAGCAGAGCAGTCCCGAGTGCGCGATGACGTCGTACGGATCGCCGTCGACCGTCGCGAACGTCGTCGCGATTCGACGCGCGACGCATACGCCCTTGCGGTACGAGAGCGCGTCGGCCAGCTTTCGACACGCCGCCGCGAACTCGACGTCTCCGCAGAGCCCCTCCAGCCTACGACTCGCAGCAGCAGACACCGCCTCGCACTCGGCCCCCAGCTTTTCAGCGATGCCTTCTCCGATGATCTCGGAGAGCACCGCATTCGTCCGTGGTGCGTAGTCGAGGATGGCGCACCACAGCTCGCGGCGCGTCCGTATGACCAGCTTCGCGAGGTTCAGCGACTGCTCTCGATTCAGCAGGCTCACGCGTCGGACGTCGCGCACGTACGCACCGAGTCCCGTTCCGCTCGCATCAGGGATTTGTCTCATGACGCCTTGTTGCTCTCGGGCGAAGGGGTTGGGACGTCGTCGGCCGGCAAGTCATCGGAGCCGTCCGCTCGCTCGCACATGATCTGCCGAGCACGTTCGATACCGAGGTGGTCGAAGTGCTCGATGAACTCCGCTACCTCTGCCACGGTCCTGCTCGCCAGCTCGAGCATCATCGCATCACCGAGCTGACGATCTCCAACCATGGACCGCAGCAGGTCGCGATCGATGTCTCCGAGCCGGTAGTGCAGGCCGAAGCGTCGAGCCCGAATCAGCGCGTTGTCGACCTTGTCCGTGCGGTTGCAGGACGCCAGAGCCACCACGCCTCGGCTGGTCAAGACCTCCGCGAGATCCAGCGCCTGCGACGTGCGGCCGCGGTCGATGTCATCGAAGATCACCGTCTTCGGCGAGAGGACATCGACGAGCCCAAGGACGACCTCATCACGAACGTCTGCGAGTCGGGCTCTCAGCGAGCGGCCTCCGAGTCCGGCAGCGATCGCCCGCATGGTCCACGACTTCCCGGCCCCCCGTCGGCCGTCGAACAGGACGCCGACTCGCTTGCCGCCGTCGCGAAGCGCCGAGATCTCGGCGAGAGCCTGCCTGCCGACATCGCAGAGGCCAGCACCGGAAAGCGGGTCGGACTTCAGCGACACGCCTTCCGCCGTCGCGTTCGCCGAGGGGCCGCTTTCGATCTGGATCGACTGACCGAGGTGCTCCCAGATCCACCGTGCGAGGGTCACAGGATTTCCAGCCGGGCCGTAGGTCCACTCCCGGCCTCCGTCGAATCGGTATCCGAACCTGCACCCGTCGTACTCGCGGATCTCGTCGCCGTCGCGGTCGCGGCTCACGACGCTTCCGAGCTGTGCGTCTGCGGCCACCGACATGATCGCAGCCCGCACCGCCCACGGCGCCCGAGGCCAGCACTGCGGTTCATTCGGATGGTCGCCGATGAACTCCGACAGCATCGTTACAGCGGCGCTCGCCCATGCGATCGGGCTCGAGGCGCGGCTGAGATGCACGGTCGTGCTCGCCACGGTGGATGCAGCCTTGAGCCACTGGCGTTGACGCGGCGTCATCGGCTGAGCCCCTCCGCGAACAGCTCCCACGTGCGAGGGAAGCGGTCGGCGATGAACTTGCCCAGCGCGTCGGCGTAGACGCGGATCTCGTACTGCGCGTGCGGGTCGAGCCGCAGGGTCAGGAACGCGAGCCAGTTGCGCAGGTTGGCGCTCGCGCGCATGCAGCTGTAGCGGGCGACGGGAAGGTGGACGCGGGCGATCTCCTTCGGTACGCCGTTGGCGAGCGCAAGCTCGTAGACCGTCTGCGCGTGCTCATACGTCTCTCGCAGCGAGTCGACGAACGCCTGCGCCGCTGCTTCCGTGAGCACCGCGGACCCGTCAGCCTTGCCCGCCTGCTTGTTGGCGGTAGCCTCCGCCATGAGCCGCTCGACCGTCGGCAAGTAGTCGACAGCGGGCAGCGGCGTGTAGCGGGCGCTCATCTCGTTGAAGCTCTGCGTCCGATGTCGATGCCATTGCCGGAACACGAAGATCGGCGCCTGGATCTCGACGGTGAGCCCGGCCATCTCGAACGGAGTCGCGTGCTTGTGCTCCCACAGGTACCGCAGCAACTTCTCGTCGCCGGGCTTCCCGTCCTCCTTCGGACCCCAGCCGAGGAAGCCCTTGCCGGTGCTCATGCGCGCCGACTCGATGATGCGCTCATCCGAGCCCCACGACTCGACGAGCAGCGCGTACCCATGATTCAGAACCTCGATCTTCTCCGTCATCACACTCTCGTCTCCTCGATCGGAATCGGCAGCGCTACATCATCGCGCAGCGTCACCAGTTGACGGGCCAGCCTCGCAGCATCCGCATGCTCGACGAGCAAGGCCCCTCGTTTGCCCTTCATCTCGGGCGCCGCAGCAAGTACCGCGGCCAGGTCGCCATGCTTCCGCACGAGCTCGACCGCCGTCTTGGGTCCGACGCCCGGGACACCCTTCACATTGTCGGAGCCATCGCCCGCCAGCGCGAGGTAGTCACCGAGCAGCGACGGAGGGACGCCGAACTTCGCCTCGACTTCCGCCGGCCCGATACGCTCGCCCTTCGGCCCGATGACCCACACGCGATCGTTCACGAGCTGCCGAAGGTCCTTGTCCTGGGAGACGATAGCCACCTCGAGCCCACGCGCAACGGCTGCCTTCGTGTACGCTGCGATGACGTCGTCGGCCTCGTACCCCTCGGACATGCAGCTCGCCACGCCAGCGCGACCCAGCGCTGCCACAGCCGCGTCGATCATCCCCTCGGTGCCGGCGGGGTGGTCGATGCGGTTGGCCTTGTACGAGGGCAGCAGAGCGCCTCGCCCACCATCGCCAGCGTCCCACACGACCAGCGCGTACGAGGCTCGATGCTTGGCCGCCCACGAGCGCACGGCGCCAACGAAGGCCCGCACCGCCACGCGCACGACATCGCCGGCCGACTCAACGGGCTCTAGCGCGGCGCACACGTAGAAGTTCCGCCATAGCGCGTTCGGCCCGTCGACCAGCAAGAACAGCCCGGACAGCGGCTCGTCGTCGCCCATGATCGCGAGTCGCTCGTCGAGCAGCTCCGCCACGGCATCGAGATCGTCAGGCGTCAGCCGAGACCACCGCGCCTTCGGGTCGACACCAGAGCGACCGAGCGCAGCGTCCATCACCGCGCCGAGTCGCAGGTCAGGCTTGCGCCTGTGCAAGGCGCGGAAGAGATCGAGCACGTGAGCAGCGGAAGCCGACATGGTGAACCTTCGACCATGTACTCAGCGATGCTCCGGGCTAGTCCGCCGCACCGGCGCCTAGGCATCACATCTCTTCCCGGGCGGGCGCGGGAAGTTCCTGTACGTCACGAAGACCTTGAATGCCAACGCACACGAGTCTCTCAGCTCTGCGTCGTGACCATGGTCGCCGCTCCGCCGAGTTTCGTAGACGTCCAAGAGAGCGCCCGCCGGGCCTCTCGCATCAGTGCATCGATCGACCAGCTCGCGAACGATCTCCTTGGCAAGCTCCGCCTTCTCGTCTTTCGTCATCGCATCACCTACCGCAGTCAGCGCGCGTTTAGTCCGCTTACCGGCGGGGGCCATGCGACGCAGCCCCTCGTGACCGCTTCGCCTTGGGCTCTCGCTTCGGCTCAGGGCGCGTTCCATGGGCGGCGAAGTGCTCGGCCGCCCCGGCCACGAAGTCGTCCCACGATCGGCACAGGGCGCTTGGGGTGGCACGCTTCCCGGCCTTCGCATCGGCGGAGTCGCGGGGACCGTTCATGTGGCGAGCTGCACCAGCCATGAGGCCGCAGCCGACGAGCGTTGCAGGGTCGCAGCCGATTCGATCCGCTGCGCCCTCGGACGCAGCGCGACCGATCGCCTTGCGAACCGCTGCGCGTTCTCGATCTCCATCGATCGGGCCACCACCAAGAAGCGCCCGTTGAGCGTTCAGCATGGAGAGAGCAAGGTCCACCCCGGCGGCGGCTAGCTGCTGCTGTTCCTCTTGCTGTCCAACTTCCTGTTCGTTGCCTGTTCTTGTACCGCCATCCATGTCGGTGGGGGGCCGCCACGCGTGACGGTCCACCACCGTCGCCCGTGTCGGTGGTGGACCGTCATCCATGTCGGTGGGGATGACAGACCCCACCGACATGCGCTTCGGGCCGGGACCGCCATCCATGTCGGTGCCGTACTGGAACCCCTGCGCAGGTTTCACCAGTATCTCCCACCGCCAATAGCTTGACCCCTCTGGCAGGTTGACGCGTCGCCAGTACCCGAGGTCAGCGATCGCCTTCGACACACGATCGAACGTGCGCGACGAACACCCGAGCAGCGCGATCACCCGCGACTTCGGAAGCGTGCACTTCGGCACGGCGTCGCGAATATCCGCGCATCCGTACACGATGTTCGCAAGACGAATCTCGACGCCGCTCAGGTTGCGGCGCACCAACGATGCGGGTACTTCCATGGCAGGCGGAGCCTGCGTCTACTGCGACTCTTGGATCGCCATTCCGCCAAGTCGTTCCTTCACACGCTCGTGCTCCTCTGCCAGCGTTACGAGCCGATCGTCATCGCGCTCGCACGGAGGCGCGGCGTCCAAGATCGCGATCACCATGCCGAGCCGATCGAGCTCGCACGAGTCGCACGTCGGTCGCTTCCCTCCCGTGCTCATGCCGAGTCCAGTCGAAGGGCCGCCGCAGTCGCAGCACGGCAGCGGAGGGTCATCGCTCGCCACGAGGCAGGCGAACATGTCGAGCGTCTGCGGACTTCGCTTCATCGGAGCCCTCGCTCTCGTCGCTGCCGCAACACCTCGCGCGCCTTGGCGGCAGCATCGCGCAGCGCGTCGGCCCACTGCTCGGCTTGCTCGATCGACATGGACCCTTCGATGCCGCGGGCCGAGACGACCACGAGGCCATGCTCCGAGACTTCGGCGCGTAGCGGCTGGCGATTCATCGAATCACCGGAAGGTGCAGGTTGTCGAGCGTCTCAGCGTGGAAGTCATCCATCGCATAGGCGGCGAGGCCCCACGGCCGAAGCAGCCACATCACGGACACCTTGTGCGCGAGCATGGTGACGCTGCACTTCTCGCAGGACGGCGGACCGCTCGTGACCGCTGCGCCTTCGACCGCTTTGACGTGGAGCATGTGCAGGCCATCGCAGCCTAGTCCGTAGCCCACAGACGGGTACCTCATGGCGTTACGGATCGCGGCAGCCTCGGCATGCTCGCAGATCCGACCGCAGGCAGCGCGGCACGCATCCGACCCGTCGCACTTGTGGCGGCCGGGCGGAGCGTTGAAGCCCTTCCCGATCACGACGCCTCGATTCGTGCCAGTCCAGCCTCCGGCGTCCACGAGCAGCGCCCCGCGCTTGCTCTTGGCGCATGGGCTCATCATTGCTTGCTCGACGGCGAGAGGAAGCAAGCGCTCCATGACGGCGCGCTGCGATCGGAACTCGGCATCCTGTGCACCTTGGTACGCGTCGCTCATGTGGTCCTCCATGCTCAGCGTCGACGACGGACATCTCCGATCAGAACGGGATGTCATCCTCGGGTGCATCTGGGATGTAGTTATCGTGCGGCTCCGGCTCCGGCTTCCGAGACTGCTGGCCACCGGATCGCTGGCCGCCGCCGTTGCGCTGGCCACCGCTCGACTGCTGACGCTGCTCGCCGCGTTGCGACTGCTGACGCTCACCACCGGAGCCGCCCTCATCTCCACCACGAGAGCCGAGCAGCCGCACCGTCTCGGCGACGATCTCCGACGCGTAGCGGGTGTCGCCGTCCTTGTCCTCGTACTTGCGCGTCTGGAATCGACCTTCGATGTAGACCTGCTTCCCCTTCGACCCGTACTTGCAGATGAACTCGGCATCCTTGCCCCACACGACGATCGGGACCCACTCGGTCTTGTCGACCCAGGCATCGCCCTCCTTGATCGAGTATCCGCAGGCGATCGAGAAGCTCGTCACCGCGCGTCCATTCTGGGTGTAGCGAACCTCGGGATCCTTCCCGAGGTTGCCGATGAAGTTGCACTTGTTGATGCCCTGGCTCATGCCTCACCTCGCCTATGCTTCAGCTCACTCTACAGCAGCGGGCCCGCGATCATTCCGGCAGGACCTACCCTTCGCCGTCGTCGTCCCTGGTATCGTTGAGGACGCGAACCACGGCCTCGCCATGCGTGCGGCCTCGTGCCATGTGCTTCCCGATGAGCCAATGCTCCGCATCTCGCTCGACCTCTCCTGACTTCCCGTTCCTCACGAGACGGCTGGCGGCGGACTTCAGAGACTCGCCTGGTCGCATTGCGCTTATGATTCGACTCTTCCTTGACATCGTCGATTTGTACAGCAACTACCACTCCGATATTCCGGTAACCGAGCAGGTTGCGCCATCTACTCCCGAGGCTGCGGCCGTGTTCCGCTGGACGCCGCGCCGATTCGATCGGAATCTTCGACGGAATGCACCAGCGTTTCCGTGAGTAGGCGTCGGTGGCGAAAGAACGTGGCAGGCCCGCCGAGCGCGAGGCTGACGAAGCGGAATACACCGAACTCCTGGAGATCTTGCTGACGATCGAGCAGCGCATGGCGCATGCCGCGCCGAAGGCCAGGCACCCCAAGCGAGCTGCGTAGCGATATGCTCGCGCCGTGAAGCGCGAGGCCATCGTCTACCGCCGAGTGTCGTCAGCTCAGCAGGGACGCCGCACCGAGAGGACCGATGGCGGCTGGTCTCTCCAGTCGCAAGAGGCGAAGGCGAACGACTACGCCGCACGCCACGGGCTCTCGATCACTCGCGTCTACGAGGAGGTCGCGAGCGCGTCGAAGCAGGGGCGTCCCGTCTTCGCGCAGGTCGTCGCGTACCTGCGAAGGCATCGAGGTTGCGCGCTGGTCGTCGAGAAGATGGACCGGCTGGCGAGGAACAGCTCCGACCTTGCAGCCGTCGACGAGCTGATTGACCTCGGCATCTCGATCCATCTCGTCCGCGACGGGAAGATCTTGCATGCCGGCTCGAGTCCCGGCGAGCGGCTGAGCAGCGACATCGAGGGTGCCGTCGCCAAGCACTACTCGAGGAACCTCGGGCGCGAGGTGGTGAAGGGGATCGACGCGCGGTTCTCCGCCGGCTACTTCCCGATGGGCAAGCCTCCGTTCGGCTACATCTACCCGCTGCGTCGACCAGGTGAGCGCGTCAACATCGTGCCCGATACAAATGCCGCACCGATCGTCGCGAAGATCTTCAAGGCGTACACCAAGGGCGAGGGCATTTCCTTCCGGGAGGTCGTCGAGCTCGCGAAGCGCCTCGGCTACCCGGGCAAGATGAACGCCGCCCATGCGCGAGCGCTCTTGAGGAACCCGGTCTATGCCGGGTGGGTCCGGCACAACGGCGAGACGCGTCGGGGCCTGCACGAGCCCATCGTGACGCAGGCGCTGTTCGATGCGGCGCAAGAACGGATGGCCAGCCGGCCTCGGTCGTCGAGACCGAACCGGCCACGCGCGAAGCTCCTGCATGCGTACTCCGGCGTGTTCGAGTGCGCGGCGTGTGGCGGTCCCGTGGCGAGGCACATGCGGACGGACCGCGCAGGGTCGATCCGCTGGTACTGCCGCGACTGGTGCGAGGCAGCGCGGTACGTGCCCGAGTCGGTGATCACCGAGCAGGTTGTCGAGGCACTCGCGGCGCTGCGCCTTCCGAGGGCTCAGGGCGAGCGCATCGTCGCGGCGCTGCGGAAGCGAGCGACGTCGAAGGATGGCAGCGCCGAGATCTTGGCGGCAATGAAGCGCGAGCAGGCCGGTAGGGAGCGACTGCTCGACGCGTTGCAGAGCGGAGCGATCGGCGTCACCGAGTTTGCGCCGCGCAAGGCTGCGAGCGAGCAGCGCGAGGCGGCGCTACGTGAGCAGCTCGAGCGGACGCAGGACAAGGGCTCAGCTCTCTCGGCTGTCGATGTCGTCGCGAGCCAGATCGATCGGTGCCGCGACTTCCCGATCCTGTTCCAGCACGGGACACCGGCCGAGCAGCGGCGGATCCTCGGCTTGCTCTGGGAGACCAGCGGCGGCAAGTCGAAGCTCGACGGCCAGCGCCGCAGGATAGAGCCCGTGTGGCGCCCTCTATGGGCTGCCCTGCTCGACGCTGGGGTGTATGCCGGAGCTGGCTTCGACATACACCCCACGAAGGCCGCGGCGCTGCTCTCGGTGGCCAACCGCGAGGTTTGATGCCCAAACGAAGAAGGCCGACGGACTCGTCATCCGGCGGCCTCCTTCGTTTGCGAGCATCGCCTACAGCCTCCGCACCGTCAGCTCCGTGCTCGTGTCGCCCACGATCTCGGCGGCCCCATTGCGCACCGCGTCGATCTCCTCGGGCGTGATGGTCGAGATGTCGGAGATGTCCGTGCCGCCGCGGATGATGGCGGTGAGCCAGGCTCCGGTGA
>JACCDM010549634.1_pt1 | contig 11105 bp, 1 predicted proteins | sample 7445851 | NCBI WGS metagenome assembly JACCDM01 (sample SAMN15323438, study PRJNA562643) | freshwater metagenome | isolation source: river surface water | place: USA:Blue River Watershed | collected 2017-08-16
CACATTGACTGCACTGAAAACCAATGGCTTCTCGATGAGCGATTTCGACCAGAACGGTGTGCAAGGTAAGAAGGCAACAGTTGTGTTGAATGGCTTGACGACTGACTCGGCAGATGATGTGACCTTGAACATCTTCTTTGCCGATGCTGGCAACGTTGACTCGTCCACGTTGTTGAACCGTATCCCGTGGGCGTCTTGCTTGTTGAATTGAGTTTTCTGTCAACAACTGAATTGCCGCGTGTATGAAAAAAAATGTCTCTAACCCATCCAATGCGTCTCAGCCCAAGCTGAGACGCAGCAAAGGGAAAGTGCGACCAGCCACAGCTGGTCTCTCTAGCTCTTCATTGGATTTGGCGATCTTGGGGGCTGTGCTGGCACTGACCTCCAGCAAAGCGGGCAGCGCCAACGCAGATGGGGTGGTGTTGCCACCCCCCGAGCGTGCTGACGCTTCGCCTGAGTCATTTGGTCGTGCGGTCCATGCGCTGAGCGGTGCCAGTGCCGAGGTGATGGTGTTGGCGGCTTTGGCCGAAAACCTGCACCGCGACCTGGCACGCAGCCTGCGCGAGTCAACTTTTTCTACCCCTGTCGTTGTTAGCGATTCGACATCGTTTGATTGGTCGGCTGACCCCACACAACCCCGTGCCCGTCAAGTCGAGATGCCTAAGGCGTCACCGCGTGCCGAGGTGGTGACGGATGTCGCCTCACGTTTGGTTGAAAGCCAAGCGCAGATAGCGGATACCCAGGTGGCTGCAGCTCGCGTTCCACCGGCGGTTGCACCAGAGATGGCTGAACGCTCTTACGGCGAAGAGCTGGAAAAGATGCAAAAAGCAGCGCAAGACCTGTTGGGGGTTATGCGCGAGATGTTTGGTCAAGAGGCAGAGTCCGTTCAGGCGCGTCAACTGCCCAATGCGGACAGCAGTACAGACACCACCCGCACCGAAGTGGCGGTGGAAGAAAAAGCCGCACCCGTTGAAGACGTGCCCGTGGCGGACGCCTCTTCAGGCGGCCCGCCCACTTGGCTGGCTTCACTGGGTTTGCTCGGCTTGGGCGGTGGCGGGGGCGGGGGCTTGGTCGGTTCCCTGGTGTCTGCGGCCACGGGGGTGGACTTTGGCGGTTTTGCGATTGACGGTTACGTCAGCGGTGCCACGGTGTTTTGGGACCAGAACGGCAACTTCATTCAAGATGCCAACGAAACGGTTCAAACGACGACCAAGGCAGACGGTTCTTACAGTTTGCAGGGCGTGACCAAAGGGGTCGGCCAAATTGTGATCAAGGGCGACGGCATTGACACCAACACGGGTGGCAGTGTGGGCATGATGGCGGCATCTACGGCCGTGAGCGATGCCACCAAAGCCATGGTGACGCCCCTTACCTTGTTGATGGCGCAAGGCGTTTCACAAAGCAGCCTGAATACCGCCCTGGGCTTGACCACCAATGTGAGCTTGACCGACTACGACCCCATGGCCGTTTTGAAGGCCGGTGTGGGTAACACGCAAGCCGCGGGCACGGTGCTTCTGAAAGCGCAGCAGTTGTTTGCCGTGGTGAACGCGGTGTCAGGTTTGGCTGCTTCTGTGTCAGGCTCGCAAGCAGATGCATTGAAAGCCACGATCAGTGCGATTGCACAAAAAGATCTGTCGACACTCGTCGGCGCCAATGGTGGCGATGCGACTGCGCTGAGCCAGGTGATTGCCAGTGTGGTGCCTACGTATGCAGGCGCGGCAACAGTGGCTGCCAATGCCATCAAGGGGGTGAACAGTGTGTTGGGCGAAATGTTGGCCCACCCTGAAAACGCGTTGAGTGCCGATGCACGCGCGGCGGCCTTGGTGTCGCAAAACGACTTGGTGACACAGTTCAAGAGCTTGGCAGAGTTAGACCCCGCCATCTCGATCACTCAAATCACAGCCAAGCTGGCTAACTATGCAACGGCAGATTTGGTCAAACAAAATTTTGCCAATATTTATTCAGAAACCATTGCCGCACAAGACCGTGCAGGCGGTGGTGTGATCACGGGCGTGGATGACAAAACGATCGTTTTGGGAACCAACCGGTTGATCAAAGTGAGCGACTTGCTGGCCAACGACGTGAACCGCGGCACAGGCAGCTTGAAGCTGGTGTCGGTGGAACCTAACTTGACTTGGGGCAGTGTCGCTTCGGTCAGTAGCACCCCTAAAGTGGCAGATGCTGCGGCGCAAGTTAGCACTGTGACCTTGTCTGGCAAGCTCGAGGCAGGCGACAGCGTCTCTGTGACGGTTGGCACGGTGAGCAAAACCTATGTGGTGCAAGCCGCTGATGTGGGTGCCAACGATGCGGCCACGGCCGCTGCGGTCGCGACCAAATTGGTGGCCGAGCTTGGCAACATCAGCAGCACCGGTGCGACGCTGGCGGTTGCCAACAACGTGATCACCGTCACAGGACCCGCCGCAGGTACCCCCGTGGTGGTCAGTGCCTCGGCGCAAAACCGTAACTTGCCAGCAGGCAGCACCACCGTGGCTGACAACACACAAGCCGTGGCCGTGCAAACGACAGCTGGACATGGCGACGTGTTTAAAACGGTTTATGAGTTGGATTTAAATGCAGCGTCGCTGAACGCGGCGCGCACAACAGGCGGCTACGTCAAGCTGAATTTGGGCGCGTTCACTGTGCAGGTGCGTGCGGATGTGGGGGAAACGTCAGCACATTTGGCAACCAAACTGATCGATGCCGCCAAGCTGCAGGCACCTGCCTTGAAATTGACCAGCACGGTGGCTGGCAAGATCAATGTGGAAAGTGCCGACGGCTCTGCGCTGAGCGAAGGCGTGAACTTGCAATCGGCCGCGAAAAACGAAGCGCTGGATGCACGACTCGTTACTTTAGATGACGTGCAGTATGTGCAAGTCGATGCAGCTGCTGTAGGCCAATTCAACCTGCGCTATGTGGTGAGCAACGATGCAGGGCAGGGCGTCGGCACCATCCGCTTGACTACGGTGCCCGAAGTGCAAACCGTAGGCTTGCAAGTGGGTAGCGCCAGTCAAATCAACGAAGACACCACGTTCATCTTGGGGGACCGCGTCGACTTGACTGGCAACCTCAGCACGGGTGTGACGCAGTCGTTGTTCGTAAAACTGAGCAATGTTGGCACGGTGGCACCTGGCACGCAGTTCACCATCAAAGTGGGGACCGAGGCGATTCGTACCTTGACCGTGGGTGAGTCGTTTGAAGTAATAGCGTTGGCAGGCAAGACGTTGGCCGAGACCTTGGATTTAACCCAAGTGGCCATGCCCACCAATTACCACGGTGGTTTTAAGTTTCAGTACACACTGGTGTCGTCCACCGGTAGCTTTAGCACGACATCGACCACTGCAGTGGACACGTTGGCCACGGCAGCGACGGCAACAGGCGACACGCCTGCACTGAAGTTGCAATTGGGTACGGCGTCAGCAGGTGATGTCACCTCTGATTTGGTTGTGCCTTTGGTGCTCAACCCCAATGCGACGCAATCCACTCGCTTCCAGTTGGTGGGCGGTGATGTGGCTTATGAGCAGCGGTTTGTTCAGCTCTCCAACTTGCCTTCAGGCATGCGCGTCTTGGTGGGTAACGGCGCTGCCACGAATGAAGTATTCACCGATGTGACCGATCAAATTTCGCTCGGTCGACTCACCCTGCAAGAGCCAGTGGCTGGCCAATCGTTTGGCGTGAAATTTTTGGCAACGTCGGGGTTGATTGACACGAACTTCGGCTTGACCGCTGAACCCGTGACGGTGGTGGTTTACAACCGTGAACCCAGTACGGGCGATGTGGCCTATGGCGCTGAAGCCACGTTTAAATTTGACGTGGGAGGCTCTTATGGCTTGACTGTCACAGCCCAGGCGCTGACGGTGTCCCCTGAAGATGTTGCCGCGTTGATTGGTCAATTGGATGTGGCCAGCGTGAGTGATGGTGCGACGGTCAAGGCCGTGATTCATGTGCCTACAGGCGTGAAGTTGGGGCGTATTGCGGGTAGTACGTTCACAGAATTGACCGCAGGTGCGGGTGTGACGATTGATGGCGGCACTTACACCCTGACCGCGACCCCTACGAATGCCACCACGTTCTTGGATGGCTTAGGTGTTCAACCTGTTGCAAATTACAAAGGCAGTGTGACCGTTGATGCAACGGTTTCAGCCTACAAGGGCACCACAGATGTGCTGTTGTCATCGTTTGATAAAACGATGCAAATGACTTTCACCCCAGTGGCGGATGGGGTGTCTAGCTATGCACCAGCGACCACTGCGCTCAGTGCGCTAGAAGACAACGCGATTTCGTTGCACAACCTGTTCTTCAGTGGCGCAGGGGCAACGGCACCTCTGGCCACGTTGGCTGATAGTTCTGAGACCTTGACGTATGTCGTCAAAAGCTTACCTGCGGGATCTCGCTTGGTGGATGGCAGTTCATTGACTGGGTTGAGTGGCGATGCCTTGCGTGTAGCCATTGCACAGGCTAACTCGATAGGTCGTGTGGTGGGCGATGGCATTGAGTTGACGGCAGCCGAAGCAAGCGTTGCCAATCTGGTGGTGGGCACCAATGTGTCCTTGACCACCTCTAACTTGAAGCTCTACGCCTACTCGCAAGAAGCAGGTTCTGCCGTGGTCTCAGCCTATTTACCAGTAGGTGGCGCGACGGTGCCTGTGTCGTTCACGGCAGTGGCGGATGCGCCTTATTTGTCGATGGATGCCCAAGTGCGTGGCTTGGCCAATGTGGCAGGTCTGAGCGCTGACCTGGTGGCCAAAACCAAGATTGAAATTCCAGCCTCTGTCGCGTTGACCGATACAGATGGCTCAGAGTCGCTGTGGGTGCGTATTACCCCAGTGAACGCCAGCAACACGGCCATTGCAACGACAGGTTTTGTTTTCACAGGCATTGCCAATACTGCGAACTACAGTTTGACAAGTGGCTCGTATGTGGTAAAAGCGTCTGAGTTGGCTAACTTGCGCGTGTCATCCACAACGGCCTTCACTGGTAAGTTCAAGGTGGACGCCATCAGTGTGGAAGGCGCACCGACGACAGCTGTTGCTGCACGAACCATCATCGATGCAGCTGCAAGCAACACCATTGCCGTGACCAGCCAAGATTTGGCCGTGCAATTTCTGCAGCCTGCCACCACACCGGTGGTGACGTTTGGCGGACTCACACCGTCATTGAGCACAGTAGCCAAGTCGGGTGGCACAGAGTACGACTTGACATTCAAAGTCAACGTGACCAGTGGAGAGTCAGACAAAGTCACCGTCCTGATGACTGGTGTGCCATCGACAGCGGGCGACAAAGCCAAGTTTTACATCATTGCGAATGGTGTTGAAAAACTGATCGGTGCCCCTGCTGAGGTGTCGGGTGTGTGGGTGTTCAACGCGTCAGAGTTGCGTGATGCATCGGGCCCCGTGACAGTTCACATGGTGCTGCCCTCTGGTTACGTCAACACCAATACGGTTTTTGATGTGACGGCATTTGCCGTTGACTCTTTGGGATTGACCAACGCCAAGTCGAGCACACTTTCAAGTGCGCCGCTGAGCCTTTCAATTCCCGCAGCCGCACTTGACCCTGTGATCATTGACACAGCAGGTGATGGTTTGGCGCTGACCAATGCTGCAACCAAGGTGGCATTTGACTTAAACGGTGACGGCAATACAGACCAAGTGGGCTGGGTAACGGGCAAGGACGATGCATTCTTGGTGTTGCGCAAAGATGCCAACAAAGATGGTGTCTACGAAGATACCGTGGCCAACGGCAATAGCCTGGCGACCGAGAATTTGGTAGCGCCTGTGACGACCGATGCGATCGCCGACTTGCGCACTTTTGACGATAACCAAGATGGCATTCTGACGAAGGCTGAGCTGGTCAACCACGGCCTTGTCCCACAACTGTGGTTTGATAACGCCACCGCTGCTTCGACTGCGAATGCCATCGCTGCCGCGTCTGAGTTGGCCGATGTCAGCAGTAATTTCTCGATCAATTTGGCGGCCTATAACGACACGGCGTCTCGCGATGCGGGGGGGGCTTTGTTGGCAGGATCCATCGCTGCAGGGGGGGTCACGGGAACGTACACCTTGCCTTCGGGCGCTGCGCAGTCGTTGGCCAGTGCACGCACGTTTGACGTGTTCTTGCCTGTCGCGACAACGACGACCACGGCACAAAGCACGATGGCTGCATTTGCCAAAACCGAAATTGAAGATGCACCGAGCGGTATCGACCTGTCTGCTGCCTTGGTGGGCGCTGACTGGCAGTCCCAGTTCGGAACCGCTTGGACGAATGGCATAGCCCAAGGCGCAAACGTCTTGCTGACAGTGCGTGCCAAAGAAGCAGGCACCACATTTAACTTGTCGCAAGGTGCACGCCTGGACGGCCAAGCCACAGATACCTGGCTGATGCTTTGGAAACCTCAGGAAGCAGCTTCATTGAAGCTGTTTGCGAAAGACAATTTCTCGGGCTTGATGGACCTCGAGATGCGTGCAACCGTGGTGTACACCAGTGGTATGACGCCTGTGTCCTACACGGTTTCGCGCGATTTGGGCTTGACGGTCACGCCCGTGTCAGACCGCCCGGATTTGCTGGTGCCTGATACATTTGCCGCTGTGAATGAAACTGCCTTGGCGGCTGGGCAAGACATTGATTTGACGGGCTTGAAGCTGGTTGCGCGCGATGGCAGTGAAACTGTCTCGTTGGTCTTTGCACCAACCACCACCTTGCCAAGTGGCAGCTACTTTAAATACAAAGGCGCAGTGATCAATGCTGACGCGACAACAGGCAAGTTCACGATCACAGGCCAGATTGCTGCCAGTGATGTGCAATTGCATGTGCCTGCCTATGCCAGTGGCACCTTTGGCTTTAATGTCACGGCCATGTCACGGGATGGCACAGCAGCGGTTAGTCAAATTGACAACATCCCCTTGACGGTCCGTGTCTCGCCGGTTGCGCAAGCGCCTGTGGTGACACTGACGGCGGCACAAGCGGCGGTGTCTGAGACGGTGCGTGAGTTTGCGGTGACTTTGCAGGCAACCCCTGTGGACCCTGATGGTTCTGAGGAGGTGGCTTCTGTCAAGCTACTGGTCAGCAATCCTAATTTGACAGCGGGCTCGACATTTGTCGTGGGCACTGGCCTGAGCGCTGTGACTTATGCCTTTGCCTCGACAACAGTGGCTGGCGAATTTGAGTTGGTGTTGCCCAAGTCTGCATTGACAACGGGAACTGGCTTAGCAAAAACGCTGACTGGAAAAATTGTTACCCCCGCTTACTTTGACGGCACATTGACTGTTCAAGCGGCGGCAACGACCTTGGAAAAAGCCGATGCGACGCTTCAAGCGACCAGCAACTTGGTGGGGACGACCGTCACGATCACGCCTGTGACGAATGGTTTGGCAGCCTTTGATACCAAAGGTTTGTCTGTGAATGCGGGCGAAGAGATTGCATTGAGCAAACTCGTAACTTCTTTGACAAAGCTGGATTCGGATGAGTCATTGACACTCACGGTTTCAGGTATCCCCGCGGGCGCCACTTTGTATGAAAGTGGTGTCGCTTACGCTGTGGCGGGCGGCGTGGCCACCATTAGCAATGCCTCGCTGGCCAAGTTGGCCAATTTCACGTTGGTTACTGGCACCTTGCAGTCAGATTTTGTGCTGACGATGACAGCCAGCAGCAAAGACGATGCCGCTGCCGCGGTCGATGTGGTGAAGTCCATCAATATCGCAAGCAATGCATTGCTCGAACCGGTGATCGTGAAGTCCAACGGGTCTGCGTTGGTGGATGGCAAGTTGGGCTTGAGCTTCAACGAAGGAACCTCTGGCATTTTGGATGTGGGTGTCTCGGTCGGTTCTAAGTTGAACCCCTCCACTGCCACGGTGACATTGTCTGGCGTCCCCACGGGTATCAAGGTGTATTCGGTGGCTTCGAATACCGAGTTATCTGCCGTTGCGGTGGATGCGACCACGAATAAATTTGTATTGAATGCCGCAGCTTTGTCGCAAGGTTTACGTCTGGTGGTGCCAAGCACGGCGTCTGCAGCGTTGATTGATTTTTCAGGTAAGGTGGATTTGTCACTCAGTACCTCGGTGGTTTATGGTGGTGTGACAAAAACAACCGTGACACCGACATCACTGGTGATTCAACCTGTGACAGACGGGCTCTCGTTCACAACAAGCATTGCGCGTGCCGAAGACCAAACCTGGTCGGTGAGCGATTTGCTAGGCAAGAAAGACAGCTCTGAGACGCTGAGTTCTGTGACGATTGCGCAGAATGCGAATTTGACGGTTTGGGTGAGCAGCACGCAGCTATCGCCCGCGAATGGGCCTTGGGTGTTGACGGGCAGTGACATCGCCAATGCGGTGATGAAGCCGGTTGCCAACTACCACGGCCCCTTGAATTTGGGGCTCACCACTGTGTCGCAAGATGCGGGCACCGCTGATACGGCAGTGGCTGCTGCGCTGACGCAAAACGCATCTGTTGCCGTGAATTTGTCAGCAGTCGCCGATACGCCGGTAGTGACAGGCAATGCCGAGTCACAGGTACAGCTCTTCTCAAGCAACACGCGAACCAGCTTGCTGACAGAAGCGGTGATCAATGATGGTCGCGTGGACACGGGTGCTAATTTGAATTTGGCCATTCGTTTGGCCGCCGTGACATCGAACGATCCACAAGAGACCTTGACAACGGTTTTGACAGGCTCGGCGATTGGATCAGGTGTAAGCCTGCAGTTCTCAACCGCTGCTGGTGGCACGCAAACTTTGTCCTCGACTTTGGTCGGTGGAAAGTGGCAAATTTCGGTGCCATCTGCTTACACCTTGACTGCCCTGGATGCCACGTTGGTGATCCCGAAAGCGTCGGGTTATGGTGCGCGTGACTTGACGGTGACCGCGCAAACAGTAGATGGCACATCGGTCAATACCACTGTGGTCGATACCGATACCTTCACGATTCTCAGCACGATCCCGCCCCAACCGGTGGTCGGTGTGTTGCCTGAAGTGAAAGGCGCCGATCTGAGCTTGGCCAGTACGCTGGGCTTGAAGTTGACTGACTTAGTTCGCGTCCCCATGTCAAATGAGAGCGTGGTGCTGGAGTTGATTGGCTTAACCCCTGGGGTGCTGGTGAAAGTGGGTAGCACGGTATTGAATGCTGTTTCCCCTGCATTGAGTACTGTAGACGGTGCCGGATTGACCGCGATTCGACTCACCGCCGCGCAGTTAGAAACTGCCCGTGTGGTATTGCCGACGGATGTGGTGAATGGAACGACAGCCTTGAGTTTTAGCGCGCGTTCGGGCTCTTCGGACGGCTATGTGGTGGACCCCGTCACCGGTCTGGCTACTTCTGAAGTGCGCTATGTCTACTCACGCTTGGTTGACGCCAATGTACACCTGAATACAACCACCGCCGGTGATGACCATGTTGTGGTTCAAGACACATCGGTTGATGTCGGTGCAGGTGATGACACTGTGGTGGTCGACGGTAAAGGTAGCGGTGCGCTAGTCGGTGGTCAAGGCACAGACACCCTGTCTTTGAGTGGACTTCAAGATGGCGCACTGGTGGATTTGAACTTCGGCAAGATGATTGCGCAGTCTGCAGACAATGCCGTGCAATCCAACGCCTCTGCAGTGCGTGCTGTCAGTGGCTTTGAAGTGTTGGTCGGTTCTTCGGCGGCGGATACCTTGGTGTCGAATGGCGAATCCACAGTTGCCATGACCTTGCGTGGCCGTGGGGGTGACGACATCTTGGTGGGTGGCGCAGGCAATGATTTGATTGAAGGTGGTTCTGGCTCCGACGAATTGACCGGTGGTGCTGGCGTGGACACCTTTGTGTTGGCCAAGGGGTCAGGACAAGACACGGTGATCGACTTCAACCAGTCGCAAGACAAGATTGTTTTGGCGGGTTTTGGTTTGAACTTTGGTGTGGGCAACAGCTTGCCTGACGCGGTTCATTTGGCCGCCTCAGCGGATGGCGACTGGATGATCACGGTGGACGATGCCACCAGCGGTGCCTCGGGCGCTCAGCTGCTGCTGAAGGGCAGCGCGGCTGTGTCGCAGAGCGATATCCTCAGTCGCCTGAGTTTTGACGATACCCATGACTGGACGAACGGCGATGTACACGCCTCTGATTTCCAGATGCCAGTTGATGCGCAAGCCTTGGCTGTCAGCAACTTGGCGCGTGAGGTGTACCTAGGTGATAACTACGATTTCAGTGATTTAGGTTCAATGCTGAGCGTGATTGCAGACGCTCGCTTTGAAAAAGCACTGGCCGTGAATTTGAATACCCACGTCGGCACGGTCAACGACTTGGACGATATGTCAGGCTACAAAGGCTTTGCCGGAACAGCCTATGACGACGTGTTGGTGGGCAACGACCAAAGCTCTTTTCTGCTCGGTGGCTCTGGCGGTAGCGACCTGTTGGTGGGCGGTGCTGCCCGTGACATTTTGGTGGCGGGCGCGAAAACGCTGGCTGCTGGGATGCACATCACCGACGAGCTGACGGGTGGAGGTGGTGCGGATATGTTTGTGTTTGCCAAATCTGCCAGCAATTACGACGCACCTGAGGCTTCAGATGTAAACCAAACGCTTCATAAAATTTATGAAGTGAACGTGACTGATTTCAACCGTGAAGAGGGAGACCGAATCGTTGCCGTTGGCTACGGTGACTCGGTCGATGCTATTAAAATCGATAACGTTGATATAAATAGTAATTCTCAAGCTGTCCACTTCTCTGACAGCCTGACGGTTTACTTTGACTTATCTTTTGCGCGTGAGTTCGATTCGAATTTCTCGTTACGAATGGCAGATTTCGACAAAATTTGATTGGCCTGATGCTTTCCAGAGTTTCAATGGCGCGGGTCTTGGCTCTGATGGTTTTCTCGGTATTCACCAATCAGCCCCTTATCGCGCAAACAACCGACTCCGACACGCGTGTGAACGCGATCGAGTTGATTGGACGCGACTTAGTTTTGTTGCTGAATCAACTGACCGAGGGCGAGAAAGACCCATTGAAGCGTTTACCTTTGGCCCCTGTGATCACCAAAGCCACGCAGGCTGTCAACGAGTCACCCGTTTTCAAACTCTCTTTAGCCAACCAAAAGATAGCAGATGCACTGCGCATGGAAGCCATGGCGGGTTTGCTGC
>JACCDM010287905.1_pt1 | contig 11104 bp, 10 predicted proteins | sample 7445851 | NCBI WGS metagenome assembly JACCDM01 (sample SAMN15323438, study PRJNA562643) | freshwater metagenome | isolation source: river surface water | place: USA:Blue River Watershed | collected 2017-08-16
CCTCGCACAAGCGCAACATCAACTCTTTCAGGAAAAAAAAAATGGGCATCTGCCCATCTTTCTTTGTGCTCCCTGAACCGCCTGTCATGGACAAAAGATGACGCGCATCTCAGTGTCCGACCGCCGGAAGCTTTGTTAAGTCCCTGATTATAGGTGATAAGGCATCTCACCGCAACGCACAAGGCAATGGGTGTGAGTTGCCAGATTGAGATCGTTTAACGTATCTGATGCGATGGAACTGAGCAGCCCGTCGGGACAGGTCGTCAGCCGCGAGACCGACGTCGTTGCGGCGCACCTGTACCAAAGCGGTCCGATGTCCATGAACTGCCGGTCGCTGCCTGCCCGCTCCGGCGCCTTGGGTCACCCTGACCGCTGCGCTGTCCACGGCCGCCTTGTGGCGCGGTCGGGAATCCCAGCGCTGTCTGCAAGGGATCAGGCTGACGAGAGCGCGGTGCACCGCGTCCAGCGTTATTGCCGTAAGCATTGCCATTCGTGTTGCCGTTGACGTTGCCATTGCGGTTCTGTGGCCCGCCGAATTTGCCTTTACCCGGACCACCGCGGGCGTCCTGCGCACGGCCCGCTGGCTTTTGAAGGCCATTGGCCGCCATCAGTGCACGCACCGCATGCTCATCCATCTCTTCCCAACGACCACGCTTGAGATTGCTAGGTAGCGTGAGCGAGCCATAACGTGTGCGGATCAGGCGCGACACGGTCAGACCGACCGATTCGAACATACGACGCACCTCGCGATTGCGACCCTCGGAGATCGTGACGCGATACCAGCGATTGGCACCATCCCCACCACCATCGGCAATCTTGTTGAACTGTGCAAGGCCATCATCAAGCTCCACGCCCGAGAGCAATTTCTGCCGCATGCCTTCTTCGAGTTCTCCGAGCGTACGCACTGCGTATTCCCGCTCGATGCCATAACGCGGATGCATGAGCTTGTTGGCGAGATCACCCGAGGTGGTGAAGAGCAGCAGACCTTCGGTGTTGAAGTCGAGGCGTCCCACAGCCAGCCATTTGCCGACCTTCATGGTGGGTAAGCGATCAAAAACGGTAGCGCGGCCCTCGGGGTCACTGGTGCTGACGATTTCGCCGGAGGGTTTGTGGTAGACCAGAACGCGCGGAGGACGCGTGCTGACTTTGCGTTGCACGAGTTTGCCGTTGATTCTGACCTGATCGGCCGGCAGTATGCGCTGGCCGATATGTGCAGGCTCGCCATTGACTGAAACACGCCCTGCGATGATCAACTCTTCCATGTCACGGCGAGAGCCGAGACCGGCCTCAGCCAGTACCTTGTGCAGCTTGGGTGCATCGTCGTCGGCGGTGAGGTCGCGACGCGCTGGCTTCTGATGCCGAGTGCCGTGTTTGGCGGTAGCGAGTGCTTCCTCGCCGGCGGCGACCCGGTCATAGTCGTCCGAGGTAACAAAACTGAAGATTGCATCAGCGTCTGCTCCTGCATTGCGCTGACCATGGCGTTGATTGGTGTGCTGGGGTTTATGGCGCGGACCTGGTTTGCCACGCTGCGGTTCACGAGCGGCCGTGTTGGCGCCGGCTCGGTCAGGAGGTGCGACAGGCCTTCCTGATTCGCCCTCTTTGTCGGGGCTCCGTGAGCGTCTCAAAGCACGCGGACCGCGCACCCCACGGCGGGGATTCTTCTTGTCCTGTCTGGCCTTGTCTTTTAAAGGCGCATCGTGACCGGCGGTCGTGTCACCGGTTTTCTCGGCTGCGTCGCCGCTGTTGAGCGGCGACTGAGGATCATGCGGGTCGGGTGCTGTCATCTTGTGTATCTGATGTTGATTCGGTGGGAGCATTGTCATCGTGCTCATCCGGGAGCGTTACCTCACCCCCCTCTTGCGCTTCGCCTCGCGCTTCCTTTTGCAATACTTCTTGTCCTTCGCCCTGCTGATCGCCGCGAGCCAGTGTGACCGACTGTGAAGCCTCATCCGTCGACGGCTCGGAAAAATCAATGGCTGCCTGATCCAGTGACGCCTGGAGGTTCTGCTCCATTGCCTGAACTGCGGCCGCCGCCTCCTCAGGCAATACGTCGGTACCTACCTGCTGCAGCGGTGGCAGCTGCTCCAGCGAGGACAAACCCAAATCATCCAGAAATTGTTTCGTGGTAGCCAAGAGCGCAGGGCGCCCAGGCACATCACGATGACCGATCACATCGACCCAACCACGATCTTCCAGCAGCTTGATCGTCTGCGAATTGACGGCCACACCACGAATCTCTTCGATATCGCCGCGTGTCACTGGCTGACGGTAAGCGATGATCGCAAGTGTCTCCAGTGTGGCCCGCGTGTATTTCGGTGGTTTCTCGGGGTTCAGCCTGTCGAGGTAAACCTTCATCTCTGCACGACTCTGAAAACGCCAGCCAGTTGACAGGTTCACGAGTTCGACGCCACGTCCCTCCCAATCCTGAACGAGTTCTTCCAGCATGGTCTTGATGGTATCGGTGTCGGGCACCGACTCCGGCTCATCAGGATGACCAGCAAAAAGCTTTTTCAGCTCATTGATCGACAATGCCTCGTGCGTGCACAACAGTGCAGTCTCGAGGACTTTTTTCGCCTCAACGGTATTCATCTACGATTCGTACAATACGAGTTGGTTGCAGTGAGAAGCTCAATCCTGGGCCCACGTCAGCCAGGCTGAAACGGGTAAGGCATGGGTTTTATTGCTGGCAATCAGCGCCCGCGGTTGTAGAGTTTTTCTTGGGGCTGCTGCTGCGGTCTTGACCGGTGTAAGGCTTGGGAATTCGACAGGGCGCCGGCTCACGCCACGCTGGTATCAGCGTTGGGCCGAATTATAGGGCACTTCCAACCGATTGTCATTGCCTCAATCGTCGGGGTTTCTCAGGGCTCTTTTGCCCGCTGGCGTGCCAAATAAAGGCCAGTCGGAAATCGCTACCCTCGTCTGCAAGGCCGCTGGCAGCATCTGTCGCCCACAGAAGTTAACATGCGAGGTAGACCCTTGTTTTCAAAGACTGGAGAATCACAATGCAAGTCATCAGAACGACTGCCTTTGCCGGAATTATTTTTATGACAAGTTTTTCGGTCAGCGCAGCATCGCTTTGCTCGCCCGAAGAAAAATCTCTATTCAGCTGTCAGCTGGAGGACTCCAAAAAATCCGTGTCACTCTGCCAGTCCAACACTGACCCCAAACAGATCCTCTACAAATTAGGCACGCCAGAAAAAGTGGAAATCACGCTGCCTAACGAGAAATCTCCCAAGCCCAAAATTTTCTTTGAACAATTCGGCCCCAGTAGCTCACAGTGGATGAAAGGTGTGGTCTTCACAAGCGGCAAGGTGGAATACAGTCTTTCCACGCCCCAGGGTATCTCGGTGCAGTTGTCCGTTGATGGCATCAAAAAGCCCTTCAGCATGACCTGCGATTTTGAAAAAGGCGATTCAGGCAATGAACTTTCGGATGCCTATGACCTGATGGAAAAACTGAAGTTCAAGAAGCGCTGATCCGAGACCACCATTCGCCCGACCAAGGCGCTGCGTGGCAACGACGAAAAAACGAAAGCCCCTGAAAGTCAGGGGCTTGTGGTGATTTGTTGCGATGTTTGGTTGCGGGGACAGGATTTGAACCTGTGACCTTCGGGTTATGAGCCCGACGAGCTGCCAGACTGCTCCACCCCGCGTCTGAATCTCTGAACTATACAGACTATCGGCCACTTATGCAAACTCGCTCCCAGCGCCATCGCGAATGTTAAACTCGGCGATCACTTCGAACCGACGCTTGCTCTGGCGTTTTTCACTACCTGCTATCGAATGAATTTCTGTCCCAGCTGCGGTCATGGCGTCTCACTCAGGATTCCACCTGATGACACTCGGTCTCGCTATGTGTGCGAGAGCTGTGGCGAGATTCACTACCAAAATCCCAAGATGGTCGTCGGCAGCATACCGCTCTGGGACGAAGGCGGCAGCGCACAGGTTTTGCTATGCCGTCGCGCCATCGAGCCGCGCAAGGGTTACTGGACATTGCCCGCAGGTTTCATGGAAAACGGTGAGACAACCGCAGAGGCTGCAGCGCGTGAAACGCTGGAAGAAGCCGGCGCACGAATCGAGTTACTGGACCTTTTCAGCTTGCTGAATGTCGCGCATGTACACCAGGTACATCTGTTTTATCGCGCACGCTTGTGTGATCTTGATTTTGCTGCCGGCATCGAGAGTCTGGAAGTGCGGCTGTTCAATGAGCAGCAAATACCGTGGGGCGATCTTGCTTTCCCCACGGTCACGCATACACTGAAGCGTTTCTTTGCAGACCTCGCCGCCTCACGCGACGGTCAGTCTTTCGGTGTACATGCACTCGACATTGCACCGGGCATGCGTATCAGCAGCTGAATATCACCAGCTGGTTTCACGCTCAGCAGTGGCCGTGATCTTGTGCACTGACAGATCGGCACCCTCGTACTCCTCTTCAGGATCAAGTCTGATGCCGACGGTGACTTTCAAAACACCATAGACCAGCACACCTCCCACCACCGCGATCGCGATACCTAAAGCAGTGCCGATCAGCTGAGACATCAGAGAGACTCCGCCCAGCCCGCCAAAGGCTTGCAAACCGAAGATGCCTGCGGCCACACCACCCCACGCACCACACAAACCGTGCAAAGGCCAGACGCCAAGCACGTCATCGATTTTCCAGCGATTCTGGGTGAGCGTGAATAACCAGACAAAGATGGCGCCGGCGATAGCACCAGTTGCCAGCGCACCGAGTGGATGCATCAGATCAGAGCCCGCGCAGACGGCAACCAAGCCAGCCAGCGGTCCGTTGTACGCAAAGCCAGGATCGTTTTTACCAATGATGACCGCTGCCAGCGTTCCCCCGACCATGGCCATGAGCGAGTTCATCGCGACCAAGCCATTCATTTTGTCCAGGGTTTGCGCACTCATCACATTAAAGCCGAACCAGCCCACGGCGAGTATCCACGCACCCAGCGCCAGAAATGGAATGCTGGAAGGCGGATGGGCAGACATGCTGCCATCTTTGGAATAGCGACCGCGGCGAGGCCCCAGCAGCAGCACGGCCGGAAGCGCAGCCCAGCCGCCAACGGCATGGACGACCACCGAGCCGGCGAAGTCATGGAAGGCGGCACCGTAACTGGCCTCCAGCCATGCCTGTATGCCAAAACGCTGGTTCCACGCGATTCCTTCGAAAATCGGGTAAATCAAGCCAACCATCAGCGCAGTAGCCGCCAGCTGCGGATGAAAGCGAGCACGCTCGGCAATCCCGCCGGAGATGATCGCCGGTATCGCGGCGGCGAATGTCAGCAGGAAGAAAAACTTCACCAGTTCAAAGCCGCTCTTCTGGGCCAGCACCTCGGCGCTGCTGAAGAAGTTAACGCCATAAGCAATGCTGTATCCGATGAAGAAATAAGCAATCGTCGACACAGCGAAATCGACTAATATTTTTACCAGCGCATTGACCTGATTTTTCTTTCGCACCGTGCCAAGTTCGAGAAAAGCGAACCCGGCATGCATTGCCAGAATCATGATAGCGCCAAGCAGAATGAACAACGTGTCTGCGCCGCTGCGGAATGAATCCATGAAAACTCCCTGTTTATGTGCACAAATAAGCTAGCGAGACTGCCTGTTAGCAATATTCGTTCCTCTTTGGTGCTTTACAATCCCAAATGCAAGCCCTTGAACTTAAAGAGAATTTTATAGTGGAAGTTATGCCCCCAAAGAGATCGCACCAAATATGTGCAAATATTCGTCTGTCTTGGTGAGCGTATGATTCCCTGGCTGGAGAAAGACACCCCGTTTCCCGACGTCAGTGAGGCCCTCACCGAGGCCGAAGGTGCGCCCGGACTATTGGCGGCGGGTGCCGACCTGTCGCCCGAACGGCTGCTGGATGCCTACCGACAGGGTATTTTTCCCTGGTTTTCCGAACACCAGCCAGTGCTTTGGTGGAGCACCGATCCTCGCATGGTGCTACCCACCGCCGAGTTCAGGATGTCTGACAGCTTGCGCAAAACCCTGAGGAAAGTGGACCAGAGCATGCGATCCGGTGGCCGCTGGCAGGTACGCTTCGATACCGCCTTCGAGTCAGTTATTCGAGCCTGCGCAGCGCCGCGTGAGGGATCCTCGGGCACCTGGATCTCGGAGGAGATCGTGGCCGGCTACTGTCAGCTGCATGCACTCGGTTATGCCCATTCATCGGAGCTGTGGCGGGATGACGAACTGGTAGGCGGCGCTTACGGGATCTGCATCGGGCGCATGTTCTATGGTGAGTCCATGTTCGCCAAGGTCACTGATGCCTCCAAAACCGCTCTGGCCTATCTGGTTGAATTCCTGCGCGCCGAGGATGTCGAACTGATCGACTGCCAGCAAGAGACGAATCACCTGACCTCGCTTGGGGGACGGACCGTGCCACGCGCCGCTTTCATTTCCCACATGAAATCAGCGATTACACAGCCCACAATAGCGGATTGGGTACCCCGACTGATGTTCGCGGAACCAGCATGACAGCAAAGCTTTGCGCTTTTCGGTACGATCAGTGTAAATTCCTGCTTATGGTTGCAGACCACCACTTCACAGAATGACACATCTCAAGGACCTGCCTTTTTCGACGCTGCAGTTTTATGCGACGGCACCCTATCCGTGCAGTTACCTTGATGATAGACAGGCGCGCTCTCAAGTGGCGACGCCCTCACATCTGATCAATGCGGATGTGTACTCCGAGCTGGTAAAAAACGGTTTCCGCCGTAGTGGCATTTTCACCTACCGCCCCTACTGTGATGGCTGTCAGGCATGCACTCCGGTGCGTGTGCGTGTGGCAGACTTCGTCGCCAACCGCAGCCAGCGTCGCTCATGGAAACAGCATCAACACCTCTCGACCTGGGTATCTCGGCTGGCCTACGTGCACGAGCACTATGAACTCTACCTGCGTTACCAGTCGGTGCGTCATTCGGGCGGCGGCATGGACCAGGACAGCCGCGACCAGTACGCGCAATTTCTTTTGCAAAGCAAAGTCAACACCCGACTGGTGGAATTCCGAGAACCCGATGGCGCACTCCGCATGGTCAGCATCATTGATGTGCTCGACGATGGTTTGTCTTCCGTCTACACCTTCTTTGATCCGGACTTGCCCAAATCCAGCCTGGGTACTTTCAACGTGCTGTGGCAAATCGAGCAGGCCAGACAGCTCGGCATACCCTATGTCTATCTCGGCTACTGGATAGAAGAGAGCGAGAAGATGGCCTACAAAGTCAATTTTCGTCCTATCGAAGCATTGCGTCGCGGCCGCTGGGAAGCGCTGCCCCCCGAATAGATCTGGCCCAGGGTTACAATCCACGGGCCTTGTTAAAACGCCCGTTCATCGTGTCAGACAAATTTCTCTACTCGCTCGCCCGTCCTCTGCTCTTCTCGCTCGATCCCGAGAAAGCGCATGACCTCACACTGCCCGCTCTGCGTTTTGCTGCATCGGCTGGCTTGACCCGGCTGCTGCCAAAACCAGTACCGGATCCGCGCACGGTCATGGGTTTGACTTTCCCCAATCCCGTCGGGCTGGCTGCGGGTCTGGACAAGGATGGCGCTTACATCGACGGCCTGGCCGCGCTGGGTTTCGGCTTTATCGAGATTGGCACTGTCACGCCGCGCGCTCAACCCGGCAACCCAAAACCGCGCATGTTCCGTCTGCCCGAGGCACAGGCGCTGATCAATCGCATGGGTTTCAACAACGGCGGCGTCGATGCCTTCGTGCGTAACGTGCAAGCGTCTCGCTTCTATCAGGAGCAGCAAGGCATTCTGGGACTGAACATCGGTAAAAATGCAGATACGCCGATAGAGCGCGCTACCGATGATTATCTGTATTGCCTTGATAAAGTCTATCCGTATGCGGCTTACATCACGGTGAATATCTCTTCACCCAACACGAAGAATCTGCGTCAGCTACAGCAAGCATCCGAAATTGATGCGCTACTCGCCTCCCTCAAACAGGCGCAATCGCGATTGGCCGACACCCACGGACGCTATGTACCTCTGGTACTGAAAATTGCACCAGATCTTGATGATGAGCAGATCGATACCATCGCAAGCGCTCTGCTGCGGCACCATATTGATGGTGTCATCGCCACCAATACCACCATTACGCGTGATGCGGTACAAGGTTTGGCGCATGCGACTGAAACCGGCGGCTTGTCGGGCGCGCCCGTTCGAGATCTGTCGACGCGCGTGATTCGCGCGATGCATCAAGTCTTGCAAGGTGAGATTCCCATTATTGGTGTGGGCGGCATACTCAGCGGTACCGATGCCAGTGAAAAAATGGCCGCAGGTGCCAGTCTGGTACAACTGTATACCGGGCTGATTTATCGCGGTCCCGCACTCGTAGGTGAATGTGCCTCCGCGTGCGCCCGCATGCATTGATTGCATCAAAAAACTTCAGAAAAACAAACTGACGGAGACGAGCATGGAAAAAATAAAACTAGGTCACAGTGATCTGCAAGTATCCAAAATCTGTCTGGGCACGATGACCTTTGGCGAGCAGAATACCGAAGCGGAAGGTCACAGTCAGCTCGACTACGCGCTCGAGCGCGGCATTAATTTTATTGATACCGCGGAGCTCTATCCGGTCATGCCACGTGCGGAAACACAAGGCGCCACTGAAAGTATCATCGGCACCTGGCTGAAAAAAAGCGGGCGTCGCAAAGACATTATTCTGGCTACCAAAATTGCCGGGCCTTCAAAAGCCATGACCTGGATACGCAACGGACAAAGCAATTTTGATGCAGCCAATATTCGCGCCGCTGTCGAAAGCAGTCTGAAACGTCTTCAGACGGATTACATCGATCTCTACCAGCTGCACTGGCCGAGCCGCAACGTGCCGGTCTTTGGACAATTGTTTTTCAATCCCGCGCATGACCGTGAATGTGTGGCCATCGAAGAAACGCTCGCCGTTCTGCAAGCGCTCATCAAAGAAGGAAAGATCCGCCACATTGGCGTCTCCAACGAAAGCGCCTGGGGCGTGTCGCAGTTTGTTCATCTGTCCCAGACCATGGGACTGCCCCGCATCGTCTCGATACAAAATGGCTACCATCTGGCGAATCGGAGTTTCGAAAGCGGTCTGGATGAAACCTGCTACCGGGAGCATGTCGGCATGCTGGCCTACAGTCCGCTTGCCTTTGGTCAGCTCACCGGCAAGTACATCGACAATCCGCAAACAGCGGGACGACTGACTCATTTTCCGCCGAACTGGAGTCCGCGCTACCTGCGACCACGCGTGGTGGATGCCACGCGTCGTTACATGCAATTGGCCAAGGATCATGGGATGACAGCGACCCAGCTGGCGCTTGCCTGGTGCTATACGCGTTGGTTCATCGCCTCCACCATCATCGGTGCCACCAGCATTGAGCAACTGGCGTATGACATCGATGCGTATTCGATCAAGCTATCGGATGAGATGGTGAAAGCTGTGAACGAGATTCACGCAGAATTCATGAATCCCGGACAGTAAGGACACGCCAGCCGTTATGCTGTGAGATGCGTACTCAACGCATCCACAAAGCGCCGAGGATCACAGCCCAGGTCAGCACCGCTAGTACCACGGCCAGCATGACGGCGGCGCTGCCCAGGTCCTTGGCATTTTTGGAGAGTTCGTGGTGGTCGAGCGAGATGCGGTCGACCACCGCCTCGATCGCCGAATTTACCAGCTCGGTTATCAGCATCAGAACCAAGACGGCGATCAGCGCAACGCGTTCGAGCAAAGTGACTGGCAGCAGCAAAGCCACGATGATGCCCGGTATCGCGACACCCAACTCCTGACGGAAAGCGTGCTCGAGACGCCAAGCGGTACGCAACCCATTCAAGGAATTGAAGAGGGCAGAAAAGATTCGTTTGAGGCCAGACTTGCTTTTGTACTGGCTCACGGGCGGCTCGCGGTTCGTCATCAATCAGGAGGTCTTGCGCTCACGGTACAGCTCCCGGAAAGTTTTTCCGGAGGGAGCAGGCATATCGCGATGATCGGTCCATCCGCCGGCCAGTGGCAACTTGCTGATCATTCGACGAGTCCCGCCCATTGCGCTGAGTGCACGCGCGGCCACACGCATCGCGATGCGATAAAGCGCCGGACGTTGCGCGACAAAAGACCAGATGCCAAAGGCCAGGTATTCGAAGCCGGGGCGCAAACCTTTTTCGAATTGCTTTTCACGCAGCTTGCGCAGCAAATCCGGCAAAGGAATCTTGACCGGGCAGACGACATGGCATTCACCACACAGCGTTGAGGCCTGCGGCAGATCCATCGCCTTGTCGACGCCGATATAAGACGGCGTGAGCACGCTGCCCATCGGTCCCGGATACACCCAACCGTAGGCATGACCACCGATCTTGCTGTACACGGGACAATGATTCATGCACGCACCACAGCGTATGCAACGCAGCATCTCCTGAAATTCCGTACCAATCAGACCTGTGCGCCCCGCATCCACCAGCACAAAATACATATGCTCGGGACCATCCTGCTCATTGCTGGCGCGCGGCCCGGTCAGCAGCGAGAAATAGTTGGATATCGACTGCCCTGTGGCAGAACGTGGAAGCAATCGCATCACGGTCGCCAGATCGGACAGCGTCGGCAAAACCTTTTCTATGCCTGTCACGACCACATGCACCTTGGGCGGCATGATGGTGCACATGCCCTCGTTGCCTTCGTTGGTCACGACCGCCACGGAGCCCGATTCGGCGATCACGAAATTGCCGCCAGTGACTCCCATGTCCGCCGACAGGAAATGGGGACGCAATACTTCGCGCGCCTCGCGCGTCATCTCGTGAATATCAGTCAGGCGCGGCTTGTTGTGCACTTTGGCGAACAAATCGGCAACTTCTTCCTTGTCCTTGTGAATCACCGGCGCAATGATGTGCGATGGTGGCTCGTTGTCATTAATCTGGAGAATGTACTCGCCAAGATCAGTTTCCACAGGCGTCACGCCCGCAGCTTCCAGTGCCTTGTTTAGCGCCATCTCTTCCGACACCATGGACTTGGATTTGATGACTTTTTTAACGTCATGCTTTTTAGCGATCTCGACCACCAGCTTTGCAGCCTGCTCCGCAGTTTCCGCATACAGCACGGTCGCACCGCGACGTATCGCTTCTTTTTC
>JACCDM010393561.1_pt1 | contig 11093 bp, 12 predicted proteins | sample 7445851 | NCBI WGS metagenome assembly JACCDM01 (sample SAMN15323438, study PRJNA562643) | freshwater metagenome | isolation source: river surface water | place: USA:Blue River Watershed | collected 2017-08-16
CCTGTTCCTGTAGCCGAAGCACCTGTTCCTGTAGCCGAAGCACCTGTTCCTTTAGAAATCGTTATTAATAAAAACAGATCCTTTAAAGTTTCAAATTCAAGAAGATCTTTCAAGCCAACATCAAGACGTTAAAAATATTCGTTAAAATTGTGAAATAATTTTATATGTATATATTAATAAATTGTTTAATAATGAAAGATGTTAATAAGATTAGAGAAGAGATTGCTGTACTCGAGGAGCAAAAAGAATTGAATTCTATGCTTACGGAACAGGATGCTAGAGAATTGACCCCGTATATTTGTAAAGAAGTTCCAACTTTATTTAAAATTATTTTTACAGAATGTGAAAAAGATTATAAAGAAATTGCTGATAATATGTTAAGTCATCTTGAAAGAATGAACGCCGGGCTTAGTTTAGATAAAACTACAGAAAGTCTCGGGCGTTATTTATTTGAAAAGCTTGTAGAACCCAATCTACCAGAAACTAAAAAAGAATAAAAAAAATTTAAATTTTAAAAAATAAAAATATTTTTAATAAAGATTTTTAATATTAAATAATTTAAAAAATTTTTTTTGTTCTCTTGATTTTTTTGTTTTGAAATATTGTTTTTCCTTATCAAAAGATTGGGACTCGATTTTACTTATAACAAATTTTATGTTATTTACCTGGTTGTTTAATATATTATTATTAATTTTTTTCAAGTTGTTATAAAAATCCAATGGAATATTTGTATCAAGAAAGGATGTCAGATTATCAAGACATTTATCTGGTATATTGAGTGCGAGATTACATTCTCTATTTACTTTGTATTTGCATATTATATACCTTTCAGAATTTGTAGGACGACTTGTCAATGGTTTATAAATATAAATCTCTTTGAAAAAAAATGTTAAATAATAAATCATTTCTATCGTAGGAGTCGTGAAAAAATCAAAAAATTTTATTATCATTATTCCTCCAGTTTTTAAAATCCTAAGAGATGCCCCTATCTCGTACAATTTTAATTTATAATGCAATTCTTCTTTCTTGGAATAATCTTCATTTTCGTTTATACCACCATCTGATGTTACAAAAATACTTTTATGCGCCTTATCTTTTAAACATTCTTTTAATTCGTTTTTTATTGTTATATCCAACACATTTATATTAACTTTTGATAAATTATCGAGTTTAGGTTTGTTCTCGTCATTGGATATAACATTTATAGTTTCTATATTATTATAAATATCATCATTGTCCATTACACACTTTACAAAACCACAAGGGAACTCACAAACGCCTGTATAATTGATATTAACTTCGTTTCTTAAATCTTTGTTTATATCAAATATTTTTATCATCTCGTGTAATTTAAAATATGCCCTGTTAATATAATTTATCTTATCAATATTGTTAAACTCGTAAGGATTGATTATATCTCTGTGATAATCCCATTCATTTTTTTTAAAAACACTGATCAATTCCTTTACCTCGTGTAAATGGATTTGTTCATATCTTTTTCTGTCAGGTGTTCCAAATTTAAATTTTAAAGCTGGAAGCTCCTTATCACAATTTGTCTTTACACTAAAAATCCTTTGTTTAATTTTCTCCTCGAAGAACTCTTCAAAAGCGTTATTTTCTTTACTCATGTTTCAATTACTTGTTTATTTTTTAAATTAAAAATTTAATAATGGTAAATATTTACGCATAAATAGAATGTTCTAATTCAACGTTTTCTAAAATTTCTCTTTTAAAAAGAATAAAGTTAAATTTTTTTTCAAACTCTGAACAAAATGTTTTTATATCGTTTTGTTGTAAAAAATCTACATTAAATAAACGTTCTCTTAATATTTCTTTTATGGATTCTATAACTGGTTCATTAGCTACCAAAATATTTATATGTGTTCTTAAAACTAAAATTAATTCAGTTTCTTTTTTAAAATAAAAAGTAATATAATATAAATTTACATTACATAAATCTAAATTTGAGTAGAAATTATTTACTCTGTGTGATATAGAAGATATCGTCATTTATTACAAACTAATTTGTTATACTTTTAAATTGATATTCAGGCGTACATGCTGTGATAATAATTTTCTGGTAAGAACTTTTGTCCTAGTATCATAACAAAATATCCAAAACATTTGTGTGATTTAACATCGACAATATTTTTTTTATATATAACTTTATTTCTATTGAAATTTTCTTCAAAAGAGCTCCATTTTCTAACAATAATATCTAAAAGAACATCGTCGTCTTTCATAATTGAATAATTAATTAAATCAAAATATTTATTGGTTATCTTTAAACACGAGTCAAACTCTTCGCTTGCCATAGACGAGTATTGTTGTTTTAATAATACAGATATATTTTCTACATCGTTTATAGTCAGTGGTTGTTCAATACATAGACGAATATTTTTATTCGTACAATCTGTGTCATTAACGTCTTCCATATCATCAATGTTTCTCTTCATTAAATATATTAATTAATTATTCTTTAAATTTAATCTATCTTCCGTTAATTTTCTATCATCTGTTGGTTTTCTATCAATTTTGACAAATTTTATTTTCTATCATAAGTCAAGCCAGTGTTAACAGAATGGCCCATTATATGAGCAACCCTTTTTCTCTCTTCAAGTGTAGGATTTTGTTCATTAAACCACGAGATGTAAATTTTTCTAAGCATAGTAGTCCCAATATTTTTACCGCATAATTTGTTAAACTTTGATGTAAAATAAACAGAAAAAGTTTTGGAGTCTGAAAAAGGGATTCCTGATTTATTATGGAAAACATAATCATCTGGAGATTTTTTAGACAACATTTTAAGATTATTTACAAGAGTTTTATTTAAATCCAAAACAACTTTACCATAAACTTTACTTTCTTTATATTCGTTTATAACAATAATACTATTTTCCTTATCAAAATAATTTTCCGTTTCCTGATTATAATTTTTAAATTTGATATTATAAACATCGTTTCTTACAGGAGGTATCTCCGTGTATATTTTAAATAAAGCTAAAAATTGCAAATCGTTTTTGATTTTATTTTTATATTTTAACAATTCCTCATACTGGATCCAATTACTATTTTCTTGTTTTGTCTTCTCGTTTTTATCTTTTTGTAAAACATATTCATTGGACATGTTCATATAATAATCGTTTAATTTTTTTAACAAGTTCTGATCCCCTATATTAATTGTCTTCATATATTTTATAATAGCCATCAGGTTAGCTTTTCTGGAAATCAATTTGTCATAATCTTTGTTTAATTTTGCTAACAACAGATCAGGATCAAGCCATATATCACCATACCCTTGATTTATAAGATTGTTTATTTTTTGTAAATACCCTTTTATAGAAACTTCACTTAATAAAAATCCTTTTGGAGTTTTTTGCTCTTTTAATAGCTTCTCGTATGTTTGTATATCAGCCATTATATTAAACTAATATTTTATTTTTAAATTAATTTTCTTATTATATTTTATAACATTTTAAAAGATGAGAATTATTTTTAAATTTTCTAATTTTTCCGATAAAGAAATTAGAAAAATAAAAGAAGTTTTAATAACAAACGATGATATACTAAACTCCGAGTCTTATAAAAAAAGTAAAATTGATATGAAAACTCTTAATTTAAAAAATTTATTATCATTTTGCGTGTTATATGATATAAATTCTAAAAATAAAATAAATAATATAGTTCAAGAAGTTTTAAGAAAATCAAACAGGAATACTTCAAATTCTGTTTTGATTCTTGAAAAATTGATTAACCAGAAATTATTCATAGAAAAATTAAACAAGGAAGATATATCAACGTCTATACGTCTAAGAAATCTTTTTATCAATAAAGATTACGATTTAAAAAATATAAAAGACACTCCTTCGGTTCCTGCTCCTGTACCTTCGGTTCCTGCTCCTGTACCTTCGGTTCCTGCTCCTGTACCTTCGGTTCCTGCTCCTGTTCCTTCGGTTCCTGCTCCTGTACCTTCTGTTCCTGCTCCTGTTCCTTCGGTTCCTGAACTACAGTCTTCTTTCAATAACCTGTCAAGACAACAAATAGATAATATATTTAAATTAACTTCTATTTTTGAAAATTCTTCTACTACAATCCAATACAATTATTGTGAAAATATAAATGATGGTAGAGGATATACTTTTGGATTTGTAGGATTTTGTTCAGGGACTTACGACGGGACTATGATGCTTAAAGAATACAGAGCTTTAAACCCGAATAATATCTTAATAAAATATATTCCAGCGTTCGAAAGAATTGATAAAGGACCTCGTAAAAACGGACTGAATTCTGATGTTTCTGGGTTAGAAAACCTTGTTCAAGATATTAAAAGTATAAAAGATCCTCTTTTTATCCAAGCACAGATTAACGTTGCCGATAGACTATATATTAAACCATCACAGGAAAAATTAAAACAACTCGGTTTTAAAAACGCTATCTCTCAGGGACAATTATACGATATGTATATTAACCACGGGGAAGATGGCGCCTTGGCTATTATCAAAAGTGTTCAAGTGTCTGACGAAATCACTTGGTTATCAAACATTTTAAATAAAAGACTTTCTGTGCTAGAAGCGGATAGGACATGGAAAGAAGCTGTTGATAGAGTTAAAGTTTATCAGAAATTATTATCAAGTGGAAATATAGAATTAAAAAGCCCTATGACAATAACTTGTTATGGAGATAATTTTACATTATAAGATAATTTTTATTTTTTTCTTATTTTATATTAAATACATTTTAAATGGATACAAGAGCATGGGGAAAACCTATGTGGGAAAGTATGTTTATGATGGCTGCTAATTTTCCTGAAAAGATAGATAAAAATAATAAAAACGATAAAGAGTTGGTTAAACATTACAAAGATTATTACACTAACTTGAAATTCATGCTTCCTTGTAGATTTTGTAGAGAAAGTTATACAGAATTTATACGGGAGTTACCTATAGACGATTATTTAGATTCGAGAAGAAATATTATTTTTTGGGTATATAAAATAAAAGATAAAGTCAATAAAAAACTAATAACACAAGAAAAAATATTATTGGAACTTGAAATAGACAAATTAAAATCAGACGGATCTTTAACGAAAATGAAAATATTTGAATTGAAAAATAAAATTTTGTATACAAAAAGTAGCCCGCCTTTTAAAGAAGTTTATGATAAATACATGTCGTTTAGAGCAAAAACTTGTAGTAGAATTACGAAGAAATGTATATAAATTTTATTTAATTTTTTTTCTTATTTTATATTATAAGATATAAAATTATGGCCGACGTATCAAAGTTGAAAAATATTGGTTTATTTCTTGCTATTTTAGTAGCACCTAATGTTGTCCCGAGAACATCTATTCTTACAAATTTTATTGTTAGAATTTGTTTAATTGCTTTGCTTGCAATTTTTATGCTCAATTCAAATGTTGAAATTATAGGTGCTATTATCGGAGCAGCAGTTGTTATTAGTGTTCTACAACGATATGAAAATTTTGAACTTGGTCCAAATACAAACGTTCTTAACGGGTGTCATGGAAAACTTGTTATTAAAGATATTCTTGATAAATTCGAAGGAGATGTCGATAAAGCCAAGGAAATCATTTATATGGAAGCACATTGTCCAATGAATGTTTTACTTACAGATGAAAACGCCCCATTGATCGCAACATTCTTAGTTAATTACAACCCGTGTAAATTTAACTTTGGAGACGAATGTTCTTTGCCACACGAACAACATTAAATATTTTTATTTTTTTCTTATTTTATAATATAAAAGTATTTAAATGAGTAAAACTCTACTTGTGTTTATAACATCGATTATCTTTTTTGTTTCAGTAGGTGTTTTATCAGCATCTTCGTACGGGATGGGTATTAATAATAATAAACGAGACTCTCCAGAGTACAAGGCAGCCCTGTCTTTTGTAATTATTTCTTCTATTAGTATTTTTACATCTGTTCTTGTTATAGCCTATCATTCTACAAAATTGTATTGTTCTTAATTTCATTTTTAATTTTTTTTTCTTTATTTATAATAAGTAATAAAAATTAACTTATGGGTAATTGCGAATCTAGTCAAAGTTATCCTCGAAAAACTCAACTCGATGAATTGATCAACACTGGTATCGGGGAAAAATACGAGTCGCCTTTTGGTTGTGGACCCGATATAGACGGAATTCAAGCAGGAAGCGGGTATCAACAACTTGCTAATAAGGGGTTTGAATGGCCTCAAAACGGAGAATTTATATGGGGTGGTTTAGGAAGCAGATGTTCAATGTGCTCAAATGTGCCTAGTTATGGTTGCGGCTGTGTAGTTAACCCGTCGATAGGCGGACGTAGGGGTACAATTGAAAGAGTAGCTTATAAAGGAAATCCCTCCAATTGTTGTATCAGCCAAAATGCTTTGGACGGGGATTATACTTGCGATCCTAAATATAAAAATTTAGATTCAGGTATTTGCGATGCGAGTTTAACAGATTATTGTAGTAAGGATGATAACATTATATCCAAACAAATTTGTAAAAATTGGAGTTCCAAAAAACCAAACGAATCAAGAAATATTATGCTCGATTTTTGTAAAAAAGATAATAATATGAACAGAACAGAATGCAAAGATTTTTGTTTTAACAACCCTGGATTATGCGACCAAGCTGTTGGAGAATATTGTTCAAGAAACCCTACTGATACCGAGTTTTGCGGATGTTTTAATATTCCTGACAATTTAAAAACATTAACAAAATCAGGTATAGCCCTTAAACCACATTGTAATATAAGTCAATGTATTAAACCACAAGCATACAAGACGAAAGCTATGATAGATGATAAAGCATGCCCTGTTTTAAATATTTGCGAACAAAATCTTAATATAACAAGTGCCGATAAGAGCGAATTAAAAGGGATTAATTTTTCATGTGTTCAAGAAACTTCTTCAACTCCTGCTCCTTCCCCAACACCTTCTGTGCCAACACCTTCTTCTTCAACTACTCCTGCTCCTCCAGTGTCTTTATCTTCCGTTGTCTCGTCAGGACCTGTTCAAAAGCTTATAAAATCAAATAATATTAATACGAATATTCTAATTTTAATTATTGTTCTAATAGTATTAATATTTTTATCAAGCTCTGTCGCTGTTCTTATCTAATTTTTAAATTTTTATTTTTTATTCTTTTCTAATAAAAATTTAGTTACTTTTTCGAGTTGTGATTTTAAATTCTTATTATATTCTTTAAGTAATGTAAAATTCTTCAGAGAAGAAGAAGTATTAAGTTGATGGTCTTTTTTGAGTAATTTTTTTTCCAAGTCTTCTGATTTTTGTTTATAATAAATAAAAGCAGAGTTGCACTCTTTCAATTGTTTAGCAAGATCGTTTTTTTCTTTTTTTACTGGTGATTTGTTTTTATTATTTAGTTCCATGGTCTTTTATATATAAATAATAAAAAAATTCTTATGAAGTTTTAGCAATCTCTTGAAAAAATAAACTCTTTCCTTGTACAGGTTCGTATATGTTCTGAACACATGCTTTATTATCTTCGTGGCAAGTAGGACCGCGTGCGTATAACCAGTTTTGAAAGGATTCTCTATCACTTGGAATAGTAGTTGCTGGCATTGTATAAAAATTTCTTTCGCTATTTTTTCTTCCAAACATATCTTCGAAATCGGAATATAAATTATATTCAAAGTTTTTTTTGATATCTTTTTTAACTTTCAACGAATCTTCTGACTCGTCATAATATTTACACGCTGGACCTCTTTCTGGGTTATCAATATAATCAGATAACAAAACATTCATAAAAGGATTGTCTTTTGTTGGACGAACGCATTCTGCCTGCCCGTCTATAAGATTTTCCGTGAGTTTGTTTTTCTTTTTATCATTCGAAAATTCAAACACCAAAAAGGTTATAACACATACTACAATAAGGATAATGTATGGAGTAAACGATTGTTTATACAAAGAAAGAATAATAGAAGTTATAATAGAAAATCTTGTAATAGAATTTAATTTTTCTGCATTTGTTTGATCTTCCGATGGGATAAATTCATTAATTCTATCCGGGTTTAAAAGAATATAAGGGTCGTCTGACCAAAATTTATCTGATAATTCTCTTGACATTTCTCTTTATTAAATAATGTTAAGAAAAAAAATAAAATATTTTTGTTTTAAGCTGAACACGATTCGCATGCTTCTTTATTATTAATAGAACAACTAATGGCATCAAGAGATTTTTGTTCCTTTAATTTAGGATCTATTGTAAATTGAACAGCATTTCTTGCTGGTTTTGTTCTTAAATAATAACAACCAGTTTTTAACCCTTTTTTAAAAGCGTAAAAATGCATACTTGTTAATTTTCCTATAGTTGGCTTGTCTATAAACAAATTTAAACTTTGCGATTGGTCTATAAAAGGTGCTCTATCTGCTGACATGTCTATCATACACTTTTGTGATATTTCCCAAGTTGTTTTGTATAGTTTTTTAATGTTATCTGGAATTCCTGGAATGTTCTGAATACTTCCCTCGTCTGCTATAATTTTGTTTTTAATATCATTGTTCCATAATTTCAATTCTTGCAAATCCTTTACCAAATATTTATTTATAACTACAAATTCTCCTGATAAAGTTGTTCTTGAAAAAATGTTCGATTGGATGGCTTCGCAAGCCTCTGTGTTGCCAAGAATTTGTGAAGTACTCGCCGTGGGCATAACGGTTGTCAATAAACTATTTCTTATCCCATATTGTTTAATATCATTTCTTAAAGATTCCCAGTCCCATACACTTTCATTTATAATATCTGACATCCCCCACAAGTCAAACTGGAATTTCCCTTCGCTGAAAGGAGAACCAGTAAAAGTTTCATACGGCCCATCTTTTTTTGCTAAATCACACGAAGCCCTTGTTGTTCCATAATAAATAGCTTCAAATATATCTTTATTTAGTTTCCTTGCTTCCTCTGATTCAAAAGGTAATTTCATAATAAAAAAGACATCTGCAAGCCCTTGAACACCTATACCAATAGGTCTATGTCTCATATTACTTCTACGAGTTTCTGGAGTAGGATAGAATGTATGATCTATAACTTTATTCATATTATAAACTATTTTGTATGCCACGTTTTTTAATTCTTCAAAATCATACTTTCCTTCTTTAATAAATTTAGGAAGGGCAATAGAACTTAGATTACAAGTTGCCGTTTCTTCTGGGGAAGAATATTGAACAATTTCTGAGCATTGCCCAGTGATTATCCCGTTGAACACACCTTTGTGTCTTTTTTCTTCGTTAAAACAGAAAGTGTCTCCATACTTATATTCGTGAATAACATTCTTTACTTTTATAAATCTAGAAGCGTTTCTGTTTCCTTTCTTGAAATCACATAAAGATAATCTTTTAGGAGAGAATCCAAGAGAAATAAGATTTTCAAGATTAGACGTTGATATACATAATCTGAAACATTCTTCTACTTCGTATAGTTTATCGTTTCTTTGCGAATCCGGTAAGATATTCTTTCTTTTGTTTCTTATTTTGTTTATTTTACAATCACACCCCATAGTATTAAGCATTAACCTAATCTTTCTTAGAAAATCCAAGTGTATGGATGTTACTTGAATGGTTTGTGTGCCATTATTTTCACATAAACACCCGTCGCTATCGCATATTCCTTCTAACCATCTGAGTTTAGAGTCCAGACAATAATTGACAGGTACAAAAAATTTATCTTCAATAGACACTTCTGGATAGACATTAATAACTCCTGATTTTGACCCGTGCGTACTTTCCTTTCTTTTATCAAAATATTTATCTAGATTTTTCTTTTCTCCGTATAATGTAATTCTTGGATACCCTACTCCTACATAAGCACCACAAATGTCAGAAGAAACGCCTTTCATATCGTCAGGATACATTTCGTGTCTTTTACAATAAGACTTTCCTGGCAAAGATTTATAAGAGCACCCGTGGGGCAATTCAAGTTTATTTTCATAAGTGCCGTCTCCTGAGAAAAACCCCTGTGTATACGCTGATTTTAAATTATATAGATTGTCTATTACAGGGTAGTTTGTCTTTATAATTTTCATTCCTTTTTTTAAATCTTTTGCTCTTATTTCTTTTTCAACTGATTTATCAGAAGGTCTTGTTCCCGTTTCTATATAAAATTTATGATAATCTGTACATTCCAATTCTTCTCCGTTATCAAATTCTATTTTAATTAGTTTTTGATTTTCTCCTGTTTTGATAACTTTTGTTTTACTAAATTCTTCTCCGTTCCACACTTCTACTTCTTTGTTTTCAAGGGATTTAATCTCTGTATATCCTTCGCTTGTAAGAATTTTAGTTTCTCCAGAAACACACAAATTAGAATTCTTTATAGTTCCTAAATTTTTCTGGTTAGATTTAATATTACAAGCATCTTTATATAGCAAATAAGGTGTTCCAGTTTCCATTTGCGACTCGAGGATTTTATTCCATACTTCTCTTGCTTTAACCTTTTTGATATAATTTCCTTCTTCAATGTATTTTTTATATAATTCGTTAAAGTTTTCTCCATAAGATTCCGTCAATCCTTTTGAAATGCTTGGGCACATTAAATACCAGTCCAAATCCTTTTCCACACATTCCATAAACAAATCAGGAATCCATAAAGCGTAAAACAAATCTCTTGCTCTAAGCTCCTCTGAGCCTGTGTTTTTTTTCATATCAAGAAATTCAAATATGTCACCAACCCATGGTTCTATATACACTGCGAAGCTTCCGTTTCGTTTAGATCCCTGGTTCATATATCTGGCAGTAGCATTATAAACCCTTAACATTGGTGTTATACCATCGGAAGTTCCATTTGTTCCTTTAATCGGAGACCCTTTTGATCTAATATCTTGAATGCTAACACCTATTCCTCCAGACCATTTGGATATAATAGCACAATCACTAATGGTTTTATAGATACCAACAGCAGAGTCTTCTGTAGAAAGAAGAAAACAAGAAGCCATTTGAGGTCTTTTTGACCCAGAGTTAAATAAAGTGGGTGTAGCATGTGTAAATAATCCATTTGACATTAACTCATATGTTTCTTTTATTTTTTCTAACATTTCTTGCTTGTCTGTTTTTTCATTATAATGAATACC
>JACCDM011522041.1_pt1 | contig 11085 bp, 10 predicted proteins | sample 7445851 | NCBI WGS metagenome assembly JACCDM01 (sample SAMN15323438, study PRJNA562643) | freshwater metagenome | isolation source: river surface water | place: USA:Blue River Watershed | collected 2017-08-16
AGCGATGTTTCCCGTGAAACACTGATCGAGCGCTACTTTCCAGAGCGCCTCGATGAGATCGCTGCCTATGCCCACTTTCTCCAGACGGCAGGTATTGAACGCGGCTTGATCGGCCCCCGCGAAGGGGAGCGGATCTGGGAGCGCCATATCTTTAACTGCCTACCTGTCACCCAATTGCTGCCGCAAGGGGCATCCCTCTTCGATATCGGCTCTGGGGCAGGACTTCCAGGCATTGTTATCGCCCTGGCCCGACCAGATCTCTCGGTAACCCTAATTGAGCCTCTAGAACGTCGAGTCTCCTTCCTCAATGAGGCTGTAGCAGGCCTTGATATCGAGGTCATCCGGGGAAGAGCCCAAGATGTGAAGAAATCTGCTGACTTTGTCACCGCCCGAGCTGTTGCCCCGCTTGAGAAGTTAAAGAAGATGAGCTGGCATATGGTCAAAACAGGCGGAAGCCTCCTTGCGATGAAGGGGGAGTCAGCCTCAGCTGAGATGGAAGGGGTCAAGGGAGCAACGCTCCACGAGATCACTTTGGAGGGAATCGGCCTTGGGCGGATTGTCGCCATAAAAAAGGGTGCTTAGATAGGGCCATGAGCCAGAGCGGTGATGATTCACGTGAAACAACAACAACTGCCTCCACCCCACCCACAAGCAAGGTAGTGGGAGTTCGCCGCCTCAAAGAGGTGATGGCAAAGCCGGCCTCAACCCGCATCTTCACTGTGGCCAACCAGAAGGGTGGGGTCGGAAAGACCACCACAACAGTCAATATTGCAGCAGCTCTCTCAATGGGCGGCCTTCGCGTCCTCGTTATTGATTTAGATCCACAGGGCAATGCCAGTACAGCGCTGGGTGTTCCTCACCGTGATAACGCCGGCATCTATGAAGTACTTATGGGAAGCCATGAGATCTCAACTGTTGTGCAGAAGGTTGCAGGTTTTCCCGCACTCGATTGCATCTCATCAAATACATCACTTGCTAACGCTGAAATTAATTTAGTCTCAATGGTTGCACGCGAGCTACAACTTAAAGAAGCGCTAGAGACAATTAGTGTTAATTACGATTACATCTTTATCGATTGCCCACCATCACTTGGCCTCTTAACTGTCAATGCATTTGCTGCAGCGAAAGAGTTATTGATCCCAATTCAAGCTGAGTACTACGCACTCGAAGGTTTATCTCAACTTCTTGAGACATATGCAGTTGTAAAGAAGAGATTGAATCCAACTATCAATCTTTCAACAATCTTGCTTACGATGTTTGATGGACGTACACGTCTTGCCAATGATGTTGCAGCAAATGTTCGCGCACACTTTCCCAATGAACTTATCGATATTCCAATTCCGCGTGCAGTGCGCGTATCTGAGGCACCTTCCTATAACCAAACTGTTATGACATATGACCCACTATCACCGGGTGCAATTGCTTATATGCAGGTTGCTCGCGAGATTGCAGAGCGCGGTAAAGCGAAAGATGAGTCCACTATTGATTCCACATTCAATTCAAATGTAGTGAGTATCCATTACAAGAAGGATGGAGAGATTGCATGAGTGCAAAGCGCGGCGGCCTTGGAACAAACCTTGATTCATTGATTCCAACCTCACTTACTGTTGGCGATACAGAAGTTGCAACACAGAACGAAGTTGCTATCTCGTCAATCTCACCCAACCCACGCCAACCACGTACCGTCTTTGATGAAGAAGCACTTAACGAATTGATCGCATCGATTAAAGAGATTGGAATTCTCCAACCTCCTGTAGTTCGTCGCGTTGGTAACGATCGCTACGAATTGATTATGGGCGAACGTAGATTCCGCGCTGCAAAGGCTGCAGGTCTTACAAAGATTCCTGTCATTATTCGCCAAACACCAGATAATGAATTACTACGCGAGGCTTTGATTGAAAATATTCACCGCAGCCAACTCAATCCATTAGAAGAGGCAGCTGCCTACGCTGGTTTACTTACCGATTTTGGCTGTACACATGATGAGTTAGCGGCAAAACTCGGACGATCACGTCCACTGATCTCAAATATGTTGCGACTACTTAACCTTCCAGCAACCGTTCAACGCAAAGTTGCTGCAGGAGTTATCTCAGCAGGTCATGCTCGCGCACTCTTAGGGCTAAGTGATGAGAAAGAGATTGAAAAGCTTGCCAACCGAATCGTTGCCGAAGGTTTAAGTGTTCGTGCAACAGAAGAGATTGTTGCAACTGCAGGCCCTGCCAAGAAAGCTGGCAAAGCAAAGGTAAAGGTTGGAATTTCAGGAACTGCGCTAGCAAGTGCTGAATTGTTAAGTGATTACCTCGATACCCGTGTGACTATCGAACAAGGCAAGGGCAAGGGAAAAATCACGATTGAATTTGCTGGAAATGAAGATCTCCAGCGCATCGTCGACCTTATTGAAGGTTAATTAAGCGCTGAACCTCTGCGCGACATCTCCTGCTTAACAACCTGACCGAGAGCCTTCACACCTTCACGGATGCGCTCTGGCGTTGGGTGGCAGTACGACAGACGCATCGACCATGATCCAAAACCATCTGCATAGAAGGCGGTCCCTGGAACATAAGCAACCTTGGCAACGATCGCCTTAGGCATCATCACCTTGGTATCAATTTCTGGCGGAAGATTTACCCAGACATAGAAACCGCCACCAGGCTTAGTCCATGTTGCCTCTTGTGGGAAATATTCTGTCAACGATTCAAGCATCGCATCGCGACGAACCTTATAGACCTCACAGAAACTTGCAATCTGATCGCGCCATGGCTGATGAGTTAAGTAATTTGCAATTGTTAATTGTGTGAAATTAGAGGGACAGAGAATGGATGACTCTGAAGCGATGACCAATTTATCTTTCAAGGATTGAGGAACAAGTGCCCAACCGATACGTAAGCCCGATGCGATCGTCTTTGAGAAAGAGCCAAGATAGATAACATTTTCAGAATCTTCTGCGCGCATCGCATTTGGTGATGGGCGATCAAAACCAAGTAGCCCGTAAGGGTTATCTTCGACGACAAAGATGCCCTCTTCGCGACAGATCGCCAAAATCTCTGTGCGACGCTCTGCAGGTAGGCAGACACCTGTTGGATTCTGGTAATTCGGGATCAGATATAAGAATTTGATCTTGCGCCCTGCAGCGCGGGTGACCTTGATTGCATCACGGAGAGATTGCGGAACCATTCCATCGGTATCCATCTCAACATGGACAACAGCTGCCTCATATTGGCGGAATGTTCCGAGGGCACCGACATAAGAAGGCGCTTCAACAAGGACGACATCACCCGGATCGATAAAGATTCGAGAGATCAGATCAAGTGCTTGCTGAGAACCCGTGGTGACGACAACATCATCTGGGTTGGCGCGAATTCCTTCAAGTGCCATCACATCGCAGATCAATTCACGAAGTTTTGGGTGGCCCTGCCCGCTTCCATATTGGAGCGCCTCTGCACCGTTGGTAAGAATCAATTCATTAACAACGTTTGCCATCATATCCATTGGCAGTGCTGAAAGATTTGGCATTCCACCAGCTAAGGAGACAATCTCAGGGCGTGAGGCAACAGCAAAGAGTGAGCGAATCTCACTCGGAAGCATTCCAGCGGCGCGAGCTGCAAAACGCTCTTCGAGATGTTGCGGAGCGCCTGTGTGGAATCGGGTATTGACCTCAGACATAGGAGGAAGTCTCCCATATAGATGGGTAACTATGGGAATTATTTAGCGGCGGATACCGGCGCTACGTAGATCTGAAATCCGCAAAGTTCCTGTCTTAGCATCATCTTCTGCAGCTAGATAGAGGCGTTGAATCGCAATAATGAAGGCTTCGGCTAGAGCATCGCGGAATTCTGGAGTTGCCAAACTCTTTGCATCCTGCGGATTGGTTAGATATCCGCAATCAACGCGAACCGATGGCGCTTTAGTAAGCCGCAGCAGATCCCAGGTCTTTGCATGTGTTCGACAATTTAAAAGATTTGTTCGGGCGCAGATTTCACGCTGTACCAACGAGGCAAAGCGCTCGCCGACAACGGAATGAACACCATGAGCATCGCTACCGTAGAAGTATGTAGCAACTCCTTGCGCACTGGGATTTGAATGGTTATCTGCATGAAGTGAGATGAAGAGATCGGTTGCATTGGAATTTGTAAATGCAATTCGCTCTGATTCAGTAGGCGCATTCTTTGCACCTCGAGTTAAGAAAACACTTGCACCGAGTGCAAGCAAACGTCCCTCAATGCGAACAGCGATGTCATAGACAATGTCAGATTCGCCGCCATTATTGCCAGGATCTAAAACAATAACTTTATTGGCAAGTGCTGGACCACGAGTTCTAGCCGCTGCACTTTCACGCAACTGAGACGGTGCACCACCTGAGACAATCTTTGTTAAGCGAATCAGACCAATAATTGTCTCTGGGCCACAACGACCATCTACCTTTGCACCGACAGATTTTTGGAATTCCTTTACCGCCGACTCTGTACGCTCACCATAGATTCCGTCGACGCGACCACAATCAAAACCCATCTCGGTCAAACGTGATTGAAGTGCTGCAACATCATCGCCATGCATCATCGGAGATTGCTGAAGGTAGAGAGAGCGATCTCCTAATTTCCACCGAGCATCTTCAAGTGCGCGCTCGGTGGCAACATCGATGATCCCAGTGACATTTAATCCACGCTCTTGCTGAAAAGAACGAATCTCATCAGGAGATAGCTGTGGGTGCATTATCGAAAACTCTTACAGTTTAGATAAATGCTTCAAGCTCTTTAAGAAGAGCTGGCTTTGGCTTTGCGCCAATAATTGTCTTCACAACTTCACCGTTGACATAGACATTCAACATTGGAATTGATGTGACGCCATATTTGATTGCGATTGCAGACTCTTCATCGGTGTTGAGCTTTACGATCTTGAGCTTATCGCCATACTCATTTGAGATATCTTCAAGAATTGGGCCAATTGCACGGCAAGGACCACACCATTCAGCCCAGAAATCTACAAGGACAGGTGTGCTGCTCTTGAGAACTACCTCATCAAAATCAGCTGTGGTTACTTTGCTTGTGGCCATGGTTACTCCTATTTATCTCTATTTATCTTCTTTTAATGTGTATATGCAAGGTTACTAGTGTGCGAGGAATTTTTCAGCGTCTAACGCTGCTTGGCATCCTGAGCCTGCAGCTGTAATCGCCTGACGATAGGTGTGATCAACGAGATCACCACAGGCAAATACACCTGGAAGGTTGGTCCGTGTTGAGCGACCCTCAACCTTTACATATCCCTCGTTATCGAGATCGATCTGACCGATAAGAAGTTCGCTACGTGGAATATGTCCGATTGCAACAAATAGGCCAGTGAAATCACGCTCTGAGAGTTCTCCGGTGACTGTGTTCTTTAGCGCAAGTCCCGAAACTTTCTCTTCACCGAGAATATCGACAACCTCTGTATTCCAGAGCATTTCAATCTTTGGATTACTAAGTGCGCGATCTGCCATGATCTTTGAGGCGCGCAATGAATCGCGACGGTGGATCAATACAACTTTGCTTGCAAATTTTGTAAGGAATGTCGCCTCTTCTACAGCTGAATCGCCGCCACCGACAACTGCGATTGTTTGATCTCTAAAGAAGAAACCATCGCATGTCGCACACCATGAAACGCCGCGGCCTGAAAGGCGATCTTCATTAGCAAGGCCAATGTGCTTGTAAGCAGAACCAGTTGCAAGAATTACTGCGCGAGCCTGAACAACGTTTCCGCTGCCATCTTTAACAGTCTTAATCTCACTCTTTAGATCCATCTCAACAACATCATCTGTGATCAACTCTGTACCAAAGCGGGCAGCTTGCTTACGCATATCTTCCATAAGTACTGGGCCCATAACGCCGTCGACAAAACCTGGAAAGTTCTCAACCTCGGTTGTCGTCATCAACGCACCACCTGCGGTTACAGAACCCTCATAGACGACAGGGTTGAGCTGCGCGCGAGAGGCGTAGATTGCAGCGGTATATCCAGCAGGGCCAGAACCAACGATAACGAGATCACGAATCATGGCTCCAGCCTACCTTTTCTCTTCTTTAATAACCCGCGGCCAAACTCGGCCAAAGTTGCAATCTCTGCCACTTTAAAGAGTTTGGCAAAGAGAAGATAGAGGCCGCCACTTGCAGCCAAGATGAACGTGAGGCGACCAGCACGCAAAATCAGCGAAGATTCACCACTTTCCCATTCCAGGAAGTACATCAGCGCAAAGAGTGGGGCCATTGCAAGTAGTGAGGCGAGAAAGAGTTTGGCGTGATGTCCGGCGAAGGTTTTCACCGAGAGCTTTCCAGTGTGCTTTTTCAATAATGAGAGCGTGATGAAGAGGCCGACGATATAGCTTGCAGAAAATGCCAGACCTAAACCAATAGTGACTTGCTGCGCATCGAGGGTATAGAGAAATACATATGAGAGCGCCACCGAAATAACGTTGATGATAAAGATGGAGACCACTTGGGTGCGAGTATCTTCAAAGGCGTTAAATCCGCGGATCAAAATCAAGTTGATAGAGAAGGCTACTAAGCCAAGACTTAACGCCGAGAGAACCTGTCCGATATAGCGTGAATCTTCCAGAGAGATACCAAAGTAGAGAGCCTCAGTCATCATCGGGCCAAAGAAGAAGAGTGCAACACCACTTGGAACGGTGACAACACCGACCATCTTAATTGCGCGGATAAGTTGCTTACGCACCTCTTCAATATTCTTCTCAATGGCAAGTTTAGACAGATGAGGCAAGAGCGCTGTCACGATTGAGATTGTCACAATCGAATAAGGAAGCAACATGATGTAGTAGGCGCTGGTAAATGGAGTAAAGCCAACACCGGTCGTAACGCCTTCTTGTGCGCTACGAACTGCAGCACTTGTTGCCACATTAACGGTGACGAGGTAACCAAGCTGTGAAATCAATACATAGACCAGAGTCCAGCCAGCAAGTGAGAACGATTTACCTAAACCATGAAGACCAAATCGAATCTTTAAGTGAATACCTGAACGCTTAACTACCGGGATCAAGATCAACGCCTGCACGATAATTCCGAGGGTTGTTCCCCAGCCAAGTAGCTGAATTTGGAAGTCTGTGATCGTGCCGATTGTCAGTGACTCTTGCAGAATGAGGACGCCGGCAAATACTGCGATGACAACGAGGTTATTGGCAATCGGTGCCCACATTAAAGGCGCGAAAGAGCCGCGAGAGTTTGCGACCTGTCCGAGCATCGTAAAGAGGCCCAGGAAGAAGATCTGCGGCAGGCAATATCGGGTAAAGGCGATAGCAATCTGGTTCTCTGCCTCAAAACCAGGCGTTGAAAATTCAGGAGCATAGAGACGCACCAATGCAGGGGCGAAGATAACTCCGACAAGAACAAGGAGGAGCAGGATTCCAGAGATTGTTGTTACCAAACGTGAGGCAAAACCATCTCCGCCATCTTCATCTTGAAAAGAACGGACAAGCTGTGGAACAAATATCGCAGTAAGTGCTCCGCCTACAAGTAAGTTGTAGAGAATATTGGGCATCGTATTTGCAACGTTGTAAGTATCTGCAAGGAGAGCTGTACCTAGAACTGCAACACCTAAGATCGCGCGGAAGAATCCTGTAATTCGCGAAAGAATTGTTCCGATCGCCATAATTCCGGAGGCGCGGAAGAGTTCATTATTTTTCATGCACGCCCCTTTCTAATGCGGCGGTACGTCTGTGCGCCGGCACCGATAAAGAGTAGAACTGCCGCCGCTGTTGTAAACCACGCCACTCTGGAATCAATCAAGGTCATACTCAATGAAAGACGTGAGGATGGACCAAGCCACTGCCCCTTTGAATTTGTGAGTACTGCATTGACCTGCGTTGAACCGGATGTAATGACGGTATAGGCCAGCGCCATCTGTGTTCGCGATTGAGGCGCAAGAGAAATCTCTCGCACATCATCGACCAGGACGCGAATATTTGAGGCGCGGAAGATCAGATTTACCTTTACCTCGGTAGAAAAGCCATTAACTAGTGTCAGTGGAACTTTTCCAAATTCTGATGTCAGCGCGTACTTACCTGGATTAACGCGCAACTTACTTTGCTGAGCTGCAACACCGTCTATCGCGCTAGCAGCAAAAATTTCTGATGATGGACCGTTAATTGAGGGTGAGAGAAGAATTGCTAGTCGCGCACGAAAGAGTTGTAATTCAGGTGCGCTAACAACTGAAGTTAACTTTGAAATCGCTTGGCGGTTAACTGTGTAATTTTTACGAAGTGGCCCCGATAACTTTGAAGAAGAGGGCTTCCAACCAGCCTTATTTACTGCAATTGGTCTACCTAAGTGAAAACCTAGGCGCTCTGCGCCATAGGTGTAATAGAAGGCTAATTCACTTGGCGCTAAACGCTTTGCTAGCGCTAGATCTGGATTGCCATATGCAATCGGCGTTACCTGTGCGCCAAATGTTGCAATCTTTAACTGATCTAACCATGCAGCTGCAACATCGACACCAACGCCATCTTCATTACTTGCAAGGTCGTAACCATCTGCCATGTCGGCAACTTCATCAAGAAGTGCGGCATCGATATACCAATGCGCCTTTGCAACTTTAGGTGTGTAGACCAGCGAACCCAACTTTCCTTCAGGTGCCAATAAAGTTGCAAGTTCATCATCGACAAATTCACCACTGAGTAATTGGTGTGGTCGTTCAATGAGATTAATCCGTTGCTCTGCAGCCTGTGCGCTATGAGGTGAGATCAGCGAGATAAGAATGAGGGAAAAGGAGATCGCAAGAAACTTTCTCATTGCTCGACCTCGGATGCCTTGGTGCGCGCGATTAACTTCTTCTCATCCGGATATGCCAGAAGACCCACGATCTCGGCAAGCGGGAACCAACCCACCTCATCGACTTCACTCTCTTGGGCAGCTAGTAAGCCGCCAGTTTCCTTGAATTGAAAGTGGTGAACAGTTTTATGAATGCGTTTTCCGCCAGCCATAAACCAGAAATCGATAACGCCAAGTGAGCGTTCAATCTCAGAGGTAATTCCTGTCTCTTCTGCCACTTCGCGGATGGCAGCTTGTTCAGGTGTTTCACCTTCTTCAATATGGCCTTTGGGAAGTGACCAGAGAATTCTCTGACCTGTTGCATCTTTATGGTCGCGTCGACCAATAAGTAAGCCCTTTGTCTTTGTTGAATCAATGACGAGACCGCCTGCGCTGACTTCATCAACGCGTTTTGCATAGGGTGGACGAGGACCAGATGGTTTCTTCTTCTCTAGAGCGCTTTTCTGCTGCTCGCCAGAATTATTATTCTGTGGGGCGCGATGAGCGGGACGCTTGCGCCTACGCTTCTTCTTAATGCCTTCGCTGCCCGCACTAGGTGCCGGGTTCATGCCATAAGGGTAGTGCTCACGGCTAGCCTTAGCCATTATGTCTTCGCCCCAAAATCCACCAGCCTCACAGGCAGGCCTCAGCGCTGCCGGTGAGATGGCTATTGCATCCCTGATTGAGCGGGCGCCACTTGCTAGCTCATTGGCTGCTGCATTTAAAGAGAAAGGTTTTACTCTCGCACTCGTTGGTGGACCAGTACGCGATGCCTTACTTGGACGACTAGGAAATGATCTTGATTTCACAACAAGTGCGCCGCCACTTGAGACAAAGAAGATTCTGCAGAAGTGGGCAGAAAATGTCTGGGATACAGGAATTGAATTTGGAACAGTTGCAGCAAAGCGCGGTGATACAACTGTTGAAGTAACAACATATCGCAGCGAAAGTTATAGCAGCGATTCACGAAAACCAGACGTTTCGTATGGAACTTCCATTGAAGGCGATCTCTCACGCCGTGATTTCACAGTTAACTCGATGGCCCTTGAACTTACTGGGAAGGCTCCACAATTTATCGATCCCTTTGACGGCCTTGTCGATCTTGCTAAAAAAGTTCTACGTACACCTGGTAAGCCCGAGGATTCATTTAGCGATGATCCACTTCGCATGTTGCGCGCTGCACGTTTTGCAAGTCAACTTAACTTTGATATCGCACCTGATGTTCTACAAGCGATGAAAGATATGGCAGGACGTTTAGAGATTATCTCGGCAGAACGCATCCGCGATGAAATTACAAAGCTTTTGATGTCACCAAAGCCACGAACCGGAATCACAATTTTGGTTGAAACCGGCCTTGCCGATATCGCTCTTCCTGAAATTCCAAAGTTACGTCTTGAAGTTGATGAACACCATCACCATAAAGATGTCTACGAACACTCAATTACAGTGTTGGAACAAGCGATCGAACTTGAACATCGCCTTGGTGGACCAAATCTTGTCATTCGCCTAGCCGCGCTATTGCATGACATCGGAAAACCAAAGACTCGCGCACTTCTTGAAGGTGGCGGAGTCTCCTTCCACCATCATGAAGTTGTCGGTGCCCGTCTTGCTAAATCGCGGATGAAGGCGTTGCGCTTTAGCGGTGAGGTCATCGAAGAGGTTGAAACGTTGATCGCTCTCCACCTACGTTTCCACGGGTATGGCGATGGGGAATGGACTGATTCTGCTGTACGTAGATATGTGCGAGATGCAGGTCCTTTACTGACCCACTTACATGTACTCACTCGTGCCGATTGCACAACACGTAATGCGCGAAAGGCGGCCCGCCTTGCTGCAACTTATGACAGCTTGGAAGATCGCATCGCAATCTTGATGGAGCAAGAAGAGCTATCAAAGATTCGCCCAGACCTTGATGGCGCAGAAGTAATGTCACTACTTGGAATTAAGCCAGGTGCCGATGTGGGTAGAGCGTTGGACTTCTTACTCGAACTACGCATGGATCAAGGACCACTAGGAAAAGAGAAGGCAACTGAGTTGTTGCTTGATTGGTGGGCTAAGAGGAACGGATAAAGAATTTTGCAGGTCGCAAGATGATCAGCGACGTTGCAAGGTATCCAATTCCGATCACTGTAGGAAGCGTCCAGGTATCTCCATTTGTTGGAAGCAGTACTGCTGCAAGAAGTGCGCCAAAGACGATTGCAAAATTCACAACAACGTCATAGACGGCAAAGACGCGACCCCTAAAGATGTCATCGATCTTGGATTGAACGAGTGCATCATTTGTCACCTTGACGCTCTG
>JACCDM010560063.1_pt1 | contig 11078 bp, 6 predicted proteins | sample 7445851 | NCBI WGS metagenome assembly JACCDM01 (sample SAMN15323438, study PRJNA562643) | freshwater metagenome | isolation source: river surface water | place: USA:Blue River Watershed | collected 2017-08-16
GCTGGCGGTCGCATCGAACACGGCACAGACGAGCAAGCCTTGAAATTGCGCAAGAAATTAAACGAAATGGCAGCGAAATACGATAGCAATATCGAATCAGTGGCTGTTGCTTGGTTGATCAAATTAGGGGCCTTGCCTTTAATCGGAACACTCGAAGAAAACCGGATCCAAAACATCGTGGACGCATTCGAAATCGAGATGGATCACCAGGATTGGTATGAGTTGTATAATACGAGTCGTCCTGCACCTGTTGTTTTAGATTAGAGATTATAGAGTAGAGAGTATAGATTATAGAGTAGAGATTGTAAGAGGCTTCCGAAAGGGGGCCTCTTTTTTGTGTAGGAGAAATGCCAAAAGTGATTTAATTACGACAAAATATTTATTTAAAGGCAATAGGATGCCGCTGTTATAGAATTCCTTGTTTTATTGATTTAAGGATTCTATTTCTTGTTGATTTTTTCGCTATTTTGTAATCAATTGTACCCTGAAAAACGAATTTATTAGTCAATGAAAAACGTTAAAGAATCAGCCAGTTTTATTTGGTCTATTGCCGATCTACTTCGTGGTGATTATAAGCAAAGTGATTACGGCAAAATCATACTACCATTAACCGTTATTAGACGTTTGGATTGTGTGCTTCAGAGCACAAAGGAGGATGTATTGAAAAAATACGAGCACCTCAAAACCACGAATGTTGAAAATGTTGATCCGATATTAAATAAAACTGCCGGATTAAAATTTCACAACAAGAGTCTTTTCGATTTTGATAAGCTTATCGCTGATCCCAACAATATCGCAGCAAATCTTCGCAATTATATTAACGGTTTTTCAGAGGATGCTCGTGAAATCATCGAACAGTTTGAATTTGAGAATCAAATCAATAAAATGGATGAGGCGAACCTCTTGTTTATGGTTGTAAAGCGATTTCAGGAAGTAGATCTTCACCCTGATCGAATTTCAAGTATGGAAATGGGGTACATGTTTGAAGAGCTTATTCGGAAATTTGCTGAAATATCGAATGAAACTGCCGGGGAGCATTTTACCCCAAGAGAGGTTATTAAATTGATGGTTAATATTTTGTTCCTAAATGACCGGGATATTTTAACCAAAAAGGGAATTACTAAAACCATCTATGATTGTTGTGCTGGCACAGGTGGAATGCTTTCAGTAGCAGAGGAATATTTACATGAGTTGAATCCAGACGCCCGCTTAGAGGTATTTGGTCAAGAATTAAATCCTGAGTCTTACGCCATTTGCAAATCGGATTTATTGATCAAAGGACAAAATGCATCCAACATCAAGAAAGGCAATAGCATCTCAGAGGATCAATTATCGCACGAGAAATTCGATTACCTGATTACAAATCCCCCATTCGGTGTGAAGTGGGAGAAGTTTGGTAAGAAAGTCAAAGAAGAGCACGAATCCCTTGGCCATGGAGGTAGATTTGGAGCAGGATTGCCTTCGGTAAGTGACGGTTCATTCCTATTCTTGATGCATTTAATGTCTAAGATGAAGCCAGAGGGTTCTCGTCTTGCTATTGTTTTTAACGGCTCTCCCTTATTTTCAGGATCCCCAAGCAAAACAAAGAATGAAAGCAGCATTCGACAATGGATCATTGAAAATGATTTATTAGAAGCTGTCATAGCCCTTCCAAATCAGCTATTTTATAATACAGGGATTTCCACATACATCTGGGTCATATCAAATCACAAGCCGGCGAATCGCAAAGGAAAAGTTCAGCTAATAAATGGTGTCGATTTCTTCAAAAAGATGAGCAAATCATTAGGCGACAAACGAAATGAATTGTCTGATAATCATATTGCAGAAATCACCCGAATCTATGGGGAATTCATCGAAGGAGAATTCGCGAAAGTATTTGATAATAAAGCTTTTGGCTACTCTAAAGTAACTGTAGAGAGACCTGAAAGAAATGACAAGGGCGAGATTTTGAAAGACAAAAAAGGAGCCCCTAAACCAGATTCATCCTTGCGGGACACGGAAAACATTCCCTTGTTGATGGACATTCAAGAATATATGAAAATGGAGGTTTTACCTCATGTTCCTGATGCCTGGATTGATGAAAGTAAAACGGCAATTGGATATGAAATTAATTTCACTAAGTACTTCTATCAGTACAAACCACTTCGTTCGTTAGAGGAAATTCGCGCTGATATTTTAGCATTAGAGCAAGAGACTGATGGTTTGCTAAAACAAGTTATCGGATAACATATGAAGAAATACGATAGCTATAAAAATTCGGGGATTGAATGGATTGGGGAGATTCCAACTAATTGGGATGTCAAAAAAATAAAATTTATATCTAAAATTTGTAATGGTCAAGACCAAAAAGCAGTTTTAGATGAAGACGGAATTTATCCAATATATGGTAGTGGGGGTATTTTTGGCAAAGCAAATTCATACCTTTTTGACAAACCGTCAGTTCTTCTTGGTAGAAAAGGGACGATTGATAAGCCACAATACGTAGAAGTGCCATTTTGGACAGTTGACACGTCATATTACACGAAAATCCATAAGGGATTTTCAGTCAGGTTGTTTTATTATTTGTGTACAACGATAAACTTTGAACTCTATAAATATGGCTCGGCTATTCCAAGTATGACCCAAGGTCACTTAAATGAAATTAAGTTTGCCATTCCGAAATCTTTTGATGAACAAGTTTCATTGGCAAACTACCTAGATCACAAAACAACTAAAATTGACAACTTAATTGCCAAGAAAGAGTCTTTGATTCAATTACTAGAAGAAGAACGAGTTTCGGTCATCACCCAAGCCGTTACCAAAGGTCTCGATCCAAATGTTCCAATGAAAGATTCGGGGATTGAATGGTTAGGGGAGATTCCTGAGCATTGGGAGGTAAAAAGGATGAGGTTCTTGTGTGATATAACTACTGGTGGAAAAGATACAGAGAATAGGGAAGACAATGGATTATATCCTTTCTATGTTCGATCTCAAACTATTGAAAGAATTTCATCTTATTCGTTTGATGGTGAAGCAATTTTAACTGCTGGCGATGGCGTTGGCGTTTGCAAAGTATGGCATTATGTTAATGGTAGATTCGATTTTCATCAAAGAGTTTATATGTTGTCTAATTTTCAGTTTGTTTTAGGCAAATACTTATTTTATTATCTGAAAGAGAATTTCGGCAAAGAGGTAATGAAGCTTTCTGCGAAATCAACTGTTGATTCTTTAAGACGCCCAATGTTTCAGAATTTTATGATTCCATTTGGTACGCTAAAAGAACAAGAACAAATCATTTTGAAAATTGAAAAGGAAGAGATTAGACTTCAAAATATTATTGACAAAACCAAAGAAGAAATTCAATTACTGATTGAATATAAAGTTGCCTTAATCAGCGAAGTAGTTACAGGTAAGTTGGATGTAAGGGATGAAAAATTGAATTGATATGATTACTACTGAAAATGCTATTAATACGCTTCAAAAGAGATTTGAAGAGTTAACGAATATTCGTGATCCACAAAGGTTCAATGAATGGAAAATTAAAACATTGCAAACCCTAGGCCATATATATGGAGCGGATCATAACAGCTATTCAGCCCTAAAGAATATCAATTGTTTTTCTTATTCAGACAGAACTGCAAACGCGATAAGAGAAGCAACTGAATTAATTAAAGGCTTAATTGAAGACCTAGGCAACCTTGGCTTACCAGTTACTTCTAACCCTAACACGCCGAATGTCAACTTAAACATCAGTCAACAAAATACTCAATTTCAAACTACAAGTATTTCAATAAATCTAGATATACTAATTGAAATAATAAAAGACGAATTAAAGGGGAGTCAAATAAAAGAATTGAAGGCTATTATTGATTCAAATGAATCTCAAGAAGAAAAGAAGAAATCGTTTTTTGATAAAATAAAATCATTTGGTGCAGATATTGCATCAAACATTTTAGCCACTTTATTAACCAACCCAAAAATTTATGAGCAAATTTTGCTCCATCTGTAGGATTAGAAAATTTTAAAATGAAAAAAATACTCGGCGCACCTAAAAGTATAAGAGAGCTTTTTACTGGGGTTAAATACAGTATCCATTATTATCAAAGGGAATATCAATGGCAGCGAAAACAAATTGAAGAATTGATTGAGGATTTAACCGGAGAATTTCTAGAATATTATTCTGAAACACATGAACGTAATGAGGTAGAGAAGTATGGGCATTATTTTATGGGTTCAGTGGTTTTAACAGAAGATGAAAATGCAATTATAGATGGACAACAAAGGCTTACATCTTTAAGCTTGGTTCTTCTCTTCATTACAAAGCATCTTCAAGACGCTAATGATAAGGCGGAAATATTAAACTTGATTTATTCTCAAAAATATGGCAAAACAACTTTCAATATTAATGTTGAAGAACGCACAAAGTGCCTAGAAGCAATTATTAATGACGAAGTTTTCGAGCCAGAAGGTCATCCCGAAAGTGTTCAAAATATTTGGCATAGATATAATGACATAATCGAATTAATGATTGATGCCGTTCCAGAGGAAGCGTTACCATTTTTTAAAGATTGGCTTATTGATAACGTTCAATTCATAAAAATTGTTGCACAAACTGAACAAGACGCACACAAAATATTTGTCTCTATGAATGATCGCGGTCTTAGTCTTACCGCTACGGAGATGCTAAAGGGTTATTTATTGTCAGAAATAGCGGAAAATGATAATCGACTTAAGGCTAATGAATTGTGGAAAGCTAAAATGCTTGACCTAAAAGCATTAGGTAAAGAACAAGAAAGCGATTGCATCAAAACTTGGTTGAGATCACAGTACGGGGAAACAATTCGTGAAAGGAAAAAGAACGCCACTCCTGGGGATTTTGATATCATAGGAACAGCTTTTCATAAATGGCTTCGGGAGAATGCTAATACGATTGGATTAAAAAAATCTGTTGATTATAGCGACTTAGTTCAAAAAGAATTTATTCTATTTTCAAATACATACATCAGAATATCTGAATATTCGACGAAGTTGACAGAAGGGTTTGAATACATTTTTTATAATGCAGACAGGAATTTTACACTGCAACCCTTGTTACTATTAGCCAGCCTGGATAAAAATGACACAAAAGATATTATAGATGCTAAACTTAAAATAGTTTCTTGCTTTTTAGATCAATATATTTCAATTAGAATCTTTAATTTTAAAACATTGGATTACTCGGCGATGACGTATACAATGTTTATGCTTGCAAAGAAAATTAGGCGAAAAGATGCTGAAGAATTAGTTGAGATTTTGAGTGAGGAAATCACAATTATGGAGTTTAACTTAGGCGGCATCGAACAATTCCATTTGAGTGGATGGACTAAACGATACATGCTTCATCAACTTGCTAGAATAACACATTTTGTAGAATCTCAGAGTGGGAGAGATACTAAATTTGATGTTTATGTAAATCGAAACATTAAAAATCCATATGATATTGAACATATTTGGGTGGACCACTATGATAGGTATTCCGAAGAGTTTGAATCAGAAGAGGAATTCCAAAGAACAAGAAATATGCTAGGCGATCTAGTTCTTTTGCCTCAAGATATAAATAGGAGCCTAAATGATACTACTTATGCAAAAAAGCTCCCAAAATATTTTGGACAAAATTTGTTAGCCTCATCATTAAATGAAAATTGCTACGAAAACAATCCCAATTTTTTACGATTTGTAGCGAACTATAAGCTGAATTTTAAGCCAAATACCGATTTCACTAAAGAATCAATCAAAGAACGGCAAAAGCTATACCTAGACATTTCCAAGGTAATTTGGAATGTTGAGAATTTGAAAAGCTATTTAACATAGCCGACAATTATTTAACTAATAGAACTAAATATTTTAATGAATCATTAAAATGACCGAACAGGAACTGAAAAAACTTCTACTTGATAAATACCCGCAAGAAAACGAGGCTTGTGAATGGAAAGAATTCAAGTCGCTGAAACATTCTTTTGGCGGTAATGCTAGTGATGATATTATTTCCTACATCTCAGCAATTGCTAATATGGAGGGAGGTCATTTAATCATTGGAATTAAAGACAAGTCGGGTGAAATCTGTGGAATTGAAGAATATAATAATTATACTGCTAAGAATATAAAGCTTAAAATTGTTGAAAAGTGTACCAACATCAATTCAGAAAAATTATATGTTGAAGAGCTAAAAACTAGTGATTCAAATAAAACCGTTTGGGTATTTCATATTCCTAAGCATTTACCTCGCCTTATTGTTTATGCGCATTCAAAAGCGTGGCAGCGTATTGAGGACAGTTTAACGGAACTGAAAAAAGAACGTCAAGATGCCATACTTAAAGAGCAAATAAATACAAATGAAGATTGGTCAGCACAAATTGTGCCTACTGCAACTTTGGACGATTTAGATCCGGAAGCAATAGCTAAGGCCCGCATTGAATACAAAGAGAAAAATCCTAGAAAAGCGAATGAATGCGATACTTGGGATACAATTACATTTCTTAATAAGGCTAAAATTACATTAAGAGGCCAAATAACAAATACAGCTTTGCTTTTATTAGGCAAAGAAGAGTCATCCTTTTTACTGGGTCCGTCCGTCGCTAAAATTTCTTGGATTTTAAAAGACGAACATAATGTTGAAAAAGATTACGAGCATTTTGGGATACCCTTTCTATTAAACTCATCAGAGGTATTTAATAGAATTAGAAATTTGACTTATCGTTACCTCAAAAACGACTCTCTTTTTCCAATCGAAATTAAAATGTATGATGCGTTTGTGATTCGTGAAGCGCTTCATAATTGTATTGCGCATCAAGATTACAGTTTACAAGGTCGCATTACTGTCGTGGAAAAACCAGATGAATTATTATTCACAAATCTTGGGGATTTTATTCCACAAAGCGTTGAAAGAGTAATTGAGCAAGATGCGCCGCAAGAATATTACCGCAATCAATTTTTAGCAGACGCCATGGTCAATCTTAATATGATTGATACAATTGGTAGTGGGATCAGGCGAATGTTCTTAAAGCAACAAGAACGTTTTTTTCCTATGCCTGACTTTGACCTTTCAAGTCCGCATAAAGTAGCTGTTAAGATTGCGGGGAGAATTTGGGATGAGAATTATACCAGATTACTAATGAGCAAAACGGATCTAGATTTAAAAACGGTTGTTTTATTAGATCGGGTTCAAAAAAACTTGCCTATCAGTGATGATGAAATAAAAAAACTTAAAGCACTTGGCCTAATAGAAGGACGTAAACCGAACCTGCATTTGTCCTTAAAAATTGCAGATGCTGCTCAGGAAAAATCAACCTATATTAAACTAAGGGGCTTAAAGGATGAGCATTATAAGCAATTGGTTTTAGAGTATTTGGACAAATATAAAGTAGCTTCCAAAACTGATATTGATACACTAATTTTAGATATACTTCCTAAAATTTTAGATAAAGATAAAAGACAAAACAAAGTCCGTAATATAATTTATTCCATGTCGAAAAAGGATAAAACTATTGTAAATAAAGGCACTACGAGGTATCCTAAATGGGAGAAAGTATAACTAAAAAGCGAGTTGACTTAGATGAACTTTAGATGAACTTTTAGTTAAACATCTACTTTTATATAAAATTATGGCGAAAGGAATCCATACTGAATTAACTTTTGAACAAGCAATCGAAGCATCCTTACTGGAGCAAGGTGGTTACGTGAAAGGAAATTCTTCTGATTTTGATGTAAAACAAGGATTATTCCCTTTGTATATCACTGACTTTTTAAAACTATCACAGCCGAAAGCTTGGGCAAAAATTGAATCCATTCATAATGACGAGGCAGAGAAAAAAGTAATTCTTCGCCTTGTTAAAGAGATTGATTTAAGAGGAGCCCTTGATGTTATCCGCAAGGGCTTTACAGATTATGGCGTAAAATTCTATATGGCTTATTTTAAGCCTGAAAGTTCATTGAACCCAGAAGCAGAGGCACAATATAAGACGAATCACTTATCGGTTACAAGGCAGCTCTATTATGAACGTGATGGCAAGAACTCCTTGGATATGGTTCTTTCTTTAAATGGATTGCCCATCGCAACGATTGAACTCAAAAATCAGTTTTCAGGTCAAACGGTGGAAAATGCGAAAAAGCAATACGTATATGATCGAGAACCTAGCGAGCCCATCTTCCAATTCAAAAAAAGAGCGCTTGTTCATTTTGCAGTAGATACGGACGAGGCATTTATGACAACGAAGTTGGACGGTAAAAAAACACGCTATTTGCCCTTCAATTTAGGTTATCAAAATGGCGCCGGCAACCCGCCAAATCCTACTGGATACCGAACCTCGTATTTGTGGGAGCAAGTGTGGGCCCGAGATAGCTTTGTCGATATCATTGGCAAATTTCTTCATCTAAGTGTCGAAGAATTTGAATTAAATGGTGTCAAAAAGAAGAAGGAGGCGATTATTTTTCCGCGTTTCCATCAAATGCAAGTTGTCCGTAAAGTGACTTCTGACGCAAGACTTAATGGAGCTGGTCATAATTACTTGATTCAACATTCAGCTGGTTCAGGAAAATCAAACTCGATTGCTTGGTTATCTTACCGGCTATCGAGCTTACACGACGATTCCAATAATAGAATTTTCGATTCCGTAATTGTCATTACAGACCGTAAGGTTTTAGACTCTCAATTGCAACAAACCATTTTTCAGTTTGAACACAAAGACGGTGTCGTTCAAAAAATTGATAAGGATTCGACACAACTAGCCACAGCTATTTCAACAGGTTCAAATATCATCATTACCACCCTTCAAAAGTTCCCATTTATTCTGGATAAGATTGGTGAAATTCCAGCAAGAAAATATGCCGTCATTATAGATGAAGCACATAGTTCTCAAGGGGGTGAAGCAACTAAAAAAATGAAAGAGGTTTTATCTGCAAAATCGTTAGAGGATGCGGAAAGGGACGAAGCGTATACTGGTTTAGAAGAAGACGCAGAGGATGAAATCAGAAAATCCATGTTAGCTAGAGGAAAGCAAACTAACTTGAGTTTTTTCGCCTTCACTGCGACACCAAAACCTAAAACAATTGAAGTTTTTGGAACAAACGGCGCCAACGGCAAGCCTCAACCATTTCATTTATACTCAATGAAACAAGCCATCGAAGAAGGCTTTATTCTAGATGTTTTGAAAAACTATACTACCTACAAAACGTACTTCAAGTTATCAAAAGAGATAGAAGAAGACCCGAAGGTTAATCGCAAAAAAGCAGCGCGAGCCATTGGTCGTTTCATGTCATTGCATCCACATAATTTAGCTCAGAAAACAGAAGTAATGGTGGAACACTTTCGCCAGATCGTTTCAAAGAAAATTGGTGGCAAAGCAAAGGCAATGGTCGTTTCAAGTTCACGATTACACGCGGTGAGATATAAAGAAGAGTTTGATAAATACATTAAAGAAAAGGGGTATCAAGATGTGAAAACCATCGTCGCTTTTTCCGGAAAAGTAATTTATGCAAATGCTCCTGAAGGAGTCACAGAAGTAGAACTAAATGGTTTTTCAGAAAAAGAACTACCTAGAAAATTTGCTTCAGACGGATATCAGTTGCTTTTAGTAGCAGACAAATATCAAACAGGTTTTGACCAGCCTCTTTTACATACCATGTATGTGGATAAAAAATTATCCGGAGTAAAAGCGGTTCAAACTTTATCAAGATTAAATCGAATGTGTGCAGGTAAAGATGACACGTTTGTGTTAGACTTTGCAAATGAAACAGATGAAATTCTAGAGTCGTTTCAACCCTATTATGAACTAACTTCAATTCAAGAAAATTCAGATCCGAATTATTTGTATGACTTGAAATCAGAGATCGAGAAAGCTCAAGTGATCTGGGAGTCAGAAGTGAATAACTTCTGCAACCTTTACTTTAAGTCAGCTAAGTCATTGACTGTTTCTGACCAGGGAAAATTGAATGCCTTCATAGATCCGGCAGTTGAGCGATTTAAGCAATTGCCAGAAGAAAATTCTAATAAAAATACCGTGGGTACCGAAGTTACTCAAGAGGACTTTAAGAACACATTGCAAAGTTTCAATAGGACATATTCCTTTCTAACTCAGATCATGCCTTTTTCTGACGTTGACTTGGAGAAACTATTTACCTACACGAGATTTCTGTACAAAAAATTACCGCGGACTGCTCAAAATGATAAGTTTAAGCTTGGCGATGAAGTATCTTTAGAATATTACCGTTTGCAAAAAATCGCTGACCATAGTATCGTAATGGAAAGCCAAAGTGTCTATGAATTAAGAGGTGGAGGAGATGCTGGTTTACGTTTATCCAAAGATGATGAAGCAAATTTATCTGAAATCATCGAGGTACTAAACAAGAAATTCCAAACAGAGTTTAATACCGCGGATAAATTATTCTTTGACCAAATTGAAGAGGATATGGTCCTTGATCAAAAGCTAATAGAACAGGCAAAAAATAACCCCATTGAGAACTTCAAATTCGGATTTGATGACGTATTTATGGATAAACTAATCAGCCGAATGGAGCAAAACCAAGACATCTTTGGAAAGATGATGGATGATAAAGATTTTGGAGGCTTAGTAAAAGGATATATGCTTAAAAAGGTTTACCAAAGATTAAATGCCTAACAACACTTGAGGTTCCAAATTGGAACCTCAAGATTTTACTGATTCTATTAAAAAAGGCTTCATTTCTGAAGCCTTTTTTAATTCCACATCTATACTCTCTATTCTATTATCTGCGTCCAGTTCTCCTTCCACGTTCTTTCCCCTTCGGAATCACTCTTCCTCCTCTCGGAGCCTCTCTCTTGCGAGAACGGTTGTTCGCGAATTTGCCTACTAGTCCAGAACGCATACCCACTAATTCGAGGTCAATGGTGCGTTTTGCTAAGTTCGTGTCGCGGACTTTCACTTGAACTTTATCTCCAAAAGTGAAGACACGTCCATTTGATTTACCCACAATGCGGTAATTGTTTTTATCTAAATCGTAGAAGTCATCGTTCAAGTCGACCATGCGAACAAGGCCTTCGCAAGACGTATCTCCGATTTCGACGAAAATACCGAATTCGGTTACAC
>JACCDM011568218.1_pt1 | contig 11075 bp, 8 predicted proteins | sample 7445851 | NCBI WGS metagenome assembly JACCDM01 (sample SAMN15323438, study PRJNA562643) | freshwater metagenome | isolation source: river surface water | place: USA:Blue River Watershed | collected 2017-08-16
GCTTTTCAGCGTATTGTTTTGCTTGAGCAATTCCCTCCCCAACTTCTAATTCAATACTTTTTGCTTCAACAATAGCAAGTTTAATTCCTCTATAAACCAATACATAATCAGCGGTTAGTTTCTTTGACCTAATACCACCGGTCTGAATCTTACCCGCGGTAATATTATACTCACGAAGAATCTTAGAGTCTTCAACAACACCCCACCCACAAGCTTTAAGCTTTGGGTCAATGAGTTCCGCCCTTGTTTCGGATTCGTTCATTATGCAGAAATTTTAGAGGTTTTTAATTCACCATTAAATGCCTTTTGAAGGATAGACTTCTTGAGTTCTTCTAGGTCATTCAATTTTTTCTTATAAATTGATTCGAGCTTACTAGTTTCTTTTCGCAATAGATCTAGTTTATATATAACTTCCTTTTGAATGGATATTGATTTTGGATAAGAAAACTTTATACCTCTTATCAAAGGCATATTTAATCCACGCCTATCATTTCCACTATCTCCTGTCATTTTTCGAATTTCTTCATATCTGCCCTCTAAATTTGAAAAAACTAATTCAGGCAAAAGTTCACGTTCGTTTTTTGGAAATATGGATACTAAAGATTGATTGCAAGTTGCTTTGGTTCTCAACATTGCAACTGTTCCCCTTGTTTTACCTTGTCCGTTTAATGCAATAAGAACTGAATTAACAGGCAAAAATTTGGTATTTGAGTTATTCATACCAACTTGTGTGATTCTACCTTCACAATCATAAATTTCTTTTTGATTAATATCGCCTGAAACTAGCCATTTAATATCGCCTCCTTCATAATACTCCTTCTTACTCGTGCTCGGTGTTCCGCCCGTTTGCAAATTACATACTTCACCAATTGTTGTAGTTACCCATCCATCATTATTATTTCTGAAAATATTTGTTAAATAACTCTCAAATAATTCTTTGACGTTCTTTAAATTCTTCTCTGCATTTGATTTAGCACGATCGATGGATTCGAAAGTATCATCTAAGATAGAAACAATTTCTTGTTGTTTAAAAATAGAAAGAACTGGTATCTTTGTATTTTTAATTTTTATCTGAGAGATATTTGGTTGTGCACCTCCAACAGCTTGTTCAATTAGTTCTTTTTTCTTAGAAAGAAAAAAATAATAGATATATTTTGGAATAAATTTATCGTTAGGAAGAATTCCACATACAGCTGGATTTGTAGAAGCCTCAAATTTTAAAATACCAACTTGACCGGCAGTAGCTCCATACATAGCAACAAGAACAGTATTAATAGGAAACAACTTAGCTGAAGAATTTTTTAATCCTTTCATAGTTATAAAATTCCTCGAATTGTAAATTTCTCCTTGGCTAACTTCACCGCTTAATAACCATGGTATATTACCATTTTCATAATAATCTTTATGAGCTTTTAATGGAGTGCCTCCCGCACCAGTTTCACAAACTTCTCCAAGTTTTTTTATTTCCCAATCTTTTCTCATAGCAATTCTAAGATTGAGTTTAAAATATCTTTGCTTTCATCATCAAGAGTCTTCATTTCTTCCAAAATGTCTTTTGGTTTACGAAGCGTTACTTCCTCTTTTTTATTTGGATTCTTTAGTGATAAATCAAATGTTGTTTGATCAATATCATTAACATTAATTGACCAAGAGTTTTCGGATTCAGCTTTCGACTTTTGTAGATTAACGAAATCTTCCAAATCCTTTTCATTCAATGGATTTGTTTTTCCTAAATTTCTATTCAAATTTAATTGATAGAACCAAACAGTCTTAGTTGGAATACCCTTCTCAAAAAACAATACTACTGTTTTTACTCCTGCACCTGTAAAAGTCCCTCCAGGCAAGTCCAACACTGTATGTAGATTACAATTTTCTAATAATAATTTTCTTAAACTAACTGATGCATTATCAGTATTGCTAAGGAAAGTGTTTTTAATAACAATACCCGCCTTACCGCCAGCCTTTAGAATTTTAATAAAATGCTGCATGAATAAACTTGCAGTTTCACTTGTTTTAATTGGAAAGTTTTGCTGAACCTCAGCTCGTTCTTTACCACCAAATGGAGGATTTGCCAATATTACATCATATCTATCTTTCTCTTGAATGTCAGCGATATTCTCAGCTAAAGTATTTGTATGTATAATATTTGGGGCTTCAACGCCATGAAGAATCATGTTCATTGTCCCAATTATATAAGCTAATGACTTCTTTTCTTTGCCATAGAATGTTTTCTTTTGAAGTGTTGTTATATCATTTGTTGAAAGCTTTTTGCTATTCATCAAATAATCAAATGCTTCACAAAGAAACCCTGCAGAACCCGATGCAGCATCATAAATTGTATCACCTATTTTAGGATCAACAACCTTAATGATGGTTCTGATTAAAGGACGAGGTGTATAATATTCTCCACCATTTCGTCCTGCATTACCCATGTTCTTAATTTTATCTTCGTATAAATGACTCATCTCATGCTTTTCAGCATGAGTTCTAAATCTAAGTTCATCTATACGATTAATAACCTCTCGTAGATTAAACCCACTTTGGATTCTATTTTTAAGTTCGCTAAAGATTTCACCAATCTTGTATTCAATTGTATCTGCACTTTCTGCATCCTTTTTGAATTGCTTAAAATAAGGAAACAACTTAATGTTTACAAAATCAGCTAAGTCGTCACCTGATAATGCTGAATGATGATCTATTTTACCGTCCTTCCCTTTTGGAGCAGCCCATTTATTCCATTGAAATTCTGGAGCAATAATGTTATTATATTTTTTACCAGTTAATTCCGCTGCTGTTTTCTTGTCATTTTCTAAATCGTCAAGATATTTTAAGAACAAAATCCATGAAGTTTGCTCAACGTAATCTAATTCACTACCGCAACCAGCATCTTTATGCAGTATATCATCAATACTTTTAAAAGTTTGTTCAAACATTATTTTTATTATTATGTGTCGAAATTAATTTATAGAAACGTGTTAACCTAGTGTTAGATCTAATTTTTTTGTTTTTTTAATCTTTGACTCTCTTCCTGCTCCACATCAATTATAGTAATTTTAGAACTTGAAATCATATTCCTTAATTCATTATTATCAATCAATAGAACATTATTAATTTTTGCCATTTCGATAGCGCTATCAGTATATTCATTATTAGTAATAACCATACAAGTAAAATTTTCCTGATATATTGAATCATAATAACCCTTGGCAGTAGAAATCTCTTGTATTGCTTGTATGCCCACCGAAGATGAAGATTGTTTTACTTGTATTAATAGATTTTGATTAACCCCAAGAGCAACTACATCAGCGCCATTATCGTGAGAAAAAGAAGTCAATTGAGTATTGAATCCGTTTTCTCGATAGAGCGCAGAAACATAAGCTTCAAATAAATTAGGATTCAATCTTACAACTTCCTCTAAGTTTAATTTAACTTTCTCAGTTCTATTGGCAAAAGAAGTAAAACTGCTAAAAATGATGTCCGGCTTTACTTCAGCCTGCTCTGTTGGAAATAAAGTGCTGGATGCAAGGTGTTTTTTTTGATTCAATAACGAGTTTAGAATTTCATCAAATGATTTCTGTCTTGAACCATCTTCTTCTCTAAAGGAATCAGGGAATATAGACATAGGATAATACACCATCACATCCTTGTTTTGACCTATTCTATATGCCCTATCAGTTGCCTGTTCTTCTTTAGCTGGATTCCAATGACGTGAAAAATGAATTATATGATTTGCTCCGGTTACATTTAAACCAACTCCCGCAGCAAGTTGTGACATTATAATTACGGAGAACCCAATCTCTTTTTGAAACCTGTCAATAGTTTGCTGCCTACTTAAAATAGCTTTTTCTTCATCTTGTTTTACAGAAGGAGTGTCTCCATTAATTATGCTTGGTAAAATTTGAAAATAATCATAAACTACTTTTTGAAGCATTTTTTGCGTCTCTTTACGGTCAGCAAAAATTATAACTTTCTCAGACTTTTTTCTGATATCAATGATTACCTCTATTGTCGCCTGTAACTTAGCAGATGTTTCAACAAGATCATTTGTATTGAATTTTAAAATCTGATAATTTAATAAATATGGATGGTCAGATATATCTCTAATAGACCATAAAGTTTTAAGAATTGCATTTCTTCTCTCAATACCGTTTAAAACAGGATTCCTTGCCTCTTCCAGTGCATTATTATAAGCATCTAACTGAACTTTAGGCATCTCCTTAATAATTTGAAATGACTTAAACTTTGCTCTGTTTTCTTGAGCAGAAGAGTTTGATTCATACTTATTTGGTAAATCTTTTGCAACATCCCTCTTCAATCTTCTTTTAATAAAAATTCCAATATCATTTCTTAATTGTTCAGTCAGCCTAACTAAATCAGTGTCTTCTAAATTTAATTTTTCTTGATATTGGCTTCTAAATTCTTTTGCATTACCCAACAATCCAGGAACACAAAAATCAATAATACACCATAAGTCAATAAGGTTGTTTTCGACAGGCGTTCCCGTCATAGCAATCTTGAAGTCCGCCTTTAGAGCTTTTGATACATTTGTGATTATAGTCCCCGGCGTCTTAATTGCCTGAGCTTCATCGAGAACTACAACTGAATAATCAACCGCACATAACAATTTTTGATGAGTTCTTAAAGTTGTATAATTGGTAAGTATGAGTTGTTTTTTCTGCAATTTATCTAACTCCGACTTTACAAGTTCCCTTCCCATCTTTTCTTTACCATATAAAATCTTTAAGTCTAAACTACGTTTCGCAAAAAATTTAGAATATTCACTTTCCCAATTCTCCAAAAGAGATACGGGCGCAACAATTAAACAAGGCTTATTAAAATTTGTAGTTTGAGAAAACCATTCTAAGAAATATAAAACTTGCAAACTTTTACCTAACCCCATGTCATCAGCTAAAAGACAACCGGTTAATCCATTAGAATAAAGTGACTGTAGCCAAGATATTCCTTCTTTTTGATGTTCTTTTAAAGATATATTATTGTTTATATTATTTAATTCGTAAAACTTATGCTCAATTGTACTTTCACTTATATCTTTTTCACTATAACCCAACTCCATGACATTTTCCTCAATAATCAAAACACTTTCTGAAGTTTTCTCTTTTTTTACGATTGATTGGGTTGGTGAACTAAATTGTTTTTTTGCAAGTTTTACAAAAGATTGTGCATTTTCAATAGGAATAGAAGAACCTTTCCACTCAACATTTGTCTTCTTTTCGGCAACTGTTTGAGATATTTCTTTCTCAAACTCTAACAACTCAACTTCATTTTTGAAATATACCCTCTTCACACCGTCAACTCTATCTTTAATTTCAATTCCAGGAATCCAAACAGATTTGTATGGGCATACAAAAGGATAATACTTGGGCTTATACAATCCGATCTCCTTTACTCTCTGACTGTAAAATACCGATATATCTATTAATTCATCGTCAAAATAGTCTTCTGGATTTTCAAGAATACTATCTATCTCTTCCCTAAAGGTTGTCCTTCGGTGTTTTTTAATTTTTGTAAGTTCTTGTTTAATTGGTTCTTCTACTAATATTCGAGTTTTTACTCCATCCTCCGAGTTAAGGGAGTATACATCCCTTATTTCAGAAAAACGATCGAATTTATTTATGAAATTCTGAGCCTGCTGGGTTTCTATACGAGGCTCGACCTCAAATATCCCATTTTCAAACTTCAAATCAAGTTTTATTCTATCTACAATTTGAATATTCTCATTGTTCAAATAAGCATCTAAAACAATTGAAAGATCATTTGAAACTTTTTTTATATCTGCAAAAGATTTGAATGATAAATTCTTTGATCTTTCGTTTAAAGAAATATTATTAAATTTTTCAATTTCTTCACAAACTATAAATTGATTATAGGTTAACAGGTATTGAGTTCCTCCTACAGAAATAATAGGCCCATTCCTCTCCGCTGCAATCCTGTTACCATTTGGAGCAAATTCAAAAAATCCAATTTTAAATTTAAAATCATTATTGTGCAACTCTCCATCAGACTCAATATAGATTTCGAAAGGATAATCTTTTGGCAGATTCAGTATCTGTTTATCAATATCACTTAACTGATAAATATTTTCACAAGAAACGATTATAGAATCAATAACTCTTTCTGCAAATCCATTATCTAGAAATTCATTTAATATTGAAATCTCAGATAAGTATGTGTTTTCATATTCTGCCCATTGTTGAGTTGGAACAACTTTGTCGCCTTCTATTATTTTAAAATAAAAATTATTATCGTAAGAATTACTAAACATTTATATTGATTATTTCTTTAATCCATCTGGAAAATACTTCCTCCCATCTCATATCACCATCATTATGACTTAGCCTTCCCTCTTCATTGAAATTATGCAAGTAATAACCTTGCCTAGATACCAAATAAGGCATTGAACCATTTCTGAAACTATCAACAGTATCATACTTTTTATCTATTTGCGGACTACTCTTATTTGTTTTTTTGTATGCATAGAATGCATAACCTTTGTCACTAAATTCAATTAGGTTATGATTTTTCACTTGCATAAAAAATGCAGCAACCTGCCTCTGACTATCAGTGGTTTGAAATCTAGAATCAACATATTTGGAAATCCTTTCATCATATTTCAAATAATCTTTTATAGACTTAGGGCCAAATACTTTAAAAGATGTAATATGATTCGACATGTTTAACCAAAATCTTTTTCGTCTCTGGTCATTTATACAAGCTTCAAAAAAGACATTAATAAAAAGTTTGGTTATCCATTCATTCAGAATTTCACGCGCCTTATGAATTTCATTGTATTCTATTTCAGTAGCTCTAGAATATGACCAATTGCCTACAACAGCCGGGTCACCAATTAAATTAAATGCTATATCCTTGACATGATCTTGTAAAGCTAAAAATTCACTTTTACTCGACTGTATTATGATTTTTGAAATAACTTTTTTATTTGATTTTGTCCCCTTTTCATTTAATGAATGTTGTCTTAAAATTTCAATAATATCATTCAAAACATAAGGCAAGTTATCTTTCTTCTTTTCAAAATAAGATACAATTACATTTTCAAAATAAGGGTAAGAAATCCAAGATTCAGGCAATGACAAATATGTCATTACATTTTTTATTGAAATACTTTTTAAAGCAATCTCATTACCCAATTTCAAATCCCCATTATTTGGATCAAAATATTTGAAATTTTCTTTAATTGAGTTGATTACTTTTCTATCTCCTTGATATGAACTTAATTTATTAATTAAAAAATCATGTAAAATCTTTGAAGATTCAGAATTGCCACTATGCCAATTGTTCAAATAACAATTCAACAAATTGAGAACATAAATATCTTTCCAATTATTGCTAATAATTTCCAAAGCTATTAAAAGCTCATTACTATTTGAAAATATTGACGTTAATTTAGATTCAGTATAGTTTAAACAATGAGAAAGTGCCCTTATCTCTCTAGTAGTATAATCTGCACTCTGAAATGTTTTAAATTTTTTAAATACTGTGCTACTTAATTCTTCATTAATAAAAGTAAAATTACTAGCGCCAACTTCTTTAGTAATATTCTTTAACTTAGATATATTATTATCAATAGTAGTCGTAGTGATTTTATTAAACGCATACTCACTAGCCTTTAATAGCGAATTAGGGGAAAAGTATATTTTTAATATGTCTGAAGCTGTTGCCACTACAATTAATTAGATTTTAATTTACTCAACTGTTCAGTTAACTCTTCTAGAATTTCTTCTTGTTTTGCAGAAGCACCTGCAAGCGATTTTGCTGTTTCAGTCAAAGCTTCACTATATGCACCTAAGTAAGTTTCTATGCTACTTCCAACAGTTTTAGTGTAGCCATCTAAACCTTGTTGAATTTGTGAGAAAATCGACTGTAACCCTGATTCTATAACTGAGAATTTTTGAACATAATCACTTGTTACATCTTTCGCACTTTGCATTACCCTTAGAACTGCTTCATTAACTTCTTTGTTGTTATTGAAATAGGATTCATTCTCTTTTGAGAATTTATCTTGGTATGATTTTAATGTATCCAATGAGCCATTTACCCTTATTGAAGTATCATTCAATAAAGAAGCCGACCTATTCAATTCTGATTGAAGAGAATTAAATCCATCAATCGAATTATTCATACCATTGGACATGCCTTGCATTCTCTCTATACTCAGATTAAATTCTTTTAACAATGATTCCGAAGTCGTTAAACTCTCATTTTGTTTATTGATTAGAACTTCTTGATTTGTTTGAAGTTCCCCTACATTTGACTTTAAAATCAAACTCATTTCTTCAATTTGCTTTTTCATTGTATCAGTAGCATTTTCAGACTGAGTCAATGTTTTTTGAGAAATTTGGTCAACTACGTATTGTAAACCCTTGAAATTTTCATTTAGATTTGAAGTCATTTGTTGAAGTAATTCAGGGAATGTCGTAAGAGACTGACTTGCTTTTGTTAAAATAACAGCTAATCCTTCAAGCTCATTCTTTGCGGAACCAGAAACAGACGTCTTAAATTCTTCAATCATTTTACTCATTGACAACTCCAAATCTTTAACAACATTTTGAGTCATTTCAGTTGTTGGATCACTCAAGTTATTACCGAGTAATTTAATTTCATTTTTTACTTGTTGAAGTTCACTTAAGACTCCCTTATTCTCGTCATTAAGTATCTTTTCAAATCCCGCAGAAATTGTGTCAGCCAAATCGGTAGAGAAAGATTGTAACGCCCTAGATTGTTTTCTCGACTCATCATACAAGCCTTTCATCACATTACCAATCTTAATTTTATTATTCTCTTCATCTGTAGAGGTTAATAAATCAGTGACATTTGTATTCAAAGATTCAACAACTTCAATTAATTTATTAATTGATTTTGTCTCTTTACTTTCGGACTCTTGTTCATCCTTCCAAATTCTCCAATATGTGAACTTTGAAAAAATAATTGACAATACAATACCAAATATTGAAGCATAAAACGCGGTACTTAATCCTTTTACAATTTGCGGTATACTGCCTTTTATATCATTCATTTTAAAATCTGAAAGACCGTATGCAATACCAATAAAGGTTCCAAGAATACCTATGGTTGGAAATATTTGAGGGATTGCCTCAATAATATAAGGATTAACTTCTTCTGTTTTGTTTTTTGCTTTATTTAAAATCCATATGCTATAAATTAGCCAGGCTAGGAGTAATAAGTATGGTAATATTTCAATTATTATTTTCATTTTATTGGATATTATTAATTGCTTGTTGTAAAATTTTATCAGTTTTAGTTACAATTCTAAATTCAACTCTTCTTGACTTATCAGGATCAATTGGATTTTTGGAATATATTGTCAATTCGTAATTTTTATCAACTGTTCTACCATATGATAAACCATTAGCAGTTAACAAAAACTGCAATAACTCTTTTTTTTGTAGTGGTAAATTTTGAAAACAAGATTGTTCACGAATAAATGCCAATACATTTCTTGCTCGATTTTGAGATAATTCCATATTTCCGATATAAGAATCATTAGTAATCCTAGTGGTATCAGTATGACCCTCTATCCTAATTTCCGCAATGCTTGTATCATATTGTTTTTTTGTTACAACACTGAAATATTTTGGCAGAAATTCAACAAGGATTGATTTAAAATAAGGTGTGACATCATAACTACCTTCAACGAATAAAACTTGTGGATTAATAAATTTTATTGACAAGTCTTTATCAAGTTTTAAATTCCATTTTTTAAAATCGTCTCTAAATACGCTATCTAGATCTTTATAAAGACCATTCTTTGTTGTTTCATATTGATTTAAAATATCTCTGTTATTTTGTTGATTTTCCTGAACATCACTCATATACAAAACAGCAAGAAATAAAAACATAATCATTAGAACAGTCATTAAATCAGCAAGTGGTATCCAGTGTGTTTCTTTATTTGAACTCATCTACAATTGATTATTCGTTTATTAATTCTGCCACCTTAACCTCTAATACTTTAGCAATGTTCAATAAAGTATCAATGCTTGGATTGGTTTGATTATTGCACCAATATGATACACTCACTTTACTTACTCCTAACCATTCAGCTAAGTCCTTTTGCTGAATATGTTTCTCTTTCAAAACCTCATCTAATCTCAATACTTTCTTCATCTAATCTCTATGTTTTAGTATAGATGCTCAAGTTAAGCAATATTTGATTTCATTCATTAACTTTATTTGTAATTTGTTTGACAATGAAGGTCAAAATCCTCCCCATATTCGTATTTTCATTCCTATTTGGATGTTCTGATACCCATGAGGTAAAACATCCGTCAAATTCGACCTATGTGCCTTCAACAATAAACTATAAAGGTCAGTTTAGAAAATGCTATGTTCGAAAATCATCAAGCTTAAATCCAAATGCTATAAGAAATCAAACTAGTTCAAAATATTATTACCTAACCGAAAGAAAATACCATCGAAAACATATATCCTAAATTATCTTTTAATAAAACTTATCTAACTTTAATCAAATCCTCCCTTTGAATTCTATTGTATTTATTATTGCATGTATGTTATTTAAGTTAATAGTCAAAGATTACAACAAACCAGTTGTTTCAGATGTGGATCAAATCATCAATGCCATAACCGAAAAGAAGCCCATCAAATACATTTCCAATGGAATTGAATTAAATACCAACTTCAGTGAACATTACTTTAAGATATTAGATATGGAGAAAGGAAAATTATATGATAGAGAAATGATTTTAACCCAGGTAGAGAAACAACTAACCTATTATCAGGAGGACATTCTTGTTGGTTACAAAACAAGATGTAATTCAAATGATATCCTTTTAGCTGAAAAATATGTAATTGATAATTACAACTATTTAGTCAACATGAATTGATCATAATAATGGCAATTAAATAAAAGTAAACGCCACCTCATACTCCCCTCTAAACTTTTCAGGAATTTCCTCCCCATCCTCTCTCATACCTTCTAAATGAAATGCAATAGCTTCTTTTATATTAGCTATCACTTCATCCTCTGTCTTCCCCACCGAAACACATCCTGGCAATAA
>JACCDM011898455.1_pt1 | contig 11074 bp, 11 predicted proteins | sample 7445851 | NCBI WGS metagenome assembly JACCDM01 (sample SAMN15323438, study PRJNA562643) | freshwater metagenome | isolation source: river surface water | place: USA:Blue River Watershed | collected 2017-08-16
ATCTAAGAAAAGGGCTTTCCAATGTCGATACTCGCCGCCTCGGAAATTTATTACACAAACATTATCATCAATACCAGTATAAAAATTGGGGGGGGTTGGTTTAAGCCACCCCTGTATCTGTGCCTTGAAAGATGCAACAAAATCATGGTTCTGGAAATTGCCTTGAATTTTTGTCGAGTCTGAAATTTGATCGATATCAATAGTTTTATCAGTTATGTCCAATCCTGAGTCAGAATCAAATTCCTGTTCTTCCATATAGAGGTGCTTGATTCCTACCGGAAGCACAGAAACATCGTTTGGGTCAGAGTTAAGTGGAAGTTCGATGAACTCACCAAAATCTAGATTGAGGAACGGAAAACCCTTAAAATATTGCGGATTAACCACGCCGAATGTTAATGACTTTCTCTCAGCAATAACACGAAGCGTGACATAGGCCCAAAGCTGATTACCTAAACCTTGACCTTCATAGAACTGTGTGCAAATCAATGTTCATCGCCTTTCACTTCGGCGAGATATGTTCGATTCGAGTGAGAGTCTAATTCCTCGACCTAAATCATACTTTGGAGTCCAGTTGGACTCACGCATGATTTTTGCAATATCCAGTGCGAAAAAATCGCGATCGGTGAACCGTGGAGGGTTATGACGAATCTTCATATCTCTGCCTATAAATTCCTTCAAAATCGTCACTACTTCTCCAAGCGAGTTACTCACCCCGCTGCCAACATTGTAGATACCTGAAAGTGAATTCTCGGATAGATTCAAGATGGCATCCGCGACGTCGTCTATATAAACGTAGTCCCTTGTAGCGTCGAGAGAACCAAACACGCGAACTTCTCGGCTGTGAACCATCGCATTTACCCACTCTGCGATTACTCCCTGTCCTCTACCTATAGGCTGGTTTGGTCCATAAACATTCGAGATTCTAATTATCGAGTAATTCAATCCAGAATTTTCCAAAACCACTTCCAACTGACGTTTCAGTTTTCCATATGCATTCGTCCCCGTAGCTTCAGACGTTTCTGTAAAAATGCTCTGTTTGCCGTTATACAGGCAACCTGCTGAGCTAAGGAAAAGAACATGAACTTGAGGTTTCCCATTCAATTTCATATCCAAAAGAAATTGCGCGAATGTTTCAACTTCCTCTTGACATAACGTTGAATTGAGTTCAGCACTAACTGGGTTTACTTTTGAAGCCGCCCATACAATCTTGTCGATTTCGCCGATGGCTTTACTGTCTGACAGGAAATTTGTTAATTTAGTATTGGAATCAATCAGAGTCGCGGGTAAGCCCTTCAAAGAAAGCGACTTTGATAGGGCTTGACCTATGAAGCCACCAGAACCCACTATTAAGTATTGATTCAATTCAGAATCCCTGACTCGAATCTCATAGTCCCATACTATACTTCCATTGACCGCAGACAGATTGGTGTGTATCGACATTGCATGGCGTCTTTAGCACGTATAACAATTTGCCTGACAACCTCGTTGGGTATTTTAAAACATTCTCAATTTATGATCAATCGGATAACTCAGAGTTTTCAAGAAAAATTGCTGAGAGCTACCCCAACTCAATACCCACAATCAATTCCGGCCATTCTTTATCACACTATTTTGCTTACATAATTGAGAATTGGAATGAATTACCCGATTATGTAGTTTTCTTGAAATCTAATGTTGTTCCACGCCACATAGACGCTCACACTTTCGAGAGATGTATCGATTTGGCACGTTTGAAAAGTGGTTATGTCAGTTTCTTTAATGATGAAAATTTCAAAGATAAAACTCGGATTGCTTACCACATCTACCCTGGATTGTTCTTGGAAAGGAATAACTCCTGGTATGTGAAGAGATTAGAGAAACAATATTTTAATGACTTTAATCAACTTCTAAATTTCTTGTTTATGAACCCAAAGCTTCCTGAATTTGTTCCATTCACACCAGGAGCCTGTTTTGGAGTTACTTCATCCCAAATACACCGTATTCCACTTGAAGTTTGGAAATTTTTAGAAGAAATTACGACTTACAAATATTTCCCGAGTGAGGCTTATTTGGTTGAGCGAGTCTTATTTATCTTGCTCCATGCCCCATATGAAATCCAGCCGTACTTTACTGCAGAAAGCGATTCATGGAGAGTTCACCTTCGCCGGATTCAAACAGAAACACAAATGGAGGCTCTCAAATCAAAGAAAATCCAAGCAATTAAATTTAAGAAAATAAAACAATTGGTATACCAACTAATTGTGAAGGTAGAAGCTAAATTACGCTTTGAGCTCGACTCTCGTTTCTAGAAACACAAGAGCATTCTTTTGGATGTAGATCGAGAGCAGAATGGGAACTCTTTGCAACGGGGATTTCGCGACCAAGTAAGTGCTTAAAGTCATGTGTCGCCTGAGTATCGTGCAACCTATTCACAATGTCCAGTGATTTCCTTAAAACCGGGCTTCCGAAATTATGAATCATCCGGAAATACCATTCGCAATCCACCAAGTAGCTCAACCTGGTGTCGAACGGTACAAAGCATTCTCTATAAAAAATGGCAACGGATGGACTACTAAAGGTATTAACTCCATCTAAGAAATTCTTACTTAAAGAGGGAAACATTGGTTTTAAGAATTCACCCGAAGTTTGATCAAGGTGCAAAGTTCCCGTAACCAACCATTTGGATTTTGAGAATTTCAATCGCCGAGCGTTACCTTTTAACACCTTGGCTTGATATAGGTAATCGTCCTGAAAAAGAATTTTAACCATATCTCCGCGAGCCATCGAGACCGCCGAATTTATATTTGCAGCTAACCCTATTCCTGGTTTGGCTCGGTGGTACCTAATCTCTGCCCCATGACGAGTATATGTTGAACAAATTTCAGCGATCCGGGGATCTCCAGTGTCATCAGAGATGCAAATTTCAATCGCAACTCCTTCTTGTTGACAGACAGAGTGTATGGCTTCCTTTAGGTAATCTAATTGGTTAGGATGAACGATATGTACTGGGATGCATACGCTTATCACGCGGCGACAATATCATCGAACTGATAGAGGAAAGAGAAATAGGATGCAAATGAAGTTTTTGCGACGAGTTAAGCGAGCATATGTTCACTACGTAAGCCGGAGAATCCGTAAATTCAAGATTGAAAACAGAATTCTTCGAAGCTCAACTATTAACGTTACAGAAGCATCGCGCCTAGTTAACAACCTGTTGAAAATCGGAAGAGTTGATGGGAATAGGTACCTCGAAGTTGGGGTGGAATATGGATACACATTTGCAAACGTTGAATCCGCCGAAAAGTACGCCGTCGACCCAAATCTCCGTTTTAACAAACTTCTCAAGCCTAAATCATGGAAACTTCACCAGACGACCTCCGATGCTTTTTTCAGCAAATTGGACAACTCGGTCAAATTCGATTTGATTTTTTTGGATGGACTCCACACGGCGGAACAAACTTATAAAGATTTTCAAAACTGCCTGCCCCACCTACATAAGAAATCTATGATCATTATCGATGACACAGTCCCTTGTGATGAATATTCAGCAAATCCAGACCAGGATCTCTCCTACAAACTAAGAAGAGAAGCAGGAAACCCGGGTGATGGATCGTGGCATGGTGATGTGTTCAAAGTGATCGTCGCACTGAATGCCTTTCAAGATTTCCATTTTAGTCTTGCGACCATTGAAGACTTAAATAACCCAAAAACTGTAATTTGGATTGAGTCTGATGGCAATTGGCCTGGAAGTTTGCCTCCGATGCCTACAGTTAAGGACAACTACCATGATTTTTTTGCAACAGGATATGTTCACAAGAGTTTCAATCCTATGACGGAGCGAGAGTTCTATGGGCTCTTCACTCCCGGAATGAATTAAGTATCGAATTGGCTTCACTAATTCGCGAGATTGCTCGAGTTTTAAAGTATTCTCAAGGGAAAAAGTATTTTTCCGAAACCGGAGAAGATTCGGTTCTTGCGGGCCTTCTTTCTAAAGAACCTGGAAGATTTGTTGATATCGGTGCGTCACACCCAATCATTGGAAACAACACATACTTTCTTTACCGTAGAGGTTGGTCAGGAATAGCTGTTGAACCTCAGCATCAGTTCAATTTTGCATGGAAAATTTCTAGACCCAAAGACAGAGTTCTCAATTGTATCGTGGGCCAAAATGCGGAAGTAGAATTCTATAAATTCAAGAACTCACTACTTTCCACGACAAATTTGGAAGTTGCAACAAGCCATTCAAAAAGAGGCCTAAATTGGGAAAAAGAGATCGTAAAATCAGTACCTCTTTCTCAGTTACTACCTCCAAGCTTAAAACCAACTGAGGAGTTCGTTCTCAACATTGATGTCGAAGGTTCCGAATTAGAGTGTCTACAAACGATGGATTTTTCATCGCAGAGACCGCGTTACATACTGCTTGAGAGTTGGTCGTTACCTTGGGCGAAAAAGTCAAAGGCCCTCGAATTTCTTGAGGCAAATGGTTATGAATTAATTGCATACACAGGATTAACCTCAATTTTGGTACCTTCAGAAGTTTTGATTCCAATCAGAGGTTTGCGGCAGTCACTTTCAAAACTTGATTAGTTTTCTGACTGAAGGATTCGTGTGAAAACAATATACCGGCGGTGTCCCTGGCATTCTCAGACAAATATTTTCTGAGCGCGGCATCTCCCTTTAGCTCCACCATCCGGTCGATATATTCTGAAATCGTACTGGCATCTAAGTAATGAACATCTTTCTCAAATGGATACCCTGCAATACTCTTTGGGTTGGCAACAACAGGCACACCTAAAGTTAGTGGTTCGAAAACTTTGCTCTGCATGCCTGCCCCTCCGTGATAAGGAACTACAACCCCCAAGGAGTTCAAAAGAAAATCCTGATACTCTTCACTGAACCCAACAATCTGCACATTCACTGGAACTTGAATATTTGCAGGCAAACGCGTACCAAAAATTAGAATCTTGATGGCTGGATCTTTTTCATACAAGGCGGGTGCAAGTTTATTGAGGCAGTAATCCAAATTTCGCCGGTTGTGCCGAACCTCAAAAGAGGAACCCATAACTACAAAGTAATCAGAATTGGGAACTTGAGATTTTGCTTCACTCGTTAAGTAGGAGAGTTGACGTAAGGGAAGAACTTCCACTGACTTCAGCCCGATAAATTTGTAACGGGAAGAATCGCGAGGAGAGATGGGAACCAGCGATACACTGCTATTCGCCTTACGCTCGCCAAGTAGTTTTAGAAAAAATTTTACGAATTTGAAGAAACCAGAATCTTCCGCAAGAACATGAGCAGGCTCGAAATTTACAGATCTGATAACACTTGGAATCGTGCCATCAATAATGGGCGCATAAAACTGAGTATCTGACCAAATAAGATCGATACTAGATCTAGACACCAGAGCGCTCACTTCTGTCTTTAAGTTTTCATCTGCGAATTGAGTTATAGAAGGATCGAAATATTTGAAAAACTTCGTGAGATAAGACAATGAAATTCTAGATGCCACTAATTTGAATTTGCCACTGTGAAATACTTTTCCGAGATTGTCAATGAACTGGAAAGTTTGATGATTTGCACTAATCTCGAGTCGCCAAACTTCATTCTCTTCGCATAACAAACGAATGCCGGCCCACGTATCCATCTCTTGGGCACCATAAATTGTGTTCGAGGCTTGGCTGTAGTTATTACTCGAGTAAATGCTCGAATTTTCATGGTTTCTGACATGATGTATAACTAGAATGCGCATAGTCAAAGAATAACTTGGAGACACAAGAAATGCTTACGAACCACTTGAACTCATTGCTTCGAAGATTTATTGTTAAATCGTCGACATTAGAGAGAGCAAATAAAGAGATCAATGCTCTGAGCGAACTTCTGCGATTCCGTTCAAATTCCCAGTCCGAGTACTTTCAAGATATTTGGGTTGCCAAGTCAATCGGGCGGGATGGGTTTTTCGTAGAGTTTGGAGCGGCAGATGGAAGGACAATAAGTAACACCTACCTTTTGGAGAGTGAACTGGGTTGGAATGGAATTCTGGCTGAACCATGTCGAGCATTTCACCCTCAACTCGCAAAGAACAGAACTTGCATAATCGACCATAGAGCAGTTTGGACGAGTTCTGGTGACAAGTTAACATTTTCGGAATCCAAAGATGCATTTTTGTCTGGGGTTTCTTCCACTCAGTACCTCAATGCAGGAATACCGACTACGGGGACGTACCCCGTTGTTACTGTGACTCTTTCCGATTTATTGAAAGAACACAATGCCCCACGAACTATCGATTTTCTATCAATTGATACCGAAGGAGGGGAAACTGAAATCTTGAAAGACTTTCTGACTGAAGGTGACTATCACGTAAAACTCATCTGCATAGAACACAGCTGGCGACGTGAAGATAATCATTTATTAGGCTGGATGCATTCCAAGGGATTTCGCCGAGTTTATGAAAATATTCCTTCTAGGGATTTTTGGTTTGAAAACACTCATTGAGTAGCTAGTTTGTGCTGGAGTAGTTCGACTTCAACCTTGAAGAACCCCTCGATGTCATAATTTGTTATTCCAACAAACCAATTAGCGGGAAAGATTGATACTTTCCTGATCCCAGTATGCGCAGCCCACCAGGAATAAGTTGAATTTGAACCAATCAGCTGACCACAAAGTCCCATCTCAAAGAGTCCGAGAATGGGCTCTGAGGCTTGACTGAAGCTAACGGGTAAACCAAATTCTTGGATCCTTCTAATTATTGGCAAACACGATGCCTGATCATCTGTGAAGACCAAAATGTTTTTTATGCTGGCACGGTTTGAAAGCATTTTTTCAGTAGCATCTAAATAATATTTTTCAGAGCAAAACCCGTGAAAGTTTCTAGTTTTCGGATTTGAAATATAGTCGCCTCGCCTAATGTGAATTCCTAGTACATCCTGATTGGGTAATGCAAGATCCCCATCCGGAATCGCACATTTGGCTGCGATAGCCCCATCAATCATTGTAATTGTCTCATCAAAAATGTCCTCCCAGTAATGCAACGAGATTAAACTGGATTTGTAAAAACCATTAGATGCCTTCTCAATATTTTGAGCGTTGAAAGGGGAAGTTTCTGAAATTGTTTGTAAAAGTTGATTGTTAGCCTTCCAAGTGTTTTTTACTCGGAGGTTTTGGTAAAATGATGTTATGCCTCGCCCTATGTCTTCGCCAGGAAAGTATTGAAATTCGGAATTTAAGAAAGAACGAATTTCAACATCACGTCTTTGCTGATGCTTCGAACCTTTATAACCCAGCAAGCTTAATACTGGTGCAATGCCCACATCCTGTCGCAGCTTTCGAGCAAAGGCATATTGAAAAAGTTGATTTCCTAACCCACCAGAAATTTCAATAACTGGAAATACACCATTATCAGTTTGCATTCTGGGGCGAACTCCTTAATTTCTGACAAGATTTCGCATACTGAGTAATTATCCGCGGTGCATATGCCCAGCTGTATGTGCGCCTAATCCCCCAAGTCTGCAGTAATTCAATCTCTTTACTACCTGGATGTTTCCTGAACTCTTTTTCGAAAGGGATTTCTTCGAGTTGACTCTTTGACCATGGAACTCCGCTCTGGGTGTGCAGATGGGACTGTCCTTCATGTTGTGATAACGATTCACGCGTAACACTAGCCGTTGGCATCAAGCTTTCTTGTTGGCAGAGCCATGCTGATGCGACCCACCAGTTATCCCAGCCACCGTCAGTCAATGATTGGGCTCGAAGTAATTTCTTTAGCCATACATTCCGAATAGCTAATTGCAGGAATGGATCTGCCGTGAACAAAGATGCGCCATTTCCAATCGAGGTTGTGAGTACTTTCGAATTACTGGAATCAGATATGAACTTCAGCATTCTTTCGATACTTTCGGAATGGGATGCCCAACCCCAGACTGAATGAAAATTAGTTCTTTCAAACCGTATTTCTTCACCTAACTCAAAAGAACTACTTGCTGCTGGAAGGGGATTGTGCCCTTGTATGGACCAATACTTCCTGTATTCGTTAGATACGTTCAATTTGTCAACAAAATCTACAAAAGAATTTCTGAACTCTATGTCATCTTCTAGAACTATCCCGAATTCATTATCCGCAAAAAACCTAGAAAATGCCCTCATAAAGTGTTTATGTAAACCAAGATTAATCTGACTGACTTCAATGGAAACCCTGTGTGGTGAATTGGAAGCCCATGTTTCTGTAACTTTCAGAACATCGTGACATTTTTTAACATCCATGGGATTCCTTGGCCCATCGATTGATACGCGTATCTCCCGGGGCGATAATTCTTGGATTCTACTTAGTTGCCTTTGAGTGGTCTGTGGCCTGTTGTAGGCCATGAGTAGTATCGGAGTGTTCGCGCTTCTATCCATAGAGAACTTCGCCATGGTCTTTCCAGGTCAACTTTCCAGAGAGTAAATCAGTAAGGGCAACCTCCTGCTTCATTTGAATTACGCTAGAGAGAGATCTCGTTATGGTGGATATATCATCCGAAATAGAAAAAATAATTCCAGACTCCTGTGTAACCACCTCAGAGGCAAACCCAGAGTCAGAAGATGCCACAGGGGTTCCGGATGCCAGCGCTTCAAGAATTGGGTAGGGCCCACCCTCTATTTCTGCTACGTTTAGAATAGCGCTGGCGCTTCGAATTAAAAACGGATTATTCGCCAAAATGAAATCTTGAATTTGAAGATTTGGTGGCAAATCTTCCTGATAGCCCAGTTGGTCTCTCCAATTCTTTCCGTGGATTAGAAATCGGGTGTCCGGCAAAGCTTCAATAACTTTTCTCAAAATATCTGGTCGCTTACGAGGCTTGCAGTCACCGACAACTATTACGTAAGGAGATTTCAGCTCACTTAAATCCCTGATTGGAAAATAACTCTCTCGGTCCACCGCACCGTAAGCAACAAAAATTTTGTTTATATCAATTTCCGCAGAGACCAAAAATTCCTTTACAGTTGAATTTTGAACAATTATGCGTGTACACATTTGTAGCTTTTTTAGTAATTTTTGATTGTTGAGTAAATCCACACCTAAGTGAGTTAAGTAAACTCTATTATCTTTCGACTGCCTAAGTTTTTTATCAGGAAATCTCAAAAGGACTTCATGATGGAAGAATACATTTACGTCGCAGAAACTCTTAGAGAGAGCGTGGAATAAGAATTTGGGATTTGCCAATTCACGCCGAGAGACCCATAGGTAATTGAATTTGGGACGCACTCCGAAAGCTTGTGCAGATTCTCTAGCAATGGCGTCAATAATCCATCCCTGATGACCGGTTGACAGGAAGACGCAATATGTCTTCGCATAATTGTTAATCTCGAGCCCCCTGAGTGCTATCTCCAATTAGATGAGTTACTTTACGCCTAGGAGTTAAAAATTGAGAAGGAGTCATAGTGCCAAGGGTCAGCGTACTATTCCCCGCCCATCGAGTTAACCCATTCATGGCTGATGCCCTTAAAAGTCTTATAAATCAGAGCTATACAGATTTTGAAGTTCTCTTTCTGGATAACTCTCAGGATGGCATAGCCGAAGAACATTGGAATATCGATCCTCGAATAGTCCACGTAAAACTCGACTCAAGATTTGGCTTAGCCGAATCGCTGAATGCTGGAATAGCCATCTCTACCGCCGACTACCTAGCGAGGATGGATTACGACGATCTATCACTGACAAACAGGCTTGAGAAGCAAATCATGTTCATGGATCAGAACCTGGAGGTTTGCATTCTGGGGACGGGTGCACGTGTCATCGGATTGGACATTGATGAAAATGCTAAGAGTGGCAATTCACTCAGGCGCCCACTCACACAGCAACAGGTTATTCCTTATCTTCTGGAAAAAAATCCATTAATTCACCCAACCGTTATGTTTCGTCGGAGCCTATTTCAAAATTCAAAGATGCGGTACCGGAACCGTTATGACGGCGCAGAAGATTTGGACTTATGGACTAGGGCGTCTCACGTTACTTCCATCGCAAATCTCGATGAAGAATTACTCGAATACCGGATACATCCAGGCCAGTTCAGTCGGGAAGATTCTATAAATTCCGTTCAACTTGCTCTGCGTTGCCGAATTCGCCATGCAACATGGGTAATGATTAAAATTCCGGGTTTGCGAAAGAAAGCTTTGAAATCGCTTGTGCGATCAACGCTAAAGTTTCTTCAAGTATTTCCAACTTCGCTCAAGTCGAAAAGCTTCAATAAATTCAATGAGTCAATATTCGAGTAAAGACATCTCGGTAAGCTTCAAACATCTTTCCGTTTGAAACCTTCTTTTTTGTGTCAACAAAATTTATCGATGTTCTCGTTTGATGAGCAATTTTCTGGACTCTCTTAAAATCAAAATTCGAAATATTGCCAATTACTAGTTCAGGATTAATGTCTGAGATGAGGTTATGGTTTCCCGTATTTTGATTAGTTAGAACAAGTGCGCCATGCGCGATCGCTTCTAGAGTTATCGTTGGGTAAACATCGAAGCATTCCGATAAAACAACTACAAAACCAACCTCGTGTATCAGTCTAAACAATTCTTCGTGACTTAGATTCCCAAGGTATCTGTACTGACTTGAATTAAGTCGAGTTTCTGCACGCCGCTGAAGATCTTGCGGTCCAGCTAGATAGAGTTTTAATCCCGGATATGCATCTACAAGCTCAAGCACTTGATCAAGTCCTTTTGCATAAGCCCGTCCAGCAAAAAGTAATGTGTTGTCCTGGCGCTGGATGCCATGCAAGTCCGCGCATTTACATTCCTCAACATTATTGGGAATTATTCGATCAATTCTGAAACCAAAAGATTCATATATTTGCGCCTGAAGTTCACTAATAGCAATCACCGACGAACAGCTATTAAGTATGCGCCTGTTCAAGGATAATCTGAGTTGAACAATCAATTGCTTTTTCGGACTTCCACCATTCAGTCTCAGCCTGTTTCTAACCTTAATATCATTTTCCGAAGACAGGCGAGGAGGTAAATCAGAGACTGGGACCGACAGATCATCGGGGAAGAGTTTCCGAGGAACTATCCATCCAAAATCATGCAAAGTGCATACAACAGGAATGCGCAAGAGAACGAAAAG
>JACCDM010134491.1_pt1 | contig 11065 bp, 10 predicted proteins | sample 7445851 | NCBI WGS metagenome assembly JACCDM01 (sample SAMN15323438, study PRJNA562643) | freshwater metagenome | isolation source: river surface water | place: USA:Blue River Watershed | collected 2017-08-16
GATGGTGTGGACTGCATATCTACGGCACCACTGACAAAGGGCACAGGTCCAGCAGAAATCAAGCTGGTGTGGTCAGGCTCATGAGAGGGTTGCATGAGCGCCTGTGCCATCTCACGCGCAGCCTTGAGGTCGGCTGGGTCGTTAGGGTCGGCAATCAGGGTCGTATTGCCGATTTTGATTTGCAGGGACCGCAGGTTTTCAGCGAAGTCAGCACCGTTGGGATTGAGCTTGCTGGAGGGGTTGCTTTTGCTTTGCCTCTTCATGTCCAGCAGGACCTGGGCGATGGCGTCATTTTGGGTAACGGCTTTTTGCAACTGCTCGTCAGTTGGCCAAGTGCTCATGTCGTCCAGATTGAACATCTTGGGGTCATACGCTGAACTCATCTGTGCTCCCTTGATTGCCGCGGAAATGCCCAAAGCCTTTATTTTCGCCTGCGCGGGGTCACGGGTCTTCAGGGACCAGCGTTTTTCTCGGGTGGTGGAGCCGCAGCGAACGGTGAGGCGAAAGTAAAAGATGCCGTGGCGCGAGAGGGCAAGGTGTGAAGGCAATTTCAAGGTGTTTCCCCAAGGAAATGGGACACCTAAATGGGACACCTGTTGCGTGGCAGAAAAGAAAAAAGCCGTTGAAAATCAACGGCTTTTTCTATGATGGCGGAGTGGACGGGACTCGAACCCGCGACCCCCGGCGTGACAGGCCGGTATTCTAACCAACTGAACTACCACTCCTGGTAGATAGCTTTGCTTCAACAGATGTTGAAGCCAAGTGCTACAAACTTGGCGACCCTACGGGGATTCGAACCCCGGTACTCACCGTGAAAGGGTGATGTCCTAGGCCTCTAGACGATAGGGTCAAAACCTGTGGACTTTCCAACTCGACGCCTTGTTTTGGTGGAGGTAAGCGGGATCGAACCGCTGACCTCTTGCATGCCATGCAAGCGCTCTCCCAGCTGAGCTATACCCCCATTGGGTGTCGAGCCGTAAAGTATAACCAACTTTTCAAGCGCTCTGGAGGCGCGCCAAAACTTTTTCCAAGCCGCACAAATGGAGGACTGCATCCACCGACGGCGTTTGCGGCGTGCCCATCACCAACACACGCACAGGCATCGCGAGTTGCGGCATCTTGAGGCCTTTTTCTGCCAGCACTTCTTTGATGGCCGCGCTGATGCCTGGCACGCTCCACTCGCTCAATCCACGGAACTTGTCAGCCAACAATTGCAAAGCCGGTCGAACCTCATCGGTGACGTGCTTGGCCAGATCCTCTGGCGTGGGATGAACGTCTGTATAGAAGGCTGAGGCCCAGTTGGCCAGTTCCAAAGTGGTGTCACAACGGTCTTTGAACAGGCCGCAGATGGCAGGCAAGCGCGCATCGGCAACCAAGCCTTTTTGCGACAAATGCGCTTGCACCAAGGGCGCCAAAGCGTCATCCGCCATGGTTTTCAGGTGCTGGGCATTGACCCAGCGCAACTTGGCCTCGTCAAACTGCGCGGCACTCTTTCCCAAGTGGTCCAAGTTGAACCATTGGACAAACTGCGCGCGGTTGAAGATTTCATCATCGCCATGGCTCCACCCCAAGCGGGCCAGGTAATTGACCATGGCTTCGGGCAAATAACCCTCGTCGCGGAATTGGGTCACGGGCTTGGCTCCCGTGCGTTTGCTGAGCTTGTCGCCCTGCTCATTCAGCACTGTGGGTAAATGGGCGTAGACGGGTGGGGGGTGGCCCAGGGCGTTGAAGATGTGCAACTGCCGGGGCGTGTTGTTCACATGGTCGTCACCGCGAATCACGTGGGTGATGGCCATGTCGATGTCGTCGACCACCACGCAGAAGTTGTAAGTGGGGGTGCCATCCGGACGTGCAATCACCAGGTCGTCAAGCTCGGTGTTGTTGATCTCGATGCGGCCTTTGACCTTGTCGTCCCAAGCAATCACCCCGTCCATCGGTGTTTTAAAGCGCAGCACCGGCTGCACACCTTCGGGAATGGCTGGCAAGACCTTGCCTGGCTCAGGGCGCCAAGTTCCGTCGTAGCGTGGCTTTTCTTTGGCCGCCATTTGTCGCTCGCGCAGTGCATCCAGTTCGGTCACGCTCATGTAGCAGGGGTACACATGGCCCTTGGATTGCAACTGCGCCAGCACTTCCTTGTAGCGGTCCATGCGCTGCATTTGGTAGAAAGGTCCCTCGTCGTGGTTCAGACCCAGCCAGGCCATGCCCTCGAGAATGACATCCACCGATGCCTGTGTGGAACGCTCGACATCGGTGTCTTCGATGCGCAAAATGAATTGGCCACCCGTGGCGCGGGCAAAGGCCCAAGGGTACAAGGCCGAGCGGATGTTGCCCAAGTGAATGAAGCCCGTGGGTGACGGGGCAAATCGGGTTCTGGTGTTCATGCAAGTCCGCGTAGCAAATCGTTTTTCATGTCGTCCACATGCTCCAAGCCCACCGCCACGCGAATCAGGCCTTGGCCAATGCCTGCGGCTTGACGCTGGTCTTCTGACAACTTGCCGTGCGAGGTGCTGGCCGGGTGGGTGAGCAAGGTTTTGGTGTCGCCAAGGTTGGTACAAAGCGACATGACCTGCAAACTGTCGAGCACATGGAAGGCTTTTTCGCGGGCATGAAGCGGGTCCTTGGCCTTCACATCAAACGACAGCACCGCACCTCCCATGTGGGACATCTGCCGCATCGACAGTTCGTGTTGAGGATGGCTCTTCAATCCGGGGTAATACACCTTGGCCACTGCAGGGTGCGTCTCCAGCCAAACAGCGAGTTCGTGCGCCTTGGCACTTTGGGCACGCATCCGAATGTCCAGTGTTTCCAGCCCTTTGAGCACCACCCAAGCATTGAACGGGGCGAGCACCATGCCTGCGTTTTTCATCACAGGTAAAAACTGGTCGTGCACCAAAGCTTCACTGGCACACAAAGCGCCCGCCATGACGCGGCCCTGCCCATCCAGGTATTTGGTGCCCGAATGCATCACGATGTCGCAGCCCATGGCCATGGGTTTTTGCAAGATGGGTGTGGCAAAGCAGTTGTCGACACACAGCAAAGCGCCAACGTTGTGGGCCAAATCGGCCAAAGCCACGATGTCGCACACATCGGTCAGTGGGTTGGTGGGCGTCTCGGCGAACAACAGCTTGGTGTTGGGGCGAATGGCGGATTCCCAGGCGGCCAAATCGGTTTGCGGCACCATGGTGGATTCAACACCAAATCGCGCAAATTCCGATCCTATGAGCTTGATGGTCGAGCCAAACATAGACTGCGAGAACACGACATGGTCCCCTGCCTTGAGCAAGCTGAACAGCATGAGCATGATGGACGACATCCCACTCGAGGTGGCAATGGCGGCCTCGCTGCCCTCGAGTGCAGCCAAGCGCATCTCGAAACTGCTGACCGTGGGGTTGCCAGCACGGCCATAGGTGTAGCCCTCTTCTTCCCCCGAAAACTTGTCTGCCGACACTTGGGCCGTGGGCTGCACATAACCGCTGGTGAGGTAGAGTGCCTCTGAGTTTTCGCCGTATTGGCTGCGCTCGGTGGCCAGACGCACGGCCAAGGTTTCGGGGTGCAGGTTGTCGGGCAAAAGTTTGTGGCTCATCGTGGGCTCATTCGGAATGATTGGGCAATGCCAAGCGCGAATTGTCTTCGCTGTTGTCCTCGGTGCCCACGCGCTGCTGGTTCAACCGGGTGATGTCCTCGCTGGTCAAGTCACCAGTGATGTAGACACCGTCAAAGCAAGACGCGTCAAAGCCGTTCAGTGCTGGGGAGCCTGGCAATGCAGCGCGCCTGACGGCATCCAGCATGGGAGCAACGTCTTGGTAAATCAAGGCATCACAGCCGATGATCTCCCGCACTTCTTCCACGCTGCGGTTGTGCGCCACCAACTCTTCGGGCGTGGGCATGTCGATGCCATACACATTGGGAAAACGCACAGGCGGCGCGGCGCTGGCCAAATAAACTTTTCGCGCACCCGCATCGCGGGCCATTTGCACAATTTCACGACTGGTGGTGCCGCGCACAATCGAGTCGTCCACCAGCAACACATTGCGCCCCTTGAATTCGCTGACGATCACATTCAGCTTTTGGCGCACCGACTTCTTGCGCACCGCTTGTCCAGGCATGATGAAGGTGCGGCCCACGTAACGGTTTTTCACAAAGCCTTCACGGTAGGGCTTGCCCAGCAAATGCGCGAGTTCGGTGGCACTGGGGCGGCTGGACTCTGGAATGGGAATCACCACGTCAATGTCCGACGGCGGGACGGTAGACACCACGCGCTTGGCCAAGGTTTCGCCCAAATTCAAACGCGCCTGGTAGACCGAAATACCGTCCATGGTGGAATCCGGTCTGGCCAAATAAACGTATTCAAAAATACAGGGCATCAGCTGGGCATGAGAGGCGCATGCCTGGGCATGCAATTGGCCTTTCATGTCGATGAAGATGGCTTCCCCAGGCGCCACATCGCGCACAAACGTGTGACCGGTGCCCTCCAAAGCCACCGACTCGCTGCCGACCATCCAGGTGCCATCAGCGCCTTGGCCCAAGCAAAGAGGACGAATGCCAAAGGGGTCGCGAAACGCCAGCAATCCGTGCCCCGCGATCATGGCGACAACGGCGTAGGACCCTTTCACACGGCCATGCACACCGCGCACAGAGGCAAAGACATCGGCCGGGGCCAGCACCACACCGCGTGTGGTTTTTTCAAGCTCGTGTGCCAGCACATTGAGCAGCACTTCGGAGTCGCTCTCGGTGTTGATGTGGCGGTGATCGGTGGAAAACAGCTCGGCTTTCAAGGCATGGGCATTGGTCAGGTTGCCGTTGTGCACCATCACCAGACCAAAAGGCGCGTTCACGTAAAACGGTTGCGCTTCTTCTTCGCTGAAGGCATTGCCTGCGGTGGGGTATCGCACCTGTCCCAGGCCCACATTGCCGGGTAAGGCTCGCATGTTGCGGGTGCGGAACACATCACGCACCATGCCCTTGGCCTTGTGCATGAAAAATTTATGTTCGAGCTGGGTGACGATGCCCGCCGCGTCCTGTCCCCTGTGCTGCAGCAACAGCAGGGCGTCGTAAATCAATTGGTTCACACCGCTTTGGCTGACCACGCCCACAATGCCGCACATCAGGACACCAACCTTTCCAATGGCGCCGGCAATATGGGCTTGAAGAACAAGACGCTCCAATCTGCCAGCTGCGCTACCCAAGAACTCATCCATGCCGAGGAGGCTTTGACAGGCGTCAAACCCACCGCCACCGACAAGACCATGAGGGCAATGCCCCCACGCAAGAAACCAAACACGCCACCCAAAAACCGGTCCAGCAAACCCAAACCGACGGCGGACACCAAACCGCGTACCAGAGTAGCCAATAAACTGAGTGACAGCCAAGTGCCCGCGAAAACCAAGACCCAGGCCAAGGCCAGGCGGGCGCTGTTGCTCCAATCTGAGATCGGCAAATGCGACGCCACATCGCTGGCGTACTTCGAGGACAAGACAAAACCCAGCAGCCACGCGGCCAATGACAGGGTTTCACGGATCACACCGCGCCAAAACCCCAATCCACAAGACAGCACCAACACAGCCAGCAAGGCCCAATCGAGATAGCTCATGCCTTAAAGGGTCAGCACAGCGGCTGTGATGTTGAGGGCTTTGATTTTCTTGACCGCATTCTCAGCCTCGGCCTTGGTGTCGAAAGGACCAACCCGGACCCTGGTGCGTTTGCCATCCTTGGTTTGAGCGACGTGGGTGTATGTTTTCAGACCCGCCTTTTCCAACTTGGCACGCACCTCTTTGACCTTGGCTTCTTCAGAGAAGGCCCCGACTTGGACCACAAACCGTCCAGAGGCATTGGCTTTTGCGTCGTTGGCTTGAGTGGCAGCTGGCTTGGCTTCTTCTTTGGCGTCTTTGGTTTCCTGGGCCTCCGCTTGCTTCACGTCAGGGGTCTTGGGTGTTTCCACCACTTCTTCCTTGGGTGCAGGTTCCGGCGCCTGTGATTCTGGCAATTTCACCTCGTCGGGCACGGGCTGTTTGGCCGCAACCGGGGGCAAATGGGGGACTTGGCTGGGACGAACCGCATCACGGTCGGGCATGTCAATGCGAATATCCGAAGAGACTTCGCGAGGCTTGGTGTCAAAAACCATCGGAAACCCGATGACAGCAATCAGGACCAATACCGTGGCACCTATCAAACGATGCCTTGCACGTTGTCGCAAAACATCCATGCTCTGGTTTTCATCCGAATCGGCGCTGCGATCCTCGTTGGATGTGCTGGAGTTAGAGCGAGACTTGAATAAGGCCATGTCAAGAAGTTCAGGTGGGTACTCGGTTGAGCGAATTGGCATTTAAACGGCCAGGAATTCCCTGCTCAAGAACCCCGCCAACGGTGAAGAACGACCCAAAAACGAGAATTCTATCAGCGGGGTCTGCCCTCTCTTGGGCGCTGGCAAGGGCTTCAGAAGGGGTGCGGAATTCAGCCGCTGTGGCGTTGGCGGGTGGGTTTTGCGCTTGCCAAACCTGTCGCAACTGAGCGGCGCTGGCTGCACGAGGCGTTGGCAAATCACAAAAATACCAGTGATCCACCAACGGCAGCAAGCGCTTGAGCAAACCGGCCAAATCCTTATCCTGCATGGCACCCACGACGGCGTGGGTGTTGGGGTAAAAGCCCATGGCGTCCAAATTGTGTGCCAAAGCCGCCGCCGCATGCGGGTTGTGCGCCACGTCCAACACGATGGCGGGCTGGCCCGGGAGGATTTGAAAACGTCCAGCCCATTCCACCAAGGACAAGCCCAATCGAATGGCTTGAGCCGTCACCGGCAATCGGGTGCGCAAAACCTCCAGCACAGCCAGGACGCCAGCGGCATTCAGCAATTGGTTTGCACCACGCAAGGCTGGGTATGCCAAGCCGCTGTAGGTGCGGCCACGGCCCTTCCAGGTCCATTGCTGGGCGTCTCCCGAAAATTGAAAATCAGTGCCGACGCGCCACACATCCGCGCCCAGGCTTTGGGCATGGGCCAAAACCGTTTCGGGTGGCGCCGGGTCACACACCACCACTGGCCGATGCGGCCGCATGATCCCCGCTTTTTCATGGCCTATCGCCTCACGGGTGCTGCCCAGCAAGTCGGTGTGGTCCAAGTCAACGCTGGTGATGACGGCGCAGTCGGTGTCAATCACATTGACTGCATCCAATCGTCCACCCAAACCAACCTCCAAAATCACCACATCAAGTCCAGAATGGGCCAAATAACGAAAAAGAGCCAAACTGGTGAATTCGAAATAACTGAGCGAGATGTCGCCACGCGCGTCTTCCACGGCTTGGAAATGTGGGATCAAATCGTTGGCGAGTGCGGGCTTACCGTGCAAGCGGCATCGCTCCTCAAAATGAACCAAATGAGGCGATGTGTAGAGGCCGGTTTTGTAACCTGCTTGACGGAGCACCGACTCGAGCATGGCGCAGGTTGAGCCCTTGCCATTGGTGCCCGCCACGGTAATGACGGGGCATTCAAAGGCCAGATGCAGGCGTTCGGCCACCTGTTTCACCCGTTCCAGGCCCATGTCGATGGTTTGGGGGTGCAATCGCTCACAGTGCGTGAGCCAGTCCTGTAATGTCATTGAAGAATTGTCACCGATTCAGAAATGATGGAATGGGCACAGGTCAACGCGGGTGAACCACTTGGCGTTAACCTGTCCACTGTCACAGGAGTCCCACATGATTCGTTCCACCGTTTTGATTTTTTCCCTATTGGCCACCCTGACACATGCGCAAGAAGTGGGTCGGGTCATCTCGTCGACACCCGTCATCCAACAAGTGGCGGTCCCCCGACAAGTCTGCAGCCAGCAGCAAGTGGCTGTGCAGCCGCCCAAGTCGGGTGCAGGGGCCGCCATGGGGGCCATTGCAGGTGGCGCGATAGGCAACAGCATAGGCCGCGGTGAAGGCAACGCACTCGCCACCGCCATAGGGGTTTTCGGTGGAGCGATCTTGGGCAACAAAATCGAGGGCAGTCCCAGCACCGAGATCCGCCAAGTGCAGTCTTGCAGCACCCAAAATTTTTATGAAAGCCGCGCCGTTGCTTACAACGTGGTCTATGAATTTGCAGGCAAGCAATACAGTGTTCAGATGCCGCAAGATCCCGGCCCCACCGTGCGTTTGCAAATCACACCGGTCATCGCCACCACACCACCACCCCCACCGCCTGTCATCCCCATGCCAGCGCAGCACTTGGTGCCGCCGCCAGGGTCGGCCCCACTGATGTAATGCTTCAAGCCGCTGCCTCAGCGGCTTTTTTCTGGGGACGAAGGGCATTGACCTAGAATCGCGCCTTTGATTTTTCACCGGTGCCTCTCATGCGCAAAACACGGCCAACCCCTGGCAAAACCCAAGCCCCCCAACGCGTCGTCCTTGCTTATTCGGGCGGTTTGGACACCTCGATCATCCTGAAATGGTTGCAAGACGAGTACCACTGCGAGGTGGTCACCTTCACGGCTGACATTGGCCAAGGCGAGGAAATCGAACCCGCCCGTGCCAAGGCGATCAAGATGGGCATCAAACCCCAAAACATCTTCATCGAAGACTTGCGCGAAGAGTTTGTGCGCGACTTTGTGTTCCCCATGTTCCGTGCCAATGCGTTGTACGAAGGTGAATACCTCTTAGGCACCTCGATTGCCCGCCCCTTGATTGCCAAGCGCTTGGTGGAAATCGCCCGCAAGACCAAGGCCGATGCCATCAGCCACGGCGCCACTGGCAAAGGCAATGACCAGGTGCGCTTCGAATTGGGCGCTTATGCCCTGATGCCCAATGTCAAGATCATCGCCCCCTGGCGCGAATGGGATTTGTTGTCACGCGAAAAACTCATGCGCTACGCCGACCAACATGGGATTCCTGTGGACGGTGCCAAGCGCAAAGGCCCAGCGCCCTACTCCATGGATGCCAACCTGCTGCACATCAGCTATGAAGGCGGCATTTTGGAAGACCCTAACTTCGCGCCCGAAGACAGCATGTGGCGTTTGACGGTGAGCCCAGAAAAAGCACCCAACAAACCCCAAATCATTGAACTCACCTACAAACACGGCGACGTGGTGGCCATTGACGGCGTGCGCATGAGCCCAGCCAAGGTGCTGGCCCACTTGAACACCGTGGGTGGCAAGCATGGCATTGGTCGTTTAGACAAAGTGGAAAACCGCTATGTGGGCATGAAGAGCCGTGGATGCTATGAAACCCCTGGCGGCACGATTCTGTTGGCCGGCCACCGTGCCATCGAATCCATCACCCTGGACCGTGAAGTGCTGGCCCTCAAAGAAGACCTCATGCCCCGTTATGCCCGACTGGTCTACAACGGCTATTGGTTCAGTCCTGAGCGTGAGTTGTTGCAAGGCTTGATCGATGCATCCCAAGCCACCGCCAACGGCAAAGTGCGCTTGAAGCTCTACAAAGGCACCATCATGTGCGTGGGCCGTGAAAGCAAGACCGACAGCTTGTTCGACACCCGCATCGCCACCTTTGACGACGACGGCGGCGCTTACAACCAGGCCGACGCTGGCGGGTTCATCAAGCTCAACGCTTTGCGCATGCGCATCGCGGGCAATTTGAAAACCGAGCGCGCAGCCCGTGCCGCGAAAACCACCTCCCGCAAAACCCCTGCCAAAAAGAAAGCCTGACCATGGTGACCGAACAACTTCTGGGCGCGAGCGTCGCCTCCAAAGCCAATGTGTTTTTTGACGGCAAGTGCGTGAGCCACACCGTCACCCTGCCCAATGGCGACAAAAAATCTGTTGGGGTGGTGTTGCCCTCGCACCTGACTTTCAACACCGCAGCAGCGGAAATCATGGAATGTGTCGCCGGTGCTTGCGAGTACAAATTGGCGGGTGCGGATGCATGGCAACACGCGGGCCCTGGCGATAAGTTTTCAGTCCCAGCCAATTCCTCGTTTGAGATCAAGGTGGCCGAGGCTTACCACTACATCTGCCACTTCGGCTGATCCAGTGACAGCTCCATGACAAAGGCCCCTGACGGGGCCTTTTTTGTTCAGGCCAGCAGTTCGGCCTTGGCCTGCGCAAATTCCTGTTTGAGTTGCGCCACCAGTTCAGCGGTGGTCTGTACCTTGTTGATGGCCCCAATGCCTTGGCCACAACCCCAAATGTCTTTCCAGGCCTTGGTTTTATCGCCCCCAAAGTCCATTTTGCTGGGGTCACTCTCAGGCAGGTGCTCAGGGTCCATGCCCGCGTTGCGGATGGAAGGTGCCAGGTAGTTGCCATGCACCCCGGTGAACAGGTTGCTGTAGATGATGTCGTCCGAATTGCTGTCCACGATGCACTGCTTGTACTCGTCGCTGGCGCGGGCTTCCTCCGTGGCAATGAAGGCCGAACCCATGTAGGCGAAGTCGGCACCCATGGCCAATGAGGCCAAGATGGCGCGGCCACTGGCGATCGAACCACTCAGGGCCAAAGGTCCATCAAACCATTGACGGATTTCCTGGATCAAGGCGAACGGGCTTTTCACACCCGCGTGGCCACCAGCGCCCGCCGCCACCGCCACCAGGCCGTCTGCGCCCTTTTCAATGGCTTTGTGGGCAAATTTGTTGTTGATGATGTCGTGCAACACCACCCCACCATAGCTGTGCGCGGCTTGGTTGATTTCCTCACGCGCACCCAGCGAGGTGATGATGATCGGCACCTTGTACTTGACGCACATGGCCATGTCTTCTTCCAAACGCACATTGCTCTTGTGCACGATCTGGTTGATCGCGAATGGCGCAGCAGGACGGTCGGGATGCGCCTTGTTGTGCGCCGCCAAGGCCTCGGTGATCTCGGCCAACCACTCGTCAAGTTGCGATGCAGGCCGCGCATTGAGCGCAGGCATGGAACCCACCACCCCGGCGATGCACTGCGCAATGACCAACTTGGGATTGCTGATGATGAACAAAGGCGAAGCGATGACTGGAAAAGGTAAATTGGCCAATACAGCGGGCAGTTTTGACATGCAGTCTCCAAATTATTTTGAATGATTCAAGGCAATGATATTAGAAAGCGTCCAACGCTAATTCGTTCACACTTTGAGCGCCTTCCACAATGCTGTCGCGAACGCCTGGTGC
>JACCDM010684235.1_pt1 | contig 11065 bp, 10 predicted proteins | sample 7445851 | NCBI WGS metagenome assembly JACCDM01 (sample SAMN15323438, study PRJNA562643) | freshwater metagenome | isolation source: river surface water | place: USA:Blue River Watershed | collected 2017-08-16
CCCTCATCAGGCCGCCAGGTCATCATGCAGTCTCTGAAACTGGAATGGGATATTGCATCTTTTCAAACCTTGCAGTGGCAATTGCAGTAGCAAAGAAAACACATAAAAAGGATCTTCGTGTAGCTGTAGTTGACTGGGATGTTCATCATGGAAATGGTACTGAATCAATATTTTTAAATGACCCAAATGTCTTAACAATCTCGCTTCATCAAGACCAGCTATATCCCCATGACACAGGAAGTGTTGATGTTGTAGGAGTTGGAACCAATATAAATATTCCACTTCCGCCAGGCACCGGTCATGGTGGGTATTACTACGCATTCGATGAAGTTGTAGTCCCTGCAATTAAGCAATTTAAGCCAGATATCATCGCAGTTGCCTCAGGTTATGATTCCTCGGTTTATGACCCGCTAGGAAGAATGTTAGTTACTGCTGAAGGCTATCGAGTTATGACTAGAAAGCTTATGGATGTGGCTAGCCAAGTTTGTGCTGGAAAATTAATGATGACTCATGAAGGTGGTTATAGCGCATCATATGCGCCATTTTGTGGGCTCTTTGTTTTAGAAGAGCTAAGTGGGGTTAAGAAATTAGCTGATCCATTTGCCCATGGAAATAATTATCCAGGTCATGAGTTAAAAGAACATGAAAAGAGAATTGTTGATCAAGCAAAGAAGTTGGTAAGTAATCTATGAGTTTGCCGCCAGGTGAAATTGGTCCCGGTGAGTTTTATCCCGTAGTGGGAGTAGGTCCTCATCCAAAACCATGGCCAAGTGATGAGCACTTTGATCCTGAATTACTTGAAAATGGTGATCGCCGTAATGTGCTTGATAAGTATCGCTATTGGAAAGTTGAAGCAATTGTCAGTGATCTAAATACCAAGCGACATAGCCTTCGAATAGCAATCGAAAATTGGCAACATGATTTAAACATTGGCTCAGTTGTAAGGACTGCAAATGCTTTTAATGTATCTAGCGTTCATATTGTAGGAAAACGTGACTGGAATCGACGGGGAGCAATGGTCACAGATAAGTATTTAACAGTGATTCACCACGCAACTATCGCTGAATTCAAAGCTTGGGCTGATGATAATAAAGTAGAAATCATTGGGATTGATAACCTAGAGATATCAAAGCCTTTAGAGAGCGCTAAATTACCTAGAGAATGTGTGCTCTTTCTCGGTCAAGAGGGAGCTGGTATGTCAGATGAGGCGGTAGCCGTCTGCAGCCAAGTTCTATCAATAAAGCAATATGGCTCAACTAGATCAATGAATGCCTCAGCTGCTGGCGCGATTGCTATGTATGCCTGGGCTATGCAGCACTTAAATAAGTAATTGCTTTATTAGTCCATCTGTTGCTTTTTCTACCATCTCTAAAACGTTTTCAAATGCTGAATCTGGTAGTGAGTATGGATCTGGAACCTCTAATGAATCAGGACCGCTTGGATCAAATTGTCTTAAGTAATAGATCTTGCGCTCTTCTTCATCGCTTGTGACATATTTACTCACCTCGGCGTGATTGTCTTTATCCATTACTAAAACTAGATCAGCTGCTACAAGACGTGAGTAATTAAATTGCGATGCAATATGTTCAAAGGAATATCCAGCCTTTTCCCAAGTTCTCTTCGAGGGGGGATTTGGCCCTTGGCCAACATGCCAATTTGAAGTCCCTGCAGAATCGACAAATATCTTTGGACGCTCAAGCTTTGAAACTTTATTAGATAGAACTGCTGCTGCCATTGGAGAGCGGCAGATATTGCCGTAGCAGACCATGGTGATAATTAAATTATCGCGCCCCTTAAGGTGTGAAAGATCTACTGCGCTCACTAATCTTCAATTACTTCTGAGACTGATTTAATTCTTCGTTCAATTTCAATCGCCTCATCGGAGCGACCTAGAGTGTGAAGAATTGCTGCAATTCGCCGCTCAATTGAGACTATAAATTCAAAGTCTTTGAGATCAGCCTCGGCTGCAGTATCAAGGACTCGCTCCAAAGTAGTCAGACCTTCATAAACCTCGCCAGATAGGACTTGGGCTTTGCCCAGTTCAAATGAGGCATAAGTTAGGCGGCGTTGATCATGTGCGGTTGTAAAGACATCGACAGCCTTTTGGGCTGCAGTGAGCGCAGAATCGGCATCACCAAGTTCGGTATAGCAATGAGCGATTTTCTGATCACATCTTGCTACATGAATTACCTCTTTAGCATCTTTGAAATATTTTCTTGCCTCAAAGAATGCTTCTAGCGCTTTTTCATACATCTTTAACTCTCGATAGGCACAGCCAATTAAATGAAAATCAGTTGCTGCTCCTAGCTCATTTCCATCAATTAAATGTTCGCGGGCGCACTCTTGCATGCAATCAATGGTGTTCTGATACTCCTTGGAACTAAACCACCATTCACCAAGCGTGCAGGCTAGTTCAAGAGCCATTGGTGATTTATTCTCTCGAAGCAATTCCACAGCTTTACTCATAGCAGTTGCTGCTTCATTCATTCGCTTTAATTGATTTAGGTTATAGCCAATGGCTGAATAAGCCTGCGCTAATCCTTCACTAGGGGCTGCGCTTCCAAGCTCTGAGTAAATGTCACGAGCTGTTTCAGCAAGAGCTAGAGCTTCATCGTATTGGCCACGAGCATAAATGCGCGCACTTAATTCGTAATAAGTGCTGGCTCGATCTACACCTTGAGTTTCAGGTATTCGTTCCCACAACATTTCTTCAGTAATGATTTCATCATTAACATCATCATCGTTGTGTTCGTCGGCCAATGCACTTCTCCATTCACTAGTAGCGCTGCGAGTAAGCCTTAACTTATCAGGTGTTATTTAAGCTGGCCCTTAGAACTCACAATTACTGAGAGTCGGCCCTTCCCAACACCACTGAGAAGGTCTTTGATCCACCGCCTGGCATATCAACTGTGATCTTCACGGTATCGCCTGGGGCAAAGGAGCGGACTCTAACAATTGCGGTTATTAGATCGTTGATCTTTTTTCCTTCGATCTCTCTAATAATGGCGCCTGCTGGAATGCCAGCTTTGTCAGCAGCTTCTCCCGGAACTAATCGCAATACCTTTGCGCCAAGCCCGGTATAGCTAGTATCAAAATTAACGCCTAGGAATGGTCTAGATGATTTTCCAGTAGCGATGATTTCATCAACAACTCGCTTTGCCTGATTAATAGGAATCGAAAAACCAAGTCCAATAGATCCAGAAGTTCCCGAACTTAGCGTTGCAATAGCAGAGTTGATTCCTACAAGCGCTCCTGTTCCATCAACTAATGGACCTCCTGAATTGCCAGGATTAATAGCTGCATCGGTTTGAATTGCATCGATAAATGATTCTGCGCCAAAGCTTCCAGTTGTAACGGGTCTATTTAGTGCTGAGACAATTCCACTAGTTACCGTTCCTGATAGCCCAAGTGGGGAACCAAATGCCACAACTGGTTCTCCGATTACTAACTTACTGGAGTTGCCTACTGTAACTACCTTGAGATTTCCACGTTCAATTTTTAGAACTGCAATGTCGTAGGTGCTATCTCTTCCCACAATGGTAGCTTTTTCATAGTCGCCATTATTTAGCTCAACTCTAACGCTGCCACTTGTTGCTGCTGATTCAATGACATGATTATTTGTAATAATAAAAGATGAAGAAGCATTGGTGCGATAAATAACGCCAGATCCACTACCGCCTCCAGTAGTTGCGCTAACTGCAATGGATACCACTGAAGGTGAAACAGCAGAGGCAATACTTTCTACATTAACTCCAGATCCGGCAACCTCCATCAGGGTGCGAGTTTTGGTGCAACTTCCATTAGTCGCTGAATAAAGGGCTTTGGTTCGATTATCGACACAGACCTTGGTTGGGGGCATATCTGGGGTGACCGCTACAGCCACACTGCCAGCTACAAATGCGCCCGCAATAAAGCCAACCATTACCTTGCTAAATGTAGATAAATTTTTCATGCGCCAAACCTAACCACTATTTTCTTAATGAAGTCTTAAAGATAATTCAACCTTGACTGAGTAGACTTCGCAACTTATGGATCTTGCCCTAAGCCGTGCTCGCATAGCGGTAACTGTAACTTTTATCATTAATGGCTTTAGCGCTGGGAGCTTTGTGGCAAGAATCCCAGACTTTAAAAGGATTCTAGATATTTCAAATGGGACCCTTGGTCTTTCTTTACTCTTTGTATCAGCTGGGGTATTTCTAGCCCTAAAACCTGCAGGTAAATACTCAGCAAAATTTGGAAGTCAACCAGTTATTTTCTTTTCAACAATTGCACTGGCTCTCTCTTACTTACTTCTTGGTTTCCTCTTTTCCCTAGCTTGGTTCTGGATCACTTTATTTATCTTTGGATTTGTAATCGCAACCCAAGATGTGTCTATGAATGCTCATGCTGTAGTGGTTGAACAGCGTGCTGGGCGACGATTAATGAGCGTATTTCATGCCATGTTCTCAGTTGGTACGTTATTCGGTGGAATATTAGGCGGAGTACTCTCGCAATTAGAGATAACTCCACTTAGCCAAGCCTCATCACTTGCACTCATTTATATCGTTGCTGCTCTTCTGGTGCGACCACTGCTTCTTCCAGCATCTGCTGATACTCACCACTTTGGAGATGAGAAGAGAGCTAAGCATCCGTTTATCTTTGCCATATTGGGCCTCTTTGGTTTGTTTGCAGCTCTAAGTGAGGGAGCAGCAGGTGATTGGGGCGGAGTCTTAGCCCGTGAAACCTTTGGTGCATCTCCCTTCATTTCAACTCTTCCTTACATTGTCTTCTGCACAGCGATGATTATTGGACGACTCTCTGGTGATTATCTTGCTCACCGTTTTGGCGCTTCTAAAGTCATTGCAGCAGGTGGTGTTATTGCTGGCACTGGTCTTAGCGCAGGTTTATTGATCGGCGGCATTCCTGCAATTATGGTTGCTTGGTTTTTACTTGGAATTGGTTTATCGGTAGTTATTCCTTTGATGTTTAGCGCTGCTGGAACTATTGCTTTGACTAAATACTCTGGAGTTATCGCTCCATCTGAAGCAGTTGCAAAAGTATCTGGCGTTTCCTACTTTGGTTTTGTTATCGGCCCCCCGCTTATTGGGTTTATTGCTGATGCATTTGAGCTGCGCTGGACTTTGATGTTATTAGCGGGGCTTTCCTACCTTCTGATTCTTGCTTCTAGATATGCCAGGGTGGCTTAAGACTTACTCCAAGAAGTATTAAGGGCTCGCCCCTCTGCATATCCTGATGCACTTTGAATTCCAATCACAGCTTTTTGCGCAAATTCACTTAAATTCTTTGCTCCAGCATAAGTGCAAGATGATCTAAGCCCAGCAATAATTTCATCAATCAAATCTTCAACTCCAGGACGAATTGGATCTAAATACATACGAGAGGTTGAAATACCCTCTTCATATAACGCTTTTCTAGCCCGCTCAAATGCATCTTCATTTGAAGTTCTTGCTGCTACTGCCCTTGCAGATGCCATTCCGAAAGATTCTTTATATAACCGACCTGAGGAATCAACTCTTAAATCACTTGGAGATTCATAAGTTCCGGCAAACCATGAACCAACCATCACGCATGATGCGCCAGCAGCAAGTGCTAAGGCAACATCTCTTGGATGTCTAATGCCGCCATCTGCCCAGATATGTTTCCCAAGTTTTCTAGCAGCCTCTGCGCACTCCATCACTGCCGAAAATTGTGGTCTGCCAACTCCGGTCTGCATCCTGGTTGTGCACATCGCGCCAGGTCCAACGCCAACTTTTACTATATCTGCCCCTGCCTCAATTAAATCTTTAACGCCTTCTGCAGTAACAACATTGCCAGCAACGATTGGAATAGATGGATTTAATGAGCGAACAGCTTTTAGGGCTTCAATCATCTTCTCTTGGTGGCCATGCGCAGTATCCAGAACTAATAAATCAACTCCTGCTTTTATTAATTCTGCTGCTTTTGTCTTCACATCTCCATTAACTCCAAGTGCTGCGCCAATTCTTAATCGCCCCTGGTTATCAAGTGCTGGTTTATATAGCGTTGCCCGTAGCGCGCCAATTTTGGTGATAATTCCAATTAAGTTACCACTAGCATCAACTACTGGAGCAAGGCGGCGATTCTTCTCTGTTAATAAATCAAAGGCCTGCCGCGCGCTAACAGAACTTGGAATTACCATTAAATCTTTAGACATAATTCTGCTTAATTGAGTGAAGCGATCAGCGCCCTCCCAATCCTCTTCCATCACAATTCCCAGTGGCTTATTGTTTTCAACTACCACGATTGCGCCATGGGCTCTCTTATGAATTAGAGATGCAGCGTCAGCAACGGTTTGCTCAGGAGTTAAAGTGATTGGGGTATCAAAGAGAATATCTCGGGATTTCATCCATGAGATGACTTCAGTAACTACATCAATTGGAATATCTTGCGGGATAACACTTAAACCACCGCGCCGTGAAACGGTCTCTGCCATTCTTCTGCCAGAAATTGCAGTCATGTTGGCAACTACTAATGGAATCGTGGCCCCGGTATTGTCTAAAGTATTTAAATCAACATCCATGCGACTACTAACGCCAGAGCGCGACGGAATCATAAAGACATCGTCGTAGGTGAGATCGTGATTTGGTTGATGAATTAACCGCACGTAGCAGAACTATAGACCTTCTAGAGCGCGATAGGATAAAACAATGTCTGAAGCCCTTATCTCTGCCCGTGGCTTAACTAAGCGCTACGGGGATTTCACAGCCGTAGATGCCATCGACTTTGATGTCGCCAAAGGTGAATCATTTGGTCTACTGGGTCCCAATGGAGCTGGTAAGTCAACAACGATGCGAATTATCGCTGCCACCTCCCAGCGCACCTCAGGAACAATCACCATTTTGGGAAGAGATCCTGAAGAACATGGCCCACAAATCAGGGCGCACCTAGGCGTTGTTCCTCAGCAAGACAATCTAGATACTGAACTAACCGTTACTGAAAACTTATTTATTTATGGACGCTACTTTGGTCTGAGTAAAAAGTTTATCCGCACCAAAATAGAAGAGCTCTTGGAATTTGCGCAGTTAGAAGAAAAGCGCGATGTGAAAGTTGATGCCTTAAGTGGTGGAATGAAGCGTCGATTAACGATTGCTAGAGCACTTGTTAGCGAACCTGACATTTTGATGCTTGATGAACCAACAACTGGCCTTGATCCCCAGGCTCGACACATTCTCTGGGATAGGTTGTTTCGCCTCAAAGAGTTAGGTGTGACTTTAGTTATTACTACTCACTTCATGGATGAAGCAGAACAACTCTGTGATCGCCTAGTTGTAATGGATAAAGGCAAGATCATGGCTGAGGGCTCTCCACTCGAGTTAATCAAGACTTACTCAACAAAAGAAGTTCTAGAAGTTCGCTTTGGTTCTGATAGGAATAAGGAGATTGCTCCAACGCTTAGGGCTATGTGCTCTCGGATGGAGGAATTGCCGGATCGAATCTTGATGTATGTTGAAGATGGCGAAGCTCTACTTGAAGAAATACTAAACAAAAAGCTTCACCCCACTACCTCTCTGGTTCGCCGCAGCTCACTCGAAGATGTTTTCCTTCGCTTAACTGGAAGAACCTTGATCGAATGAATTCTGGTATCAACGTTGCTAAAGTGCGAAGCATCGGAGCTATCTATGTAGCAGAGGCACGTATGTCAGCGATGCTTAAATGGAAAGGCATCATTGCAATTGTCGCAATTGGCAATCCACTCTTTTATCTAATTGCAATTGGCATCGGAGTTGGCGTTTTAGTAAGTGAGAATTCGGGAACTTCTGGAACCGGCGGAGTTGAATATATAACCTTTATTGCGCCAGCACTTCTTGCAAGTGCTGCAATTACTGGAGCTTTGGATGAAGCGATGTTTCCAGTAATGGAGGGTTTTAAGTGGAGAAAACTCTTTTATGCAATGAATGCCACACCCATTACTGGGCCACAAATTGCACTTGGTGTTTTTATCGCCGCTTTAGCGCGAGTTGCCTTTACAGTGATTTGCTATTGGGCAGTGCTTATTGCATTTGGAGTAATGAGTGTTGAACAATCTTGGGATGTCATACCGGTAACGATATTTGCTGCAGGTGCATTTGCAGCGATTATCATGGGAATTACCGCCAAAGTTAAAAATGATGATTACTTCATGACTGTCCTTGGGCGCTTAATAATCATGCCTATGTTTCTCTTCTCAGGCACATTTTTCCCTCTCAACACAATGCCTATTTACCTACAGCCTATTGGTTGGATCTCACCGCTATGGCATGCGACAGAACTTGGCAGATACTTTTCATACGGATACTCAATTAGCGCTCAAATGTTGATCGTCCACTTCGCATTTCTTCTTGCTCTACTTATCGGTGGTTTTGCTCTTGCCAATAGAACTTTCACAACGAGGTTGACTAAATGAGTAACGCAGTTGCAATTGCAGATGCCAGAGCCAACCGTGTTGGTCATCAGCTCTATGCTGGGCGCGCTCGAGCAATCATTGAAAGATCTTTAATTGCTCTTCGCTCCTCAACCTGGGTTCCGGTAGCAACAGGCTTTGTCGAGCCAGTGCTCTATCTGCTTGCTTTTGGCTATGGAATGGGCGAATTAATTGGAAATGTAACTCTGGGAGATAAGACGATTGACTACACAGTATTTATCGCCCCTGGCTTGCTTGCAACTAGCGCCATGAATGGAGCGATTTATGACTCAACGTGGAATGTTTTCTTTAAATTAAACGAGAGCAAGCTCTATCAAGGAATGCTAGCAACCCCGCTTGGGCCACTTGATGTAGCTCTTGGTGAAATCATCTGGGCTCTATTTCGAGGTTTGAGTTATGCCATTGCATTCCTAGCTATTACCGCACCTCTTGGTTTAGTTCCTGGCGTATCAGCAGTTTTAGCAATTCCAGCAGCAGTATTTATTGCCTTTGGCTTTGCCTCATTTGGTATGGCTATCACTTCTTACTTTAAAACCTATCAGCAGATGGGAATGATAAATATCGTTCTGCTGCCACTATTTCTATTCTCGGGTTCTCTCTATCCAATTTCTGTCTATCCAGATTGGTTGGAGTTTTTAATTCAACTAATGCCTTCCTGGCACGGAATAGAACTAGTTCGTGATGTTTGGTTTGGTAATTTTGATTCAGGAACATTGCTACATATTTCTTATTTTCTAGTGATGATTATTTGTGGACTCTATTTCACAACACGCAGACTTCGTGATTTATTCATGCGGTAAACACGCACAAAAATACGTTGTGTTGACGGACCTTTAGGGCCGGGGGTAGAATTCGGGAAAGTTTGATTAACGAATAGGGGCGTGGTACCAACAAATCGGATCTTTTGATCCGTATTTGGGAAGTCCAAACCAATCCCATGTTCAATAAAACTCATCACGCAGAAACATTTAGATCAACTCCTTATAAAACTAAACCCATCTCTTCTGCTCGCATAAATGAGCTCTTGGAAATAGAGAAAGAAAAGTTTGCAAAACTTGCTCCAGAATCTGGCGTTGAAAATAGGCGCGCCTCGCAAGTAACTCCAAAAGGCGTAGCTTCGAGTTTCCAGCACTGGGATCCATATCCAATTTCAATTGTTGCTGCCAAAGGAGCCTGGCTAACCGATGTTGATGGTCGACAGATGCTCGATCTCTCTATGGGTTTTGGAGCTCTCTTAGTAGGCCACTTAAATGAAGAGGTAGTAAAAGAGGCTCATGCCACCCTAGATGTTGGCACCTTATTTGCTACTCCATCTCCTATTACAAGATCTGGCGCTGAAATTATCTGCCGCAGATTTGGTCTAGATATGGTCCGCTTTGCCAACTCTGGCACTGAGGCCACGATGTATGCCTTAAGAACAGCAAGAGCTGCGACTGGAAAACTTGGAGTAATTAAAATTGAAGGCGGCTATCACGGTTCATATGACCCTCTAATGGTTTCAGCAAAGCCAGAGATAGACCGCGCTGGTGATGCCAACTCACCTAATGCAGTTCCTCTTGGAGCAACAGTTCCAGGCGATGTCTGGGTTGTTCCATATAACGATGCTGAGGCAATTGAGAGAGTATTGAAGAAAGATGCAGATCAAATTGCTTGTGTATTTATGGAGCCAGTTCTAGAAAATATTGGAATTGTTCTTCCAGATCTTGGTTATTTAGAAAGAGTTCGTGAGCTCTGTGATCAATATGGAGTTTTGCTGGTATTTGATGAAGTAAAAACTGGGCTAACTGCAGGCCCACAAGGTGCTGCTCAGCGCCTCGGAGTTAAGCCTGATCTAATCGCAATCGCTAAATCGATTGGCGGCGGTATTCCAGTTGCTGCCTTTGGCGGCAAGAAGGAATATATGGAAGTTGTCGTCAATGGAAAACATAATCATCTTGGAACATTTAATGGTCATTACTTAGCAATGGCAGGAATAAGAGCAGTTGATCGCCTCTGTACCCCAGAAGCCCTTAAAAGATGTGAAGATTTAAATAGAGATGCTTTGAGTAAAATCGCTGAAATTATTAATGAGTATGAGATTCCAGCCCACACTGTTGGATTTGGGGTAAAGGGCTGTATTACCTGGTCTGCCAGCCCAGTTCGAAACTATCGAGATTACAAAGCTACTGACTTTGATATTGCAGAGCTTTCCTTCTTCTGGTCACTAAATAGGAATGTCATGACCCCGCCAGGACTTGATGAGCAATGGCTAATTTCTCTTGCTCATGGTCAGCGCGAGATAGACATAATTGTTGGAGATTTCTTAGAGTTTGCTAAAGCACTTCGAGCTTAAGCTCGATAGTAGTGTTCTAAGTTCCAAGCTCTAACACCACCTGCAACTCCTGCAGTATTTGGCACCACAACCACATCATCACCCATTCGCTCTAAATCTATTGGGCGAATCAATCTTGCATTTCCACCACCGAGATATAACCGATCCCACTTAAAAACGGGGCGAAGCTCTTCTACTAAAACTCTAGTTCTTCGTGACCAGAATATTGTTCCAAGCCTCTTGCGCTCTTGCTCTCCAATCCAAGTGTCATAAGTCGTTGCTCTGCGTACTGTGGCATGAGAGAGTTCAAAGTGTGGCGTTAATTTTCCACCATA
>JACCDM010119807.1_pt1 | contig 11064 bp, 6 predicted proteins | sample 7445851 | NCBI WGS metagenome assembly JACCDM01 (sample SAMN15323438, study PRJNA562643) | freshwater metagenome | isolation source: river surface water | place: USA:Blue River Watershed | collected 2017-08-16
CACGACCTGTTGCTCTTGTAACTTCATTTTCAATTGAAGTCTTATTGGTTGATTCTGCCAATTTCGCACGATCAATCTCTGTCTTCAATGAATCACTCAAATCTTTTTCACGGCCAGATGCTCTTGTAACTTCATTTTCAATTGAAGTCTTATTGGTAGATTCTGCCAATTTCGAACGATCAATCTCAGTCTTCAACGAATCGCTTAAATCTTTCTCTCTGCCTTTTGCTCTTGAAATTTCAGCATCTAATAATACTTGTGTTGCACTATTATTTGTCAACTTAGTAACCTCATCATCTACATATGTCTTAATCGCTGCAACTGATGGATATTTCTTATCTGAATCAGTTACATCTTTTATCGCTTGCGATTTATTGGAAACATCTTCTTTATCAGATTTTAATCCAGCAATTTGTGTATATCCAGTCTTTAACGAATCACTTAAATCTTTTTCACGGCCAGATGCTCTCGTTTTTTCAGCCTCAATTAATGCCTTTGTAGCATCTGTCGTTGAAAGCTTCGTGATTTCAGTATCAACATAAGATTTTATAGCTTTTACAGATGGATATTTCACATCATCTGTTTCATTTGTAATGGAGCTTGCTTTGTTTGCTAAATTTTCTTTTAATAACAATTTAGGAACTGTAGGCAATTTTGCAGTCCCAGACAAATCACCAGCTAATTGAATGATTCCAAGAGAATCAATAGTAGCTTCAGGAAGAGAAATTGAACTATTTGTCCCAGAAATAGTAACAGCTCTATTAACTAATGATAAGGTCTGTTGTTCATTCGTAACTGCATCATAAGTACTTGGGGTCCAAACACCATTGATATACTTCATGATTTCACCTGCTTTAGGTTTTTCTGAAGAAATCGGATTGCCCTGCAAACCGGTTACAATTGGCAAATTCACTGAACCACCTAAATCCTTGTCTAATTTTATTACCTCCTTCGAAACATCATCGATATATCCTTTAATTGCTTTAACCGTTGGATATTTTGTATCAGAATTTTTATCTGCATTGATATCAGTTGATTTATTAGATTTATCTTCTTTTGCATCAACAGTTGTTTGAAGTGCTATTCCATTAGTAGCATTATCCACATATTGCTTAATAGCTTTTACCGTCGGATATTTTGCATCAGAATTTTTATCCGCATTAATATCTGTGGATTTATTTTCTTTATCTTCTTTACCATCCACAGTTGCTTGCAAGGCAATACCATTAGTGGCATTATCTACATATTGTTTGATTGCTTTAACGGTTGGGTATTTTAAATCTGAGTTTTTATCTGCATTAATATCAGTTGATTTATTGGCTCTCTCTTCTTTTCCATCAACTGTAGCTTGTAAAGCAATACCTAAGGTTGCCTGATCCACATAATCCTTAACAGCTTTTACAGTAGGATATTTATCCGTACTGGATTTATCAGTCAAAACATTATTAGATTTATTATTTTGGTTTTCATAATTATTTGCAACCACTTCTAACTTTTGTGTATTGACTGCAACTTGATTTGTTAAATTATCTACTTTTGCAACAACCGTTTTTTGCGTATTATCAATCGATTGAATTTGTAAATTTTGATTATTAATTTGATTTGAGTGGTTTGTAATACTTACAGAAATGTCAGATAACTTTTTTGTATTGTCATCTATCGACTGTTTATTATCAGCAATATTTTGATTGATAATTAAAAACTTAGAAATATTATCTTTCTGATTTTGATCAACTGTTGATCTAAGTGGATTTAAATCATTATCCACTATGTAACCCACGTCATTGTTAAAATATGAAATAGTAGTTGGAGAATTACGTACGTTAATATATTCTACCGCATCGGCATACAAGGCATATGCCATGTAATTAAATGGCTGAACACTTACAGTATTGTATGTTGTTCCATTATTGAAACTTAATTCAACTTTTAATTGCTTCAAATCAGACGTCCACTGAACCGCATCAAACGTACGATATGTTTGCTTGGTTCCATTTCCTGACAATGCTCCAGAGGTACCTCCACCAATTGTCAGATTGACTAAACCAAAATCATCTGTTTGTGTATCATGAATTTCCTCATAATCTACACTACTCGTATTTGATAATAAAGTAAATCGAACCTGTATCTTTCCATTTTTGTAAGGTTGACCTACAATTTCTCCACCTGGAATTTTAACTGGTTTGGGATCCATTACGACTGCTTGATAATTCAAGCCTTTCTTTTGTGCTGCCAATCCAAAAGCAGTAAAAAGAACAAAAAGAGTTAGTATGTACTTTTTCATAAGTTTTTAGTTAGAACGTTTTAGTTTTTATTAGTGGAAAATTTTAATCCGATAGAAAACATTGTATTGTGAAAATTTAGAGTGGAATTCCCTGACGATACTACATTCATCGTATTTGATTTAGAAAACGAAATGAAGCTTACCAAACCAGGATTAACTTGTTTAGACAGGGAAAACTCCCACCCTAGTGCCAATTGTAATTTATTGAAATCAGGATCTTTAGTTAAATCCTTATAAACACCTTGTAATTCTTGATTCCCTTGTACAATTTTCATTCCTTGTACTTTTCCAATTGCCTTCAAAGACCAACCTTTAAAAATGGATTGTTGATATCCAAGTCCTAGATTTAATCCAATAAAATTAGTCTGATAATTAAACGCAACTCCCAAAACATCACCAACCGCATTTAACTGATTACTCTCAATTGATGTTTCTAAATTTAATCTTGAAAGGAAGTTTGCTAATGATTTGTGATTCGCATAATAAAATGCCTTTGGAGATGTTGAAGAAATCAAGGATAAGGTATCCAAAATTTTAAACTCTGCTCCCATGCGATAATATGTTCCGGAACCTGCTTTCATTTGATCAAAGTGATCACCGTCTGCACTGGTAAAATCATATTGACTCATTGTGGTACCTGCCGCAATGTGTATAGACTGGGCCATTAGATCAAGCCCCAATAAACTTAGCGCAACTAGGATCACCAATCCCAATTTTTTGCCTTTTAAAATAGAAAACTTTTTCATCGTTTGATCGATTGTTTTTTAGAACTAACATTTGAATTCCCTCAGCAAAACAATTCTGGCTGCAGAAAATCTTCGACAAACTTACAAAGCTAAAAAGGCCCAAATCGGCCATTAAACAAATGTTTTAGAACCAAAATCGAAAATCAATTCAAAAAATCAATCAATTGTACTAAAATCAAAATCGACGTTATTTTTAACGTAAAATTTTAGTCTGACCCCTAAAACCTGAATACAAAAAATGATAAAAAAGGAATGATAAAAATCAGGAATATGAAATTACAGGTGAATGTTCAGAGAGAATAGTCCAGAAAAATTGGGGAGATTTTAAAATAAGAAACTAAGAATCTATGAAACAATGAAAATTAAGAACTTGAAGAATTTATGAAAATAAGAAACTAATAGTATCTAGAATAGGAGGAATCGAAAGAACGGAAGATCTGGAAGAATTGGAAGAATCGAAAGAATGGAAGAGGTTTATTTATAAGTTTACAAATGGTTTACTTTTATATTTAAAGTATTGAATTGTAAAAATTTCGTTAGAATATAAACATACTTCCGTTCTTCCTATTCTTTCGATTCTTCCAATTCTTAATTTCATAGTTTCATAGATTCAAAGTTTCATAGATTCAAAGTTTCATAGTTTCTTAGATTCTTAATTTCATAGTTTCTTAGTTTCTTAGATTCATAGTTTCATAGGTACTTAAAAAAATAAGCCCTGAGGAAACCCCAGGACTTATAAAAATTCAAATTGTCTTAAACTAATTAATCTGTAATGAATAAAAATTACCTTATTAGAAAACTAAAAATCTAATGCAAATACAAATTCTTTATCTCTTGGCATTGATCGTAAATATTCTGAAGGGGTCATACCTACTTTTTTACGAAACGAATTCACAAAATTGGATCTAGATAAAAAGCCACAAGAATAACCAATCGATTCAAGTGTTAAATTTTTAGCTCTTCCACTATTCAATAAATCTAAAGCAAATTCAATTCTAGCATTGTTTTTCCAATCATTAAAATTGATTCCTAAATAATTATTGAAATAATTTGTCAGTTGATGATATGGGATATTCGTATCTTTTGTAATAACCGATAACGTAAAACTTGGCTTTAAATAGGGTTTACTTGAAAAATAAATCTTTAATTTTTCCGAAATGACAGTGTTACTGTTAACTGGTTCAAAATCGAAATTTGTATACTTATTTGGTAATTGAATGGCATCTTCACCTAATGGCATACGCTCATTAGACAAATCCCTTTTAAATGGTTTTTTCTTATATAAAAGACCATAAATAACCTTAGGAAAAAAGAATACTGAAGCAACAATCAATAACATACTGGCTGTTGGCAATATCATCAATTGCTTCAAATTAAAAATCTGAAAGGGATTATTTGCATATAACTTAGATGCTATGCTTAGCCAAAAAGTTGTTACAAAATTGATTCCACTAGAAATTAAAACAATGTAAAACCATTTAATGGAAGGCAATTCAAGCATTCGTTCTGGTTCGTCAAATACGTGCTGATTTTTTTGAAGAATTGTATAGGATAAATAACAATAAAAAATTCCTATTAATGGACGAATGAAAAGATTTAACGAAAAAGGAAATAGAAATGTTCTTACTTGTAAAATGTTATAGGGATCCTTAGTCACTAAATTGACAAATTCCCACTTTTCCTGAATGGAAATAAATAAATGCGGAAGTACATTTATAAAAAGTAGGGCAGGAATAATAAAATGTACTGCTTCATTTTTCCAAAAATGAGAAAATGAAATACGTTTAATTCCATACTTAAAATAAAAATACATACAAATTGGCGCACTAGTAAAGAAAAATGCCCCATATGGAATTAGAATAAAGGTAATCCATTTACTGCCATTATAAATTGCAGAATTCCTGGTTAATGTCAACAAGCTAACACTGAAAAAAAACAGACATAAAAAAACATTATGCCTGTTTTCTCTACCAATGTTGACCAGAAGAAGAATGGCCACTAAAATGCCAATCAATGAGTTGAAGTCAAGCATCATAATCGTAATTTTATAAGTTTTAGAACTAATATAATTTAGAAAACAGAGTGAATGATGGTTTTACGATTATTACTCAAAGTCTTCTTCCCGGGTCTTAGTCGGGATGACAAAGTAACGAGGGTTTCTTAATAATAAGGGATAAAAAAAAGGTCAAATTTGACCTCAAATCGTAAAACAGAGCAAACCAATCGTTCTAATTTTAAAATTTAGTACATAAGTACAAGTCCTATTTTCTAAATTTTACAATTGGGGACTTCCTACAAATTATGCCTTCAAATAATCTGAAGGGGTTTTTCCGGTTACTTTTTTGAAGGACTCAATGAAGTTAGTCCTAGAACGAAAACCACATGTAATAGAAATGGTCTCAAGTGTGTGATTTTTTGCTACGCCCGACTCTAATAACTCAATTGCATGTTGAATTCGGACAAAATTCTTAAAATCATTAAAGGTCTGATCGTATTTTACCTTTAAATAATAGGTTAATTGATGTTGGGGAATCTTCGTTTCCTCAGCAAATTTAAATAAAGAAAATCCAGGCTTTAAACAGGGCTTTTCTTTTAAATACTCCTTTACTACTTCATGTATTGCATCCAAATCATATTGAGGCAAAGCTGCATTTGATTTTTTAGTAGATATATGGGTTTCAGAATGTGAACTCGGGAAAAACTTCTGAAAGATAATCTGAGGAAAAAACCATATAGATAACAGAATTAAAACATATGCTGCTCTTGGAATAAAAATCATTCGATCGAACAATTCTTGACTTAAAATAGATAAATCAATAAATAACAAATTAAATAAACTAGTAACTGAGGTAAAGTAGTGAATTAAACTTAAAGCAATTAAAATAACTAAAAACCTTGTTTCATAAGCACTCACAAATTTAAAAGCATCCCTTTTATGACTTTTCCACAAAAGAAATCCACAAATAAGTACATATATAAAAGAAGATATTGGGCGGACGGCTGTTTGATAATAATAACCAAACAGTAATGTTGGTATTTTAACTAAGTTGCTTGGATTTGCTTGAATACTATGTAGAAGTTGATCTTTAAATTCCGTTTTTAAAAAAATGAATGGCGTTGAGTTGATAAATAAAATCAAAGGAATTAAAAAATGCCAAAGATCCTTAGAAGTAATTTTTCTCTCTGGTTTTAATTTTAATAGAAAATAAAAATATAGAAACACTCCAGAACTGGAATTAAAAGAAACAAAATAAGGAAAAAAGGTTGAGACAATCCATTTTTTCTCATCAACGAGCAAAGAATTCGTTAAAATGACATAAAATGCATTGGATGCAAAAAATAATGCCAACCAAATATTACTAGTATGTGGTTTATCTCTGAAGATAATCAACAGAAAACCAACGAGAAAGCCTAGGGTAGATAATAGTATTAACAATTTAGAAAACTTTTATTGATACTAATATAGTCTAATGACCATATAAATAAAAATATTTTTATTAATAAATTTATTTTAGATCAAATTAAAGGGCTGTCTGTACAATCTTTTACCTTGTAACGCTGCAATTGCATTCGCAATTGCTCCTCCTGTAGGTGGTAATGCAGGTTCACCTAATCCGGTTGGACTTATTCCATTATCAACAAAAGACACGTCGACCTCAGGAATTTCATTTCCTCTAATCATCCGATAGTCATTGAAATTATGTTGAAGTGGTTCGCCTTCTCTAAAATCTAATTTCCCAAACATCGCATGGCCAAACCCGTCTACGATAGCTCCAGTAATCTGATTGACAGCACCACTTTTATTTATCACTTCTCCACAATCCGTTACTGCATACACTTTTTGAATGATTGGCTTTCCATTTACCATCTTTGCTTCTGCAATTTGTCCAACATAGGAATTGTGAGAAAAATATACCGAAAATCCTTGAGCAACATCTAACTTTTTCTTCCAATTTGCTTTTTTTGCAACTTGCTGAATGACTTCTTTAAATCTCAACGGTTCATAGGTAATCTTACCAACAGGTTTACTAATCACTTTATCTAACCATTTCAAACGCATTTCTACAGGATCTTTGCCCGATTTCTCTGCTACTTCATCTAAAAATGCTTGCTCCGCATAGCCTAAAAAATTAGTGATAGGAGCTCTCCATGGACCTGTAGTAATAGCCGATTTTTGTTCAACATTTTCAATTAGTACATTGTCAATTGCGCCAACTGGAAAATTATCTTGTCGAACGGAATTACCAGCATTTAAACCCACTCCTCTTACATGATAAGCAATCACTTCACCATTAGCATCTAAACCCGCTTTAAAATAATATCGAACTGATGGGCGATAAATCCCACCTCGTAAATCATCTTCCCGAGTCCAAAGTACTTTTACAGGTTTCTGAATTATACTCGACAATTCAGCAGCCTCCAAGGCATAATCATTATTTAAACGCCTTCCAAAACCTCCTCCTATTTTCGTAATTTCAACTGTTATTTTATCTTCAGAAATTCCCAACAAACTAGCAACTGCTTTTTGAGCTGATTGTGGCACTTGTGTTGGACCTGCCAAATGAACTGCATTTTTTTGCACATCTGCAAAAAAATTCATTGGTTCCATCGAATTGTGTGGGATAAAAGGACATTCGTATTGCGCCACAATAATTTTACTAGCTTTTGAAAAAGCCAAATTCACATCCCCATCTTTCCGCAAAACCTGTACCTTATCAGTCAATTTACCTTCATCAAACCACTTTTGATGTGTCTTATTACTTTCTGGAATGGCAGGATTCTCATATTCGCAAACCAATTTATTTCTGGCTTGCATAATTTCCCAGGTAGTTCGACCTACAATGGCCACTTTGTTTTTAAATGACTTTACTTCAATTATACCAGGCATCTTCTCTACTTCTGAAGCGTCAAAAGATTTCAAAGTTGCTCCAAATGCAGGTGGACGAACAATTTGCGCCACAACCATGCCTTCCTTTTGATAATCAATACCATACATAGGTTTTCCGACTAATACGCCAGGATTATCAACTCCTTTCACAAAACTGCCAATTAAATGATACTCTTTCCGATTTTTAAAGGAAATTTTATCAGGTACTTTTTGTTTGGAAGCAGCATCTATAATTTCTGTATATTTAATTTTTAAATTATTTGGACCAAGCACCCAACCTTTTTGAGTCGAACAATTTGATACATTTACATTCCATTTCTCTGCAGCTGCTTGTAAAAACATTTGACGAGCCGTTGCTCCTGCCATCCGTAATCGATCCCATGAATGTTTTAAGGCCCCTGATCCACCAGTCAATTGTCGATCAAATTGCTTTGTGTCTAAATCAGCCTGAAGGACCTCTACATCCTTCCAGTCAACATCAAATTCTTCAGCTACCACAATTGGGAAGGCTGTTTTTATTCCTTGACCTATTTCAGGATTAGGTGAATATAAAATAATTTTCCCAGAAGAATCAATCTTTAAATAAGCATTCCAACGACCCAATAATGAAGTATCATTTACTGAAACCATTTTAGAACCTTCAGCTGCAAACCAATCAAATCCAAGTGTAAAAACAGAGCTAAATAAAGCTGTTTGTTGAATAAATTTTCTTCTTGACGTTCTCATGATTTTTTCTTTTTAGATTGATCCTGAATTATTTCTGACGCTCTTAAAACTGCTTTATTAATTCGATGATAAGTACCACATCGACAAATATTTCCAGACATGCCAGTTGAAACCTGTTGTGGACTTGGCTTAGGATTTTTCTTTAATAAAGCAGCAGCTGTCAAGATTTGTCCAGCCTGACAATAACCACACTGAGGCACATCTAATTCGTCCCAAGCAACTTGAACAGGATGATTCCCTTTTGGACTTAATCCTTCAATGGTTGTAATTTTTGATCCAGCAATGGATGAAATCGGTAAAACACAAGATCGAATAGGCTCCCCATTTAACCAAACTGTACATGCACCACATTGCGCTATTCCGCAACCATATTTCGTACCTAATAGATTCAAATGTTCGCGCAACACCCACAGCAATGGAGTATTAGGGTCCACTTGTACTGAAACTTTTTTCTGATTGACACTAAATTCGATGGATTCCATAACAAATAGTTTAGTTGGTATAAGTTACAGAATAGTTGCTTTCAAAATGTAAATTGAATCAAAAAAACATCACAATACATCACAAGATTATAATTGAATTTTATTTTTAATGGATGGTAGATGTTCATCATTCAAACAATAAAAAACAAACCGCTTATCATTTTCTGAACTCTTCCTAATAATGACATTTTCGATATCCAATTTTATTAAAAATTTAGCATTTAAATTTTTAATAAAAACATTACGTTGATTCTTTTGAATATCAATATTCTTTTTAGATATATTTAGAAAATCATTAAATGTATCTGTACTAATTCCTTCCGGACTTGCAAACAACAATTTAAGTAATTCAATTTCTTGATCATTTAGAAACTCCGATTCATTTTTAGCTTTAATAAATGACTTATAAATAAGGTAAGCAATTACTAAAAAGGCAACACCAATCAACAACCAAATTAGGATGGCAAAAGGAATCTCCGTTTTATAAATGGGCTCATGTATGTCATGAAAAAATGAATCAAATTGATTTCGACCAACCGAAGAAAACAAAAATATATTTAATGGTGCCGTATCAATAACCCGATAAAAATAAATAGAATCACTCGTTTCAAATACATTTTTAGCATTTGCAATTTGAGGAGTTTCTCCATAAGTAAAATACCTTACCTTATTTTTTTGTGGATCGGCCAACAAACAAGATTTAGAACCAAAAAACAAAAATTGCTGATTCACCCAAAATGCTTTTAGGTAGGAAATATTATATTGTTCAAAAATAGATTGATTAAATGTTCCTTTTAAAGTCCATTTTCGATTTTTTAAACTAAAAAAATAAAAACTCAATGAATTTCTACCATTGTCCAAATCAAAATTATTAAGCATATTCGCTGTCCAAATTCCATCATTTTGCTGATCATATCCACAAATATCATACGAAATTACATTCGGCCCTTCATTTAATTGATGAACTTCCTCCCAACTACCATTAATATCATCAAAATAGGAAATCACCTTTGAAAAACTCCAAAATCCATAACCACCAACACTAAATAATGTATCTTTTCTAACAAATTGATACGCATAAAAATTGTACCCTTTAAATACGGAACGATCTAATCGCTTTAATTGAAAGGATCTATTTTGATCAATGAGCTGATAAACTAAACTTGTACCTTTTAAACTCAATAAAATTTTATTTTTTACTCTAGCCTCAAAAACTTCCGTTGCACTACTATAAATAGGTCCGATTTCGGGACATTTATCTTTGGTAATACCAAAAAGTTCTAATTTTTTTGAAACTATATTTTCCTTGAAAACTTGTCCAGTTTTCAAATCTATTTTCATTAACCCTTTGTATGTAGGGCTAAACCATTTTAATTCATTCGCATTTGATTTCAAATTAAACGAATAGATTACGACAAACAGGAATAGGAATAATTTAAATGAAAATAATTGAATAGACTTCATCTTAAGGCACTCTGATTTTTTGAACTATTTCTAATCTAACTATTACAAATAATTTATTCAATTTTCAATAATAAAAGCTTTGCAATAATGGGTAATAATAGGTAATATTCCTATTTTTCCATTACTAATTTCACAAACTTTGCATTGACATAATTCTTAAATCGCCCATTTAAACTCCTAACCAATTGAAGGACTGATTAGCTGACAAAGTGATTCTCGAAAACCCTAAATTCAGAACAAACAATCCCCTTTCAATTCATATCTTTTCGTATATTTACATCCTTTATTGGCTGCATAGTTTAATGGATAAAATTAGCGTTTCCTAAACGTTCGATGGGCTGGGGTCGCACTCGACTCGATTACCGTTTTGATTAATTCCATATCCTACAAAACTTAATCAATTCATATCTTTTCGTATATTTACATCCTTTATTGGCTGCATAGTTTAATGGATAAAATTAGCGTTTCCTAAAC
>JACCDM011421662.1_pt1 | contig 11056 bp, 15 predicted proteins | sample 7445851 | NCBI WGS metagenome assembly JACCDM01 (sample SAMN15323438, study PRJNA562643) | freshwater metagenome | isolation source: river surface water | place: USA:Blue River Watershed | collected 2017-08-16
AAGAGAGGAGGCACCGCAAGCCCACCTGCGACCTGGCGCGACGGAGTCCGCATGAGGGGTACCGCTCCATGGAGCGGTACTACCTCGCCCAAGCGAGGTACAGGTGCCAGATGGGCTGCATCAAAGGTCGGGTCTGTGGCCTCTTCGGAGCGCGCCGACACTGTGGCCGCTGCACCTCCACTTACCTGACGACTGAGAGGGGACATGAACGGGTCCTGGGTAACTGCATCCGAGAGAGAGATGCCGCCACTGGTCGCCCGTGTTCCGCTCCCTTGGCTGAGGTAGCGGGCGTGCTGGGCCATCACTGTGATATCAGCAGCGGTCTCCCAGGCAGGACGGTCACGGATGCGCTCCAGGGTCGTCACGGCCTCGCGAATCTCCTCCTTTAGGATGCGCAGAATGGAGGCGTTAGCGTTCCCATCCCCTACGAGTTCAAGCATCCTATCCACATCGGCATCGTAGAGGCGGGCCTTCTGGAGATAGGAGGCGATTTGGTCGTGGGTCGCAGTTCCAATCATCCGCAGAAGGCCGGCGATGTCTTGACGGAGCATATAGATACCCGCCTCCCGCTCAATCTCCACGGTCGCCCGCTGAATCTCAATGGGCGCCTCAAAGGCTGAGCTGGTGCTGACATCATACACCTGCATACGGATATGGGTGAGCTCCATCAGGCCAGCGGGGAGGGCCAGACAGAGGCTGGTTGTGGTCTCCGCATAGACATCGCCGAGGGCAATCGCGGACAACACGTCACCCGAGTCCTCCATATGACGGTCCTCGCGAATGGTCGTGCCGCGGGGTGCGAGGATGCGTAGATTCAGACCCACGCAGCTCACCAGACTCCCCATAACAGCCCCAAACACAGATGCGACGTCCTCACGGTTCCGCACAATGTTGTAGGTGCCGGCCGCGCGAGTCGTCATCGCATCCAGGAGAGTGCGGTTGTGCTCCGTTCCGTAGCCGACTGCAGTCAGGGTGGCGCGCGGGAACTCGGTCATAAACCCTGAGACCATTCCTGTGAGGCCGGCCTCGTCGGTCAGACCCATATTCACGTAACCGTCGGTGAGGAGCAGGACGCCCTGCTTGGGCGCACCGGCGAGGTCGGCGCCGGCACGGAGGACACCCGTGAGACGCTCCAGAGCAGCACTCATATTCGTACTACCGAGAGTGCGGCACTGGTTCAGGGCGTGCAAGACGGACGCCTGTCCTGCGGCGTCCATACGGATAAGGTTGCACTTAATCTCGGCCGCGTCCGAGAAAGTGATGAGGGAGAAGTAGTCATCAGCAGTGAGGAAGCGGGCGATGTACTTCAGACTGTCAATGCAGTTCCGAAGACGACCGTCGGCTTCCATTGACCCACTGACGTCCAGAAGACAGACGAAGTGGGTAGCGGTGCGGCCAGCAATACGACCTCCTTGTGCCTTCACAAGAAGGCGCTGGGGGGTTCCATATTCGCGGCCTAGGTTGTAGGCGGAGAGCTGGATGGCTTGAGGCATGGAGGGCGTGGGGGCGTGGGACATTGTAAGTAGCGTGGCTTGACCTGGGCTGGGTACCTTACATGTCGGTGCCACCGCGCTTCAATTTTACCTTCCGCAGACATACCTAAGCACCCCTAATAGTACCTGCCTAGAGATGACTGAGGAAGTCAAGTATCGCACATATAACCCTGAAGAAATACAAATACGTTACGCGTGCCCTTTCTGTATTCGTGTAGGGGCTGACACTGCCGACGAGCTTCTGGTACATGTAGGGGGCTGTGATTTCTATCACGCGCTGGATGAAAATCTTCCAGTGTCTCCAGCAAGTTCTATATTAATTGACCCTGATATCAATTACACGCTGCAGGAGTATTTGGATGACGAAATACTGTATTTCCAACTCATGAAATCTGTCAGCGCCAGTTGGCCGCCGGCCGAGCCGGCCAGCCTGGCCGGCGCCGAGGAGTATTTCGCCACCGTGATTTCGCAAATCCAAAATACCCTAACAGCCCAACGTAAGAAAAATCTTGTTGTACGTTTAATAACAACCTTCTATACATTACCACAGCACGTAATGCAAACTATGATGATGTCTATTTATGGGATTGATGTGAATGAAGACACGACTATTTAGGCGCTGCAGCTTGCGCCTTCTTCCAGTTCTTGTAACTGTGTGTGCGGTCCATGAAATACGAACTTCCCAGCTTCTCAGCGGCCAAAGTATGCAACAGGCGCTCTACTTCGGGCAAACTTGCAAGGAATTCGGCAGCATCTGGGGGCAGGGCATGAGGAGGAGGAGGCTTGTAGGTCTCAGGTGCGGCAGGAGCAGCAGACATTGCGGGTGCTATTCCAGCGCTACCCCCGCGCACATCAAATTTTCTCTATCATCCCACCACATACCATCCTAATAGTAACCTAAACGTCTTACACAACAGAATTTTAGAGAAAAAATGTCCGATATGATGATTATGCGTTTCCAGAAGGCCTATTCCTGCAAGGAGAACGATGATACTCTCCTAGCATACAACAATCACGATGGCACGATTGATGTTGTTATGAAGGTTTTCACCAATCCAGGGAATGACGCATATTACACTCTCTCTATTCACGAGTTCTATCGTTACCTTGATAAGCTCTACAGCATCTTCAAGATGGACACGAAGACCGAGGATGGTACTGATATGACCTGCATCCAGGTAGATATTACAGGTTTCCCTACGTTCATGCTGGGTAAGAGCAACTTTGAGGAAAATCTCCATCGTCTAGATTCCCTTGTTGAGTACTGGGCCGAAGGTGCCTAAATGCGCTCCACACAGGCTTATGTAGAATGCCCGCATTTGTCGTCCGCTTTTATGGCACTGCCGACCCGTCAGGAAATCATTCGGACTCAGAGGATGCATACTCTCTCTCGTATGACCACTTCTACGATCTCTATGCAGTTACTACTACCTACGCTAATAGTGAGAGGAAGACAATCAGCATGAACACCTTTGACGAGGTGAAGCAGTTCTTCCATACCCTCTACAAGTATGTGAATCTTGATATGCCACTCAAGAGTGGGAAGTACATTGCATTTGCACAGATTGATGGGGGGGCAATGCCAAGCATTACGTTCTCTCGCCGTGAGCTCCTACGCTCTAGTGTGGTGAAGACCCTGGATGACGCTCTTGATGTGTGGGCGAAGATTACGGTTCCTGGAATCCATTTTTACAAGTTTATTCAGCCGACGGTTGCTGCCCCTGCCCCTGTTCCAGCACCAGCACCAGTCCAGCCTTCTGTGTTCTGCCACCCTGCATCCACGAAGCCCGAGACCCGCAATCCTTGGGCGTGCTGTGAGCCTGGTGGCTGGAACTATGAGCAGAACCGTCGTCAGCTGTTCAACTAAACAAACTTAAGATACCCTCCACACACCCCTAATAGTATAACCAAATATGTCCGATGATTCAAGTATTGACTCAACAGTTGAATCATCTCCATCGCCCGCATCCACAGTGCGAGCAACCTTGGAAGATTTTTACCAGACAGCGACCTACCAGGTGCTCCATTCGCAATCCACTGGGTCGCTAGATGGGGTTTTTCATACCCGCCGCGAGGTCCGCAATGAACCACGTGGAGCTGCCCAACCATATATGCAAACCCATACCAACCCTAGTGTAAATGAGTTTCACACCAAAGCCCCTGATATGGACCATGCCGCTAGTGTGACAAATACACTCTCTGCCTACCTACGAGAGCTAGACAGTCGCACACAGGAACTCATACAAGTCCAATTGGACCCACGCGCACTTCTCTACAAGACAATTTTGACAATGCACGACCGTCTTTACACATTTCTCGTAAATCCAAATATTCTTCCCCACGAAACAAATCGTATTCAAGAAATTCTCAAGAAATACAACGTATCTGCCCTACAAGTCCCTAAATCACAAGTGTTACAGGACCTTGTAGTGGAAACTTCAATGGATGATGCTATTAGGAGTGTGAGTACGCAAATTGCACGCCCCGAGGGTGAGCCCGAGTTACTGGGTCTGGTGCGCAAATATCAGGGCTTAATGGACCTCTATAAAACCTGTGGGGATGAACTATTACGAGCCGATTCTGCGTTAAATGAGACAACTAAGCAATTGGAAGCGCTTCACGAGCGGTCCAATTTCATTCTTGGATTGCGTGAAAATACGGCACTGGAGCCGCTGTATAAATCCTACATGTCGTATATTGAAACAGAGGCCTCAACTTTACAGCTTGAAGACAAATACTTGGCAATGGTGGAGGCGTACAAACGCTGGAATTTGACAAAGACGTTGTTAAAATCCATTCGTAGCTCGGTCGTTGTCACGGAGGCAGCGGCCGACGGCGAGCAGCCGGCCCCTACATGTCCGATATGCATTAGCCGTGAGGTGAATCACGTGACTGTACCATGTGGGCACACAATGTGCGGTACTTGTATTGGTCGCATGAATCACGTGTGCTATCTTTGCAGAACGCCGATTAAACAGAAACTACGCATCTACTTTTAGTAGAACGTAACATATGGGATGTTGCGCCAGTTGTTTTTATTACACACGCGAAGACTATTACGATGATTATGGGCAAGTCCAGCGTGAGCATGAACGGCAGCAGATTTTACAGCTCTATAGGGAACAGTATGCACGTGAAGAGGCCGAGGGTATCACAGTGATTCCTGTACGAACGCATATGACCGTGGTTGATTTAGACAAGGTTCGTGCAGTCTTCCCACCAACCCCCGTGCGTTCAACGCCGCCGCCTAGCCCACAATTCGGCGCTTTATCACCTTTACACTGAAGGGTCTTGATTTAAGAGCCTTCCCCAGCTTGTAAAACTGGCCATACCCATCGGCCTTCAAGTCCAATGCATCGGCCATAACGGCAACTTTATCCAACATAAAATACATATATTTCTCACCGACCGCATACGGGTAGGGGACTTGGTTATTTCCAAGAGGCGAATAGTACGCCTTTATAGTGTCACCTTCTAGGGGGGCAAAGCTGTAGATTTGATCACCGACATAAATGTATTTCCGTGGGCTCACATGTAAGAGTATGGAATTTCCAGGATGGTCTCCGCGTGGTGCATAGTATTTGTCGCGTAAGTCGTTGTCGCCAATAAAAGCGTGCTTGTAGGGGGTGGTGAATATGGTCTTGTTGTCAGCGGTTGTAATGATTTCTGCGACGCTGCCTGATTTCAAAAAAACTGTAAATGGTCGCCCACCATTGTCAATGATTTCATAGGATTTCCCGCTGCGCTTTCGTGTAGCGACCACAGCGACCCACTTATAGACCCCGCGACTATCCGCCACGCTCTTGTATTTCTTGCCGTCATTTCCTTTCATTGTCTTCCCCTTACAGTCCTGGGCGTGATAGGGTGGGCTCGGGCGTGATTTGTATTTCCTAGTTTGTATTTTCACACAAGCGGCGTCGGGCATCTACTAATGAATCGGAGAATCTACTACATCACGTGGCGTCCGCGGGCACGGCTCTGGCGTTTCTTCCACTGCCACTTCAAAGAGGGCCGGCTGCAAGGCCACTTCCCGCAAGGCCGCTGCCTGATTCTCGTCCAGTCCTGTAACAGTCACCACACGTTGAAAGATTCGCTCAGCAACAAGAAACCATAGGTTATTGAGTGCATTAAGAGCAGCGGCATCGTGATTGCAAGACGACATACTATAGAAGGTTACTATACTTATCTAACAGTCCCCTGTTCAAATTTATGCAGGCCTGCGTATTTAAACTCGCCCCACACATATCTTACTAAGTAGATTCTCCACGATGAACCACGACGCGACAAATGAGTTTGAGACAATGTCCATCCAGTCCGCCGGCTCCAATCCCGATGATACGGGTCTCACGGCACCTCCCAAAGACGGCGACATGTCGGCCCTTCCACAGGCTATTACACAGTGGCGCAAGATTCTGGACGACATCAAAGAGAAAAAGATTGAGATTCGCGAGAAGCAGAAGCATATGAAGACATTGGAGGAGTTCATTATGCGAATTATGAAGAAGAACGGTATTGATGCTCTAGCCCTCCGCAATTCCGGCGGCCGTGTGCGCCTGAAGGAGACTAAGCGTCCAGAGGGCCTTGGTCCCAAGAACCTCCAGCGCATCTTGACCCAGAAGTTCCAGAGCGAGGAGCAGGCCGCGGACCTACTGAAGTTCATCAACGAGAACCGCACGACGAAGGAGTCGGCCAAGCTTGTTCATGAAGCACTTGATGCTTAAAAGTCCGTCCTACAACTAGAAATGGTCCTCCGTGAAGCATTCCAGGCTGTCGTCAGCACCGTCGCATCCGATGCGTCGTCCAAAGTGGAAACCCGCCAGGCCTACGTGGATTTGGTGAGTTCTCTCCTTGCTTTTGTTGTGAGTGTCCTCATTATCAGCTTCGTCGGCAAACTGTTGTGGAACTCGGTGATCTATGACCTCTTCACAACTGTGAAGCCTGCACGCTCTGTGTGGCAGATTCTTGGGCTCGCTATTTTCGTGAAGCTCATCATCTATTAAACACACACCCTAATAGTAATAGTAGTATGAAATTCAACGACGCATTAAAACATTCTATAAAAACGCTTGAGTCACCCGCTTTTATAGAAGAACGTCGCACCGAAGATCCGAAAATGGTAAAGTACTTTCCTTTGCTCACCGATATAAATCGCTACGGCTTTCTCACAGAAAACAGTCAAGCTGGTCATCGTTCATCTGGTAAGCATTATGAAGATGGAACCTCGCCTGGGCGAGGCAATGCCGCTTCACAGAGCGGAACGCCGTTTGTGATAAGTGAGCGAGCATTTATTTCAGGATATATGACACGTGAAAAAGCTGCGGAGTTTATTAAGCGTATGTCTATTGAAACAGACAAAGTTGCATTATACATCCCTACTTGTTCTGACAACACATACCTTCCATCGGCCCTTGATATTCCCCTAACAGTCACAGTAAAGGGTGGAGTTACAACCGTTAATACTCATCAATCTCCATCAATGCCTGAAAGCCCAGATGCCCAGCAACGCGCGCAAGTGAAGCTCAATAAATTAGACCCTGCTGTAATGGTATTTTGCTACGATACTCACTGGAATCGTAATGCAATTGGATCACACGGTCTTTTTACAGAGGTCTTGAAAATTCTCAAATCACTAGAATAAATGCAAGCTCCGTCCTTCTACGCGTTGGCCCTTACCGGCATAAGCATTGGTGCAATTCTCCTCTACTTGTACTCAACGGGTTTCAGCTCAATGAAGCCGTTCCAAATTGCCACACTTGCAACCCTACTAGGAATCCTAGTAGGCATTCACGGGCTCTTACATTTAGGGGCAGAGGCGATATATGGATACAATCCATTGAGCGCCCTCTGAAATCTCTCGCACTAAAGTAAATGAACAAGCAAGACTGGTACAAAGATTTCAAAGGATGTAACTACATGGCTGGTGGTGGGCTTGTGTGCGGTGCCAAGTGGGAGCAGGTGCCCGAGCAGAAATTCATCGCCGAGCCCGAGCGAAACTATCATTACAGCGTATATGGGACACAGGGTGACCTCCAGTGCGGCGTTGATTACTCTAAATACGTCAAGACAACCTTCAATCCCCAGTACGCGTCTGTGAATCGGCCTTCCATGGATCTCGGTCTGGAGTCCATTGCTCCCGTGAAGCCACTCCCCGCAAAGTTGATTGAGCGGTTCCAAGGCTCATGTGGAGCCAAAAAGACATTCCCGATGGACGCATTTGCATCAACAGGGAAGTGAGGCAGCTTGTATCTAAATAACCATCTCACACACCCTAATAGTATCCCCTATGAGTAAGCCAGCTGTAAATTATCAGGTCGTCGTAGCCCGTTACAACGAAATGATTGATTGGCTATCCATGTTCAAGCAGTCCCGTGTGCATATTTACAATAAGGGAGCACCAATCCCACATTGCCCTTACAAGGTTACTCAGCTGCCCAATGTAGGCCGTGAGGCACACACGTATTTGCAGTACGTGGTGGATAATTACGATAAGCTTCCTGATGTCGTATTTTTTACTCAGGGTCGTATTGACGACCACGTGAAGCCACTCACCAAAGACTACGTATTTCAGCATTTCATCAACATTGACAGTATTTGTAAGCGGGTATGGCGTGATGTGATTACGTCAGGCTTCAAGGCCAACCGACTATTAGAGTGGAAGGGGCCATTAGCACCGGCCTCATGTGATGCGCTGGAGTTCTATAAGCGGTACATTGGTGACGGGACTGATGCCCCGTATCCTGCGTATATTTATTGGGCGGGCGTATTTAGCGTAAAAAAAGAGCGTATTTTGTCTCGCCCGTTGAGTTTTTATAAGACATTGCTGGATTTACCTGAGTTGCAGCATGCCAACTGTGAGGTAGCGCATTATTTTGAACGTATGTGGTTTTATGTATTTAACTGCCATTTGCCCGCCGCGGCCCTCACGCCTCCTCACCAGCCACCTGGGCCCTCGTCTGAGAAGCCATCCGAGTCATAGGCGTCCCCGCGCTCAAGGACTGGCGGCTCAGGCGGGGGCGGTGGGATGCGTGCACGGACGATGTTTCTGCTGAGCTGGGCGGCTGCCACAAGGGCAATGAGGCGGTCACTGGCGGCTTTGGAGATCTTCTTGTCCTTCATGTAGTGGATGAGCGCCCAGTAGTCCTCAATCATCACCGTGAGTTGGTCCTCCAAGCTCCACAGCCCAAGGATGTGAAGGTGGAGCATGGCGAACTTGGCGTAGTCCTTGACGGCAGCAGCCGCCTTGTCAATCGCGCTGGGGTCGCGGCAGAGCGCATACACACGGGCAAAGGCCGAGTTGGTCGCAATGAGGAGGTCATTTGCTTGTGCTAACTCATCACTGGCGGTGACACGACGGCTGTGCCGGCGCCAGACGTATTTCTCGCGGCGCTTGATTCGCTTGACAAGTGCGGCAAACTCCGCGATGAACTCCGCAGGGGTTGGAGCCGGCGAGGTGTTATTATTGTTTTTTACGCCTGGCACAAGGACACTGATAATGCGACGGGCGTACATGTATAGTTTCTTCTCAAACTCCACGTTTTCCGCCGAGTAGCGTGGGTGAGGAGGTGGCGGGTTTGTCTCAAGCTCCTTAATAAGCTTGTAGAGGCTGGACGCGATGGACGCGTGGCGGACGAGGAAGGCAGGCGCCATCAGCACGAGGTTGCAGATGTAGGCGATGGCGCCGACGCAGAACTCATCCACCGCGAAGACGGTGCGGGGCGTCAGGGAATCCAGACGGATGGGACCGACGAAACGGAAGTCGTCAATCTCCGTGTAGGGGATTGTTGGGGGGTACGAGATGGGGCTTGAAGACATTTGGGCTTGGATTCGTGTAGCGGTTGGCTGGCTTGAGGGCGGTACTTTCTTACCACACCCTAACTGTCGTTCAAATTTTTTTCATTCAAAAAACAATACTAGGACGCTCCTAGTGTTGTTTTTTGTTTTTGTGTAAGGCTATTAGGGCTTAGTTAGTACTGAGGTGATGCATCTCATTAGGCGGATACAAGTTCAATAGAAGAGCCGACGCACTCTTCCCACGCCTCAGTGGAGGGCATACGGGACCTCATTGTATCAGGGGACTGACGGCCATTGGCAGCGAAATCCACCTTGAAGATGACGCCATCTACCAGGAGGCCTGGCTTGGTATTGACGCGCTCATGAGCGAGCATAGCGCCATTGAGTTCTTTGTATTCAATGAATGCATAGGACTTGCGCTTTCCAGTGGTCTTATCTACTGGAATGTAGATATCACGGACCTCACCGAAGATGCTGAAGATGGCAAGGAGGTCGCGCTCATTGTACTTGCGAGGAATCTTGCGGAGGATAAGGGACTTGGAGAAGACAAAGGGCATGGTTGGCTTGAAGTTGGAAATTCCGTGTGGCGGTGGGTGCTCCTCTCACAAGCGCCCACTGCCGTCAATTTTTCCTGAAGAGGCCCTGTGCTAGTGTCAGCACCACACCCTAATAGTCACGAAGGTGGGCCATAAAAAATCCTTATAGCCACGCAAAAAACCACTCGCAATACGCGAGTGGGGGATACTATACACTAGACTTGCACACAGGATATTACAATAGCAGTTGGACACATTACTCAGAATCAGACTCGGCAAAGGCGGCGAATGCCCCCGCGCGCCTAGGCGCTTGACGTGGCGCAGGGGCGGGGGCGCGTGGTGCGGCAGTGCGGGGCGCGGGAGCTGCGGCAGTGCGTGGCGCAGGGGCGGGAGCTGCTGTAGTGCGTGTCTGTGGCGCAGGCGCTGGTGCGGCTCCACCAGTGGTGGCTGCAGCTGGGCGACCGCGGTCACTATTCACACTGACTTCAAACCGCAGCTCGCGCTGGTAGAGGACAACAGGGGCGGCGCTCAGGGTGGCGACGGCGCGGGCGCACTCCTCTTCTGTGAGGAATTCCACAAACAGGAACGGCTTCTTGACGCCACCCGGTGCAGGGTGAAACACGTCGCGAACGCGCCCGCCGGCCGCTGCGCAGAACTCGCGCACGTCCCAGAGCCGAATGCGGTCTGAGACGTTGGAGATGCGCATACTAACATTACCTTCCCCGCCACTGGCCCTGCCAGGAAGAGTACGCTGTCCAACACCGCACCAGATGGGGCGCTTGTTCTTGGGCGTGCTCTGCCAGGCATTGAAGTCCGCCACGAGCTCCTCCACGTCCTTGTTACGGGCCGTGTGAATCCATTCGTGGGGGGACTCTGTGCCAAAGAGGGGGTGACCAGCAGGGGGAGGAGGTCTGGCAGCTTCCTCGGCCGCCTTGGCGGCGGCCTCTGCTGCTAGACGCTCTTCGTACGCCTTGCGTTCCTTCTCACACAGCTCGCGGATAGCTGCGTGAGATTTCTCCTCCCAGCCTGGTTCCATCATATCCATCATACTGAACCAGTCGTGCTTGTACCCCAGGAACTCCGATTCGTAGATAAACCGGCGTTCGCGCTTGTCACCGGTGTCAAACCAGGTTTTCAAGACGGGGTTCAGCTCCTGGTACCACTTGGCAAACGCCGCCTTCTCGGCTTCCTTGCGGGCAGCCATAATTGCAGCGATTTCCTCTTGGGTAGGAGGTG
>JACCDM011885821.1_pt1 | contig 11051 bp, 10 predicted proteins | sample 7445851 | NCBI WGS metagenome assembly JACCDM01 (sample SAMN15323438, study PRJNA562643) | freshwater metagenome | isolation source: river surface water | place: USA:Blue River Watershed | collected 2017-08-16
CCTTCCAAGCGGCCTAGAACACATTTTCTACCGCCATGACGGCCAACCTTCTCGATTTTGACCTTGAAGGCTTGGCCGTTTTTTGTGAAGGGCTGGGCGAAAAACGTTTTCGCGCAACCCAACTTTTTCGTTGGATTCACCAGCGTGGCATGGCGCAGTTCGACGACATGTCCGATCTTGCCAAGTCCCTGCGAGAAAAGCTCAAAGTGCATGCCCATGTGGCGCCTTTGCCCATTCTTTCTCAGCAAATTTCCAAAGACGGCACCATCAAATGGTTGTTTGATGTGGGGGGCGGCGATGCGGTCGAAACCGTTTTCATTCCTGAGGATGACCGTGGCACTTTGTGTGTCTCCTCGCAGGCGGGTTGTGCGGTTGGTTGCCGTTTTTGCTCAACGGGGCACCAAGGCTTCAGTCGCAATCTCACCACGGCAGAAATAGTGGCCCAACTTTGGTTTGCCGAGCATTTTTTGCGCAATCACCTGAAGCAAACTGAGCGTGTCATTTCCAATGTGGTCATGATGGGCATGGGGGAGCCGCTGCAAAACTATGCGGCCCTGATTCCCGCACTGAAAGCCATGTTGGATGATCATGGCTATGGTTTGTCGAGGCGACGGGTCACGGTCTCAACCTCGGGTGTGGTGCCCATGATGGCGCGTTTGTCTCAGGATTGCCCCGTGGCCTTGGCTGTTTCTCTGCACGCACCCAACAATGTGCTTCGAGACAATTTGGTTCCCCTTAATCGCAAATACCCGTTGGATGAGTTGCTTTCCGAGTGCACGCTTTATCTGGACAAGGCTCCCCGCGATTTCATCACTTTCGAATATTGCATGTTGAAAGGTGTGAACGATCAGCCTGAGCATGCGCAAGAATTGGTGCAGTTGATCAAACGCCATGCCGCACAAGGCTTGCGTTGCAAATTCAACTTGATCCCCTTCAATCCCTTCAAAGAATCTGGGTTGCTGCGGTCCGATTCTTCCGCTGTCGACAAGTTTGCTGAAATTCTGGTTCAAGCAGGCTTTGTCACAACAGTTCGAAAGACGCGGGGCGATGACATTGACGCGGCTTGCGGTCAACTTGCAGGCGATGTCAAAGACCGAACCGACGTGGCCAGCAGAATTGCCCAACAACGTGCAGTTCCGGTTCAATGGGCTTTCAAGCCCACAGCCCAAGCGTCAGATCGTTCTTGATGCCCTACAGCTTGCCAATACCCCCTATGAAGGGGGGTGTTGGTGTGAACTGCTTGCATTTGCTTGCAAGCTGGTTTCTTTTGATTTCATTGGGCCTTGGGGTGGCTTGTCCCGCAAAAGCCCAGCCGGATCAACGAGTCCAAGCTCATTTGGCGCTGGCCTCGGCCTATTTTCAGGCTGATTTGTTGTCGCTGGCCATGCAGGCGACCGACCAAGCCTTGGTGGCTTCACCTCACTCGCCTGAGGCTTTGGGTCTCAAAGCGGTGATTCACCAAAGGCAGGGTCGATTCGCGTTGGCCAACACGTTTTTCCGCCAAGCCAGTCTGCTGGCGCCTCAGAATGCGCAAATTGCCCACAACTGGGGTATTTTGGAGTGTGAGCAGGGCCGTGACGCGTCTGCCTATGTGAAATTTGAGCTGGCGCAACGCCTTTCTGAGGCGCTAGAAAGAGACAAAAGCTTGTGGATTTGGGGCGTTTGCTTGCTTCACAATCAGCAATGGGACGCAGCCCATTCGAAAATGGATGAGGCATTCCAACGGCAACCCAGCTTTATTTCTGAATCGCTTGTTCTCGCGGGTCTCAAAATTCAGCTGGGAAGAGACGCAGAAGCTGAGAAAATTCTAGACAAAGTGAACGATTCCTCCTCTGTCAGTGCACAATCGCTATGGTTGTCTGTGCAACTGGCACAGCGGCAAAATCAAGCAGTTAAAAAGAACCATTGGGGCAAGATGTTAGGACGTCGATTTTCAAATTCAGTGCAATGGCGCGCATACCAAGAGGAGGCATCTCATGACTGAATCCTTGAATGACGCGGTCATGCCGCTGATGCCTGCATCACCGGGTGCATTGATCAAAGCGGGTCGTGAACGTGCAGGCATCCATCTGGCGGTACTTTCGGTCAATTTGAAAGTCTCCATCAAGCAACTTGAGGCCCTAGAAGGCGATCAATTTGAATCATTGTCAGGCCCTGTTTTTGCCCGGGCCTTGGCTGCCAAGGTCTGTCGTTTTGTCAAAATTGATCCCGATCCTGTGTTGGCACTGATGCCTGCAAGCACCAATGGTTTGAAGCCTTTGCAAATTTTGGGGCAAGACGCTTCGCCCTCGTACCCATCCAGTCCAAGCGTGATGAGCACCAAGACGACGGGAATGGGTTTGAAACTGGGGATCGTGGCGTTGTTGTTGATTCTCGCCAGCCTGGTCTTTGACACACGTTGGACGCTGAACCCTTTCAACTTAGGCAAGCCTGCAGACACCCAAGAGGTCGTGCCAACCATGCCCCCCGTTCAAGAGCCAGTTTCTACTGAAGCAGCGCAACCTGAATTGCCCAAAGCCTTGGTGTACGACAGCGCCGCCCCATCCAGTGTTGTAGCGCCTGTTGCGGCATCCGCCTCGGTTGCGCCGCCTGCCATGTCAGGTCCATCCTCACCTGCTAGCCCGTCTTCTTCCAACCCGCCATCAGAGACAAACAAATGAACGAGCCCGTCGCTATTCCAGCCGCCTCACCTTTGCCTCGCCGCAGTTTGCAAGCCGTCGTTCAATGGGGGCAACGCATCGTCACTTTGGGGGGAAATGCACCGGTCCGGGTTCAGTCGATGACCAACACAGACACGGTGGATGTCATCGGTTCCGCCATCCAAGTCAAGGAACTGGCCTTGGCGGGTTCTGAGATGGTGCGCTTGACTGTCAACACCCCTGAAGCTGCTGAAGCTGTTCCGCACATTCGCGATCAACTCGACAAAATGGGCATTGATGTGCCCCTCATTGGCGATTTTCATTACAACGGCCATCGCTTGTTGAACGACAATCCTGCGTGCGCAGACGCCTTGTCCAAATACCGCATCAACCCCGGCAATGTGGGCAAGGGCGACAAGCACGATTTGCAATTTGGGCAAATGATCGAAGCGGCCATGAAGTGGAACAAGCCTGTGCGCATTGGTGTCAATTGGGGCAGTTTGGACCAAGAATTGTTGGCTTCCTTGATGGACCAAAACAGCCAACGCGCAACGCCGTGGGAATCCCGACAAGTGATGTACGAGGCGCTCATCACCTCGGCCATCAGTTCTGCCGACAAAGCCCACGAGATGGGCATGTCACGGTCTCAAATCATCTTGTCTTGCAAAGTTTCTGGCGTGCAAGATTTGATTGCGGTTTACCGAGAGTTGGCCCGCCGTACAGATTACCCTCTGCACCTGGGCCTGACCGAAGCCGGCATGGGCACCAAAGGCACTGTGGCCTCTGCCACAGCCTTGTCCATCTTGTTGCAAGAAGGCATCGGTGACACCATCCGGGTCTCGCTCACACCACAGCCTGGTGAAGCCCGTACGCAAGAGGTGGTCATCGCCTCTGAAATTTTGCAGTCCCTGGGCCTGAGAATTTTTGTGCCCAGTGTGACCGCTTGTCCGGGTTGCGGCAGGACCACCAGCAGCACCTTCCAAGAATTGGCCAAACAAATCGACGATTATTTGCGTGCACAAATGCCAGTGTGGCGTTCGCAATACCCTGGTGTTGAGAACTTAAAATTGGCCGTCATGGGTTGCATTGTCAATGGCCCTGGGGAAAGCAAGCATGCCGACATTGGCATCAGTTTGCCCGGCACGGGCGAGGCGCCTGCTGCACCGGTCTTCATTGATGGCGAAAAGAAACTCACCTTGCGAGGTGACAACATTGCCCAAGAGTTTCAAGAACTGGTGTCCAAGTACATCGAACAAAGGTTTGGCAACACCCCAAGCACTGCCAATTGAATTGTATGTCTGACAAGAAATCGATCGAGGCCAGCGCCAAGGCTGTCGCCTTTAAAAAACTCACTGCCGTCAAGGGCATGAATGACATCCTCCCGGGTGAGTCTGCCAAGTGGGAATGGTTAGAAGGCACTGTGCGAGATTTGATGGCGCGCTATGCTTATCGCAACATCCGCACGCCCATCGTCGAACCCACCGCCTTGTTTGTGCGGGGCTTGGGTGAAGTCACTGACATTGTCGAAAAAGAGATGTACTCTTTTGAAGACAGGCTCAACGGTGAGGCCCTCACATTGCGACCTGAAAGTACGGCAGGTGTCGTGCGTGCAGTGGTCGAGCACAACATGCTCTATGAAGGCGGTAAGCGTCTCTACTACATGGGCCCCATGTTTCGCCACGAACGTCCACAGCGTGGGCGGTACCGACAGTTCCATCAAATTGGCGCAGAGGTTTTGGGATTTCAAGGGCCTGAAATCGACGCCGAGGTTATTTTGTTGGCCCACGATCTGTGGAAAGCCATCGGCTTGAAAGATGTTCGCCTTGAGCTGAACAGCTTGGGTCAACCCCCCGAGCGTTTGGCGCACCGCGCGGCGCTCATCGCACACTTCGAAAAACATCAAGACGTGTTGGACGAGGACGCTAAGCGCCGTTTGTACACCAATCCTTTGCGAATTTTGGACACCAAAAATCCGGCCATGAAAGATGTGGTCGAAGCCGCGCCACGGTTGATGGACTTTTTAGGTGAGCAGTCTTTGGCGCACTTCAATGCCTTGCGACAAATTTTGGATGCCAATGGTGTTTCCTATTCTTTGAATCCGCGCTTGGTGCGGGGCATGGACTATTACAACCTGACGGTTTTTGAGTTCATCACGGATCAACTGGGTTCTCAGGGCACTGTTTGTGGCGGTGGTCGATACGACTATCTCATCGAGCAGGTGGGGGGCAAACCCGCGCCAGCGGTAGGTTGGGCTTTGGGCATCGAGCGTGTTTTGGCATTGCTGGAAGAGCAGGGTGCGGCAGTGCCTTCAAGCGTACCGCACGCCTATGCCATCGTTCCAGAAGCGCAAAGTTTGCCGGTTGTCTTGAAGAGTCTGCGTCAATTGCGTGCCATGGGTGTCAACGTTCAAATGCATGCAGGAACGGGTGACGGAATTGGCAGCATGAAGAGCCAGTTCAAAAAAGCAGACAGCAGTGGCGCACACTTTGCCCTCATTTTTGGGGCTGATGAACTCGCTCACAATACGGTTTCAGTGAAGTCGCTGCGGGACGGCGGTGGCGCACAAAGAACAGAATCATTGGAAAACCTGGGTGCTTGGGCGCACAGCCTACAATTGACCCCTTGATACAAAGCTGAACATGTCCTCACATCTCGACCTCGAAGAACAAGAACAACTTGATCAACTCAAGCACTTTTGGAAGCAATACGGCAATGTCCTGACCTGGTTGCTGATTGCGGTGATGGGTTCCTACGTCGGCTGGAATGCCTACCAATACTGGGAGCGCCAGCAAGCGACCAAAGCCTCCGCTTTGTTTGATGAAGTGGAACGCACGGCTGCATCCAGCGACGTTGCCAAGCTTGAGCGCTCTTGGAATGACATGAAAGAGCGGTTCCCGAAAACCACCTTCGCGTCACAGTCTGCACTGTTGGCTGCCAAAGTATTTCAGCAGAACGAAAAAAATGAAGCCGCTCAGGCAGCTTTGAAATGGGCCAGTGAAAATGCGGGGGACGAAGCCAGTGCCCAACTGGCACGCATTCGTTTGGCCAATTTGCAAGCTCAGCAAAAATCCTACGATGAAGCCCTCAAAACTTTGTCCAAGCCTTTCACCCCCGCGTTTGCTGGCTTGGCATCGGATGTTCAAGGTGACATTGCTGTCGCGCAAAACAAACCTGCAGAAGCAGTCAAAGCCTATTCCGACGCTTGGACTCAGCTTGCAGACAATGCAGAATACCGTCGTCTGGTTGCAGCCAAATTGAATGCTTTGGGTGTTGACCCCACGCTTGCCAAGGGTGCGACGAAATGACCTTGTCACTTCACAGACCCTTTGCCGCTCTCGCCGCTTTGGTGGCCACGGCATTGCTATTGGGGGCTTGCGCCAGTTCCCCAGACAAACCGACGCCCAGTGCCTTGGTCGATTACAAAGAACAACTGAGCGTGAGCAGACTTTGGTCAGCCCAGATTGGACCTGTTTCATCCCCCTTGACGGCGCAATTGTCGGGCGCTCAATTGGCCCTGGCCAGTGCCAATGGTTTGGTGAGCGTGCTGAATGTTGAAACGGGTGCAGAAGCATGGCGCTTTGCTTTGAACACGCCCCTTTCTGCGGGCGTCGGAACCGATGGCAATCGCCTTTCTGTCATCACCAAGTCCAACGAGTTGGTGACTTTGGCAGATGGCAAAGTCTTGTGGAAAGTGAAGTTGCCAGCACTGTCCTTCACGGCACCTTTGGTGGCAGGTGGGCGTGTTTTTGTCCTCACTGCAGATCGAACGGTGATCGCTTTGGATGGCGCTTCAGGGCAAAAGCTTTGGAGTCAGCAACGCGCCGGTGATGCCTTGGTTTTGCGACAAGCCGGTATCTTGACCAGTTATCAAGACAATTTGCTGGTGGGTCTTTCGGGCAGACTGGTTGCCCTGAACCCAAGCAATGGCGTATCCCGTTGGGAAGTCACCATCGGTTCTTCTCGCGGCACCAACGAAGTTGAACGTTTGGTTGATTTGGTTGCTGGTGTGTCACGTGTGAACAATGTCGTTTGCGCCCGTGCGTTTCAAACCTCCGTGACCTGTGTTGATGCTCAAAAAGGCAGCAATCTTTGGACGCGTGCGTCGCAAGGACATGTGGGCCTGAGTGGAACACAGACCGCACTTTTCGGCGCGGAGTCTGACGGCAAATTGGTCGCTTGGAATCGTACAGGTGGTCAAGTCTTGTGGCAGTCTGAAGCCTTTCGTTTTCGCGGGCTCAGCGCACCCGCAGCTGCCGAAGGGCAGCTGGTCGTGGGCGATGATTTGGGGTGGTTGCATTGGATCGATGCTCACAATGGGCAAACGATCGCCCGAGCTCAAATCGATGCGTCGGGTATCGCAATGCCCCCCGTCCCTTATGGAAAAAATTGGGTGGTCGTCACGAAAAGTGGCTTGGTTCAAGCCTTGCGTGCCAACTGACACCCTGAAAGATTGATTTGAAACCCGTACTGGCCTTGGTCGGACGCCCCAATGTAGGCAAGTCCACGCTCTTTAACCGTCTGACCAAAAGTCGGGATGCCATCGTGGCCGATTTTGCGGGACTGACCCGCGATCGCCATTACGGCCAAGGACGGCAGGGCCGCTACGAGTACATCGTCATAGACACCGGCGGTTTCGAACCTGATGCCAGCGCTGGCATTTACAAAGAAATGGCCAAGCAAACACAACAAGCCGTTGCAGAGGCTGACGTGGTTGTGTTTGTGGTGGATGCGCGTGCAGGCGTGTCTGCGCAAGATCACGACATTGCCAAATACCTTCGAAAAATTGGCAAGCCCTGTTTGTTGGTGGCCAACAAAGCCGAAGGCATGCGCGAAGGCGTCCAAATCAGCGAGTTTTACGAATTGGGCCTGGGTGATGTGATTCCTGTGTCAGCGGCTCACGGCCAAGGTGTCAGAAGTTTGGTCGAACTCGCACTGGACCCACTCTTGTTGCCGGATGACGATGAGGCGCCAGACCTTGACACCACCATCGTGAAACTGGCTGTGGCAGGTCGCCCCAATGTTGGCAAATCGACGCTCATCAACACATGGTTGGGTGAAGAACGTTTGGTTGCCTTTGACATGCCTGGCACCACGCGTGACGCTATCACCGTTCCCTTTGAGCGCGATGGTCAAAAGTTCGAACTCATTGACACCGCGGGTCTGCGACGCAAAGGCAAGGTGTTTGAAGCCATTGAAAAGTTTTCTGTGGTGAAAACTTTGCAAGCCATTGAGTCTGCGCATGTGGTCTTGCTCTTGCTCGACGCCACACAAGGTGTGACAGAGCAAGATGCACACATTGCAGGCTTCATTTTGGAAAGTGGTCGGGCAGTGGTCTTGGCTGTGAACAAGTGGGATGCCGTTGACGAATACCAACGTGAGTTGGTGCATCGTTCCATCGAGAACCGATTGCCCTTTCTCAAGTTTGCAAACCTGCACACCATTTCTGCCAAAAAGCGCCAAGGCCTAGGCCCTGTGTGGAAATCCATCTCGCAGGCGCACAAATCAGCCATGGTCAAAATGACCACGCCGGTTTTGACACGATTGTTGTTGGAGTCCGTTCAGTTTCAAAGCCCACAGCGAGGCGGCATGTTCCGTCCCAAGTTGCGATATGCCCACCAGGGGGGCATGAACCCGCCCGTGATTGTGATTCATGGCAACTCACTGGAACACGTGACAGAAACCTACAAACGTTACTTGGAAGGGCGTTTCAGGAAACATTTTGACCTTTCGGGCACGCCCCTCCGAATTGAGATGAAAACGTCTCAAAATCCCTACGCCGACAAAGATTCGGACTGATTTGTAAGGTTTTTAAGGATCGCGGTTTTCAAAGCCTTTCAAGCTTGTGTTAAGGTAAAACCCTTAATTTATTTCAGAACACGGAGAATATCGTGAACAACAAAGGGCAACTCTTGCAAGACCCCTTCCTCAACGCCTTGCGCCGCGAGCATGTGCCAGTGTCCATTTATTTGGTCAACGGCATCAAGCTTCAAGGCCAAATTGAGTCCTTTGACCAGTATGTGGTGTTGCTTCGCAATACCGTCACGCAAATGGTCTACAAGCACGCCATTTCCACCATTGTCCCTGGCCGCGCAGTCAACCTCTCGGGTACTGATGCTGCTGAAGACACACCTGCTTGATCATTCCTTTTGAGCAAAGAATCGGTGGATTCAACACCGGCCTTGTTGGTCGGCGTTGACTTTGGTTTGCCCCATTTCGACGGTGAACTGGATGAACTCAGTCAATTGGCAATCACAGCTGGCCTGCAGCCTGTTGCCAAAATAAGCTGCAAACGCAAAGCACCCGATGCCGCTTTGTTTGTGGGCTCTGGTAAAGCTGACGAAATCAAATTCATGGCCGAGCAAATGGGAGCTCGCGAAATTCTGTTTGATCAATCACTGAGCCCAGCCCAGCAGCGCAACCTTGAGCGTCACATGGGCCTGCCTGTCAATGACAGAACGCTCTTGATCTTGGAAATATTTGCGCAGCGTGCACGCAGTCATGAAGGCAAGCTGCAGGTTGAGTTGGCTCGCCTGCAGTACCTCAGTACGCGCTTGGTTCGACGGTGGTCACACTTGGAACGACAACGGGGCGGCATTGGCACCCGAGGGGGTCCTGGCGAGACGCAGATCGAGTTAGACCGCCGCATGATCAGCGACGCCATCAAACGCACCAAAGAACGTTTGATCAAAGTTAAAAAGCAACGCTCCACGCAAAGACGTCAGCGCGATCGTCGCAATGCCTTCAATGTTTCTCTGGTGGGGTACACCAACGCTGGCAAGTCAACCTTGTTCAATGCGCTGGTCAAAGCGCGCGCCTATGCCGCTGATCAGTTGTTTGCCACACTTGACACCACCACACGACAACTTTATTTGGGTGAAGCAGGGCGCAGCGCCTCGGTTTCAGACACGGTGGGGTTCATTCGTGATTTACCCCACGGTTTGATTGATGCGTTTCAGGCCACTTTGCAAGAGGCCGCTGATGCCGACTTGTTGCTTCATGTGGTCGATGCGTCCAACCCCAACTTCCCAGAGCAAATGACAGAGGTGCAACGCGTCTTGCATGAGATCGGGGCCGATCACGTGCCTCAATGGCTTGTCTTCAACAAAATAGACAATCTCCCCGCTGAGCGACGGCCTCTTGTTTTTCAAGACGTGTATGAAGTCGATGGGCAGGCCCTGACACGCATCTTTGTCAGTGCGCAGTCTGGGGAAGGCTTGCCATTGCTGCGTCAATGGCTGGCCCAAGAGGTGCTGACCAACTCAACCGAGCCCACGCCCGCATCAGATCCACGTTTTGCCCTTGATAATTTCGGGGAAAATTCACGCGAACCTTCATAATTGCCATTGGGTTTGGGCACAATGAGCGCAAGCAGAACAATCAGCTAGAAAAACAAATGAACTTTAATCCCCGTGCTTTAGGCTGGACAGCTCTTCCGCAACGCATTCGCGGCATGTTCAATTTGAACGACCCGCGTTGGGGTCGTGGTGACGACAAACCCTCTCAAGAGGGGCAAGAGGGCTCGACACCCTCTGCAACTCCTTCTGGTTCAGGCCAGTCGCAGCCTCCCCATGGGAACCCTTCTGGCTCATCGTCCAACCGACCTGGCGTTCAATCAGGCCCCCCAGATTTGGACGAGTTATGGCGTGATCTGAACCGCAAGCTGTCTCAGTTCTTGGGCGGTAAAAACGGTGGCCCCTCTCACAAAGGCCCGCCTAACGGTTCTTCTCCGAACGGCATCCCACCTGTTTTCAGAAATTTGGGCGTCGGCGTCATTTTGGGTGCTTTGTTGCTGATCTGGATGGGCACAGGCTTCTTCATTGTGCAAGAGGGTCAGCAAGCAGTGATCACGCAGTTTGGCAAGTACAAAGCCACTGTCGGCGCTGGTTTCAACTGGCGCTTGCCTTACCCCATCCAAAAGCACGAGTTGGTGTTTGTGACGCAAATTCGATCCGTTGACATCGGTCGAGACAATGTCATCAAGGCCACCGGTTTGCGCGAATCCGCCATGCTGACGGAAGATGAAAACATCGTGGAAATTAAATTTGCTGTGCAATACCGTTTGAACGATGCACGTGCCTATTTGTTTGAAAGCAAAAACCCCACAGAAGCCGTGGTGCAAGCGGCGGAAACTGCTGTGCGTGAGGTGGTCGGCAAAATGAAGATGGACTCAGCCCTTGCAGAAGAGCGAGATCAAATTGCACCGCGGGTTCGCGCGTTGATGCAAAACATTCTGGACCGTTACAAAGTGGGCATTGAAGTGGTTGGCATCAACTTGCAGCAAGGGGGTGTCCGTCCACCTGAGCAAGTGCAAGCTGCATTCGACGATGTGCTCAAAGCGGGACAAGAACGTGAGCGTGCGAAGAACGAGGCGCAAGCTTACGCCAACGATGTGGTGCCACGTGCCGTGGGTGC
>JACCDM010331598.1_pt1 | contig 11046 bp, 8 predicted proteins | sample 7445851 | NCBI WGS metagenome assembly JACCDM01 (sample SAMN15323438, study PRJNA562643) | freshwater metagenome | isolation source: river surface water | place: USA:Blue River Watershed | collected 2017-08-16
ATTGCCATCATCGGTTTGGGTTATGTAGGTTTGCCCCTTGCAGTTGCTTTCGCAGAAAAGTATCCAGTTATTGGTTTTGATATAAATCAAGGACGTGTAAATCAATTAATGGGTGGACATGATTTTACCCTCGAAGTTTCAGATGAATTATTAAGTTCTGTAGTGAGCATTGGACCTAGAGAAAAAGGATTGTTATGTACAACAGATTATTCGCATTTAAATGCCTGTAATGTATTCATTGTTACTGTTCCAACCCCTACGGATAAGCACAATCGTCCAGATTTAACCCCTCTGTATAAGGCCAGTGAGACAGTTGGTAAAGCTTTGAAAAAGGGAGATATTGTAGTGTATGAATCTACGGTTTATCCTGGTGTAACAGAAGACGAGTGTATCCCAGTTCTAGAGCGTGTTTCTGGATTAAAGTTTAATGTGGATTTCTTTGCAGGATACTCTCCAGAGCGCATTAATCCCGGAGATAAAGAACATACTGTTACTAAGATATTAAAAGTAACTTCGGGTTCTACGCCCGAGATTGCTGAGAAGGTAGACCAATTATATAAATCAGTAATTGTGGCGGGTACTTTCAAAGCTAGTTCTATGAACGTGGCGGAAGCTGCCAAGGTAATTGAAAATTCACAGCGCGATATCAATATTGCTTTTGTGAATGAGTTGTCTAAAATATTCAATAAACTGGGTATCGATACTAACGATGTGTTAGAGGCAGCCGGTACCAAATGGAATTTCTTAAAATTTAAGCCAGGTTTAGTGGGAGGGCATTGCATTGGTGTAGACCCTTACTATTTAGCCCAAAAAGCCCAAGAAGTTGGTTACCATCCGGAGATTATCTTAGCGGGCCGTAGGTTAAATGATAGCATGGGCGCTTATGTAGCAGAGGAGGTAGTTAAGTTAATGGTAAAAAAAGATGTGCCTGTTAAAAATGCAAAGTGTCTAGTTTTAGGTTTTACCTTCAAAGAAAATTGCCCTGATGTGCGCAATACGAAAGTAATTGATATTGTTAAAGAATTGATTACTTATAATATCACCCCAGTTATTTTTGATCCTTGGGCAAATCCTAAAGAGGTGGAGCATGAATATGGAGTTTCTGTAGTTAACAAACTTCCTAAAGAAACTTTTGAAGCAGCTGTTTTAGCAGTATCACATAATGAGTTTGTAGGGCTAGACATTCGTGCGCACTTAGTTTCTAATGGAGTGCTTTTTGATGTGAAAGGGTTTTTTCCGAAAGGAGTCGCTGATGCTAGACTTTAGGAAGTTTAGTCCTCGGGAAATGTTTTTTGGTTTAATCGTTTATCTTTATTTCGCTGTGCACAATGATTATTATGCATCATTCTTGTTAGAATGCGAACAAACCCAAAACAGTTAAACGCATAAACAGGTAAACATTATTTAATTTGGCGCAAATTAAATAATCTTAAATAGTCTTAAAGTATCAACCTGTAATAAATCTCACACAGCCGATAGATGAAACAATTCAATTTTGTAAATAACTTATGAAAGTTTTAATAACTGGGGCAGCGGGCTTTATTGGTATGCATTGTTCAAGAGCGCTTGTCGAAAAAGGCCACGAAGTGATAGGATTAGATAATATTAATTCTTATTATGATTCATTTTTAAAATATGGTAGATTAAATGAGTTAGGCATTTCTAGGGATTCTATTTTTTATAATAAATTAATTGAAGGTGATAAAAGTTTCAAGTTTATAGAACTTGATTTAACAGATGCTGGAAATTTGATGGCTTTATTTAGACAACATAAATTTGATGTTGTTATAAACTTAGCTGCACAAGCAGGTGTGCGTTATTCTATAACCAATCCTAAAGATTATATTGATTCAAATATTGTAGGCTTCTTCAATATTTTAGAATCTTGCAAAAGTTTCCCTGTAGCCCACCTGATTTATGCTTCTTCATCTTCTGTTTACGGAAATTCAACTAAGATTCCTTTTTACGAAACAGATATGACTGACGAACCCATATCATTTTATGCAGCAACAAAAAAAAGTAATGAAGTGATGGCACACACTTATTCTCATTTATATGGAATAAGAACAACAGGTTTAAGATTTTTTACGGTATATGGTCCCTGGGGAAGACCTGACATGGCTATGTTTTTATTTACTAAAGCCATTATTAATCATGAACCAATAAAGGTTTTCAATGATGGGAATATGCTCCGTGACTTTACATATATATCTGATATTGTCAATGGAATTGTATCCGTTTTGAATGCTGAAAAAACATCTCATCTAAGTGAACTATTTAATATAGGTCATGGAAAACCGGTTAAACTGCTTGATTTTATTGAAGAAATTGAAGCCCAATTAAACATCAAGGCCGTCATGAATTTCATGCCCATACAAGATGGGGATGTATTAAAAACATTCGCTAGCACCGAAAAATTGAATACTTTGTGTCATTACAAACCTTGTGTTTCTGTTAAAGAAGGTGTATTCCAATTTATCAAGTGGTATAAAGATTTCTATCACATTGAGTAAAACAATATCTTTCATTGTTTGTTCGAACGGGTATGGTCATTTAAAGCGGGTGTTACAGGTCATTAATGAACTTGTAAAGGTTGATCCGGAACTTATGATTAACTTATTCACTCAAGATGCTCAAATTAATTATGCTCAAAAGGAAATTAATTTTAAAAGAGAAGTTCAAATTGCATTTGACTCGGAATTGTCAGAGTTGGAAATAAGCTGGATTGATAAAACACATTTCACAAAACAACATTACAACGATTGGTTGGATAGCGTTTCAAACAACAATGTATTAAAAACCAGTGACCTGATTGTATCAGATAATCATGTATTACCTGCCAGGGTTTTTGATAACGTTGTACTTATGGGTTCATTTCTATGGCATGATTCAACAGAAAATATGTATGCTGAGCAATTAGAGGTTGCTCAAAGTGAAAGGGATTTTTTATTTAAAAAGAAACCTACATTATTATGTTTGAAAGATATGGTGATGCAAGAAACATTAAACAATCAGGTAGAATTAGAAATGTTGCCTTGGTTTACTAATAGGTACACGGGAGAAATTAAAAAGTATCTTCAAGAATCAATTTTGGTAACTGGTGGAGGAACTGAATTGATTAACAAAGATTTATTGGAAATTGTAATTGTTTTAGGCAAATTAATGCCAGAAATTGATTTATACCTTGATAGCAAACTATTTAAGATGAGTGAGGCAATTACAGAAAGTGTAAGTGTTAAGCAATTTGACTTTACCAACCAATCATTTGCAGGCTTAAAGGCTATTCTTTGCAGACCGGGTGTGGGCATACTAACGGATTGTGTCAGGTATCAGGTTCCAGCTTTGGTCATTAATGATGGCTATAATCATGAAATTAAACACAACGCCAATCAGGTTGACAAGTTAGGGATAGGTGTTAGTTTTCATACAAATCAGATGGAGTTGAAAGAAATTGCTCATTTGTTGAAATTAACCATTCAAAACGAAAACCTAATGTCGGGTTTTAAAAAATCATTGTCTAAAAGAGAAACCGGTGGGGCAAAATACGCAGCATCATATTTAATTAATTATTTAAATGGGAAACATTCATAAGATCTGTTGTTCAGAAAAAGATTCATTAAAACATGTAATGAAAATTATTGAAGATGCATCATCTAATGATTTACCTTCAGGAATTGCTGTAATTGTTGATAATGAAGAAAAGGTAGTTGGAACAATTACTGACGGTGACATCAGAAGAGCATTATTATCAGGCGAATCAATTGATTTAGAAGTGAGTAAAATGATGAATACTCAGCCTATTTATTTTGAAGAAGCACTATCTGTCAGAGAAATATTAGAAAAACTCCCCGATGCACTTTTATCAAGAAAAAGAAAATCGAATCGCTATTTAAGCAAAATTCTTATTGTAGATAAGCACAAAACTCCGGTTAGAATTTTAGAATATCATGAATTGTGGGAGCAAAAAGTTGCAACACACAGACATATTGTTGTTGTGGGATTGGGCTATGTTGGTCTTACTATGGCAGTTGTAATGGCCGATGCAGGTTTTATGGTAACAGGTGTTGAGGTTGATGCAAATAAGTGTGAAATGCTCAATAGAGGAGAATCATACATTCACGAAGTTGGATTGCAAGAACTATTAAGAGAACAAATTAATAAAAACTTTAATGTGAGTACCGTATTACCGGCTGATGGAGATGTTTACATTATTTCTGTTGGGACTCCGGTAATAAATAATGAATCTGGTAAAAAAGTGCCTATTTTAACATACCTGAAAGAGGCATGTGAAAACATTGGGAGCAAACTAAATCGTGGGAATCTGGTTATTTTACGTTCAACTGTTCCTATTGGGACATGTAGAAATTATGTAAAAAACATACTTGAGGAAACGTCTCAAATGCGTTGTGGAATTGATTTTCATTTATCATTTGCTCCTGAAAGAACTGCTGAAGGGAAGGCATTAAAAGAACTAAGATCATTACCACAAATTATTGGTGGTTACAATTCTGATTCTTTAGAGGTAACTGCTGCTATTTTTAGAGATTTAACTCCCACTATTGTAAAAGTTGACTCATTGGAAGCTGCTGAAATGGCAAAGTTGATTAATAATTCGTTTAGAGATTACATTTTTGCATATTCAAATCAGATGGCCAAAATTGCTTCAGCTTTCAATATTGATGTCTTCGGTGTAATAAAGGCTGCAAACGAAGGGTATGTTAGAGATCCGGTACCTTTGCCTAGTCCGGGAGTCGGTGGTCCTTGTTTAACAAAAGATCCACATATTTTTGCATCAGTTGCAGAAAATGTTTCATTCAATCCTGAAATATTTATTAATGGAAGAGCAATTAATGAATCCATGCACGAGCATGTTTTTCAGCAGGTTTCGAAAGGATTGGAATCAATCGGAAAAAAATTAGGTGAATCAAAATTGCTAATTGCCGGATTGGCATTTAAAGGATATCCCGAAACAGGTGATATCAGAAATTCATCAGCAGTTGATATTGCAGAATTGTTTAAAAATGCTGGTGCAGATTTGTATGTTCATGATCCCATAGCATTGATTTCTGAAATTGAGGAATACGGGTATAAGTCGGTTAATTTAACGGATGGTTTTAAGGATATGGATGTTGTATTGTTTTTAAACAATCACAAAAGTTTTGAAAAAATTGATGTGTTTTCCATGGTAAGGTCAATGAATCAACATCCCATCATTTATGATGGATGGAATGCTTTCAGATCCGATGAAATAATTTCGGTAAGACCAAGCACTTATATGAATTTGAGCTTAAACAAGACCTCTATCTTATGAAAATATTAGGAATCATACCGGCAAGAGGTGGTTCAAAAGGTGTACCTGGAAAGAATATCAAATTGTTAGCCGGTAAACCTTTGATACATTATTCCATTGAAGCAGCTATTCAATCCGGATTATTAGATGTGATAGTGTCTACTGATGATCAGTCGATTATAGATTCGGCAAAAGAGGCAGGTGCAAAAGTGCCTTTTATAAGACCTCAAGAATTGGCAACAGATACTGCTCAATCAATTGATGTGGCCATTCATGCACTGCTTCAAATGGAAAGAATCGAAAACGTGCAGTATGATACCATCATGTTGTTGCAACCTACAGCCCCATTTCGACAAGCATCCGATATTGTGGCATGCGTAGATTTATTGAACAGTCATCAGGAAGCTGATAGTGTAATTAGTGTGGTTGATGTGAATGCACATCACCCGGCCAGAATGAAATTTATTGAACATGGTTTTTTAATCGATCCGCCATTTTGTGAAACTTATGAAAATCAAAACCGGCAGGAATTAACTCCTATGTACATCAGGAATGGTGCAATTTACCTTACTAGAAGAAATACAATTTTAAAAAAATCATATAAAGGAGATAAGTGCTTGGCTTATGTGATGCCTGAAATGAGATCTGCAAATATTGATACGCTCCATGATTTCGAATTAGCAGAATGGATGTATAATAAATACCTACTTTGAAAATTTTACATTTAGAGTTTGAACAATATCCTAAAGCAGCAATCGATTTACTGCAGAGTCATGCAACAGTCGTTGCCTCCCAAATTCAAACCTATGCTGAATTACATCAATTGTTAAGTATTGAGCAGTTTGATGTGATTTTTACCAGATTAGGAATTTATATTGATGCAGAGTTAATGAACTTACAAAAAAAATTGACATGTATTGTCACATCAACTACAGGTCTTAATCATATTGATTTATCTGAGGCTAATGATAAAAACATTGATGTGATTAGTTTGAAAGGTGAAACAGAATTTTTAGCAACGATAAAAAGTACTGCGGAACACACATGGATGCTTTTGTTAAGCTTAATAAGGAAGCTAATACCCGCATATGAAAATGTGATTGAAAAACAAGAGTGGATGCGCACTCCATTTTTGGCAGATGAATTAGATGGAAAAACAATAGGAATCATAGGTTTTGGCAGATTAGGTAAAATCGTATCCAGATATGCGGAAGCATTTGGTATGAATGTTTTGGTAAACGACCGATTGAAAATAGAATCAGATTCACCCTATCAACAAGTTGACATCAAGACTTTAGTATCAACTTCAGATTTTATCGTGTTATTAATCAGTTATGATAATGAGAATATTAAGTTTTTTGATAAAGAGAAATTCGGTTGGATGAAATCCACTGCATATTTTATTAATACATCAAGAGGTGAAATGGTTGATGAAAACGCGTTGGTAAGTGCATTAAATAACAAACAAATTAAAGGTGCCGCATTAGATGTATTAGATGGAGATTCTGCTTGGGAGTCCCAGTACAATGGGAACCGAGCATTATTAGAGTATGCCAGAAATAATGATCATTTGATTGTTACTCCGCATATGGGTGGCTATGGTAAAGAATCAATAGCGAGAACCCGTCAGTTTGTAACGGAAAAATTTATCCGAAAATATAGTCATCAGCAATAGTTTACGTTTTAAAAAAATCACAAAATAATTATGGCATTTAATCATAAACCAATCATCATTGCCGAATGTTGTCAAAATCACAATGGTGACAAGGAAATATTAAAAAGACAAGTACATGAAGCTGCTGAAAATGGTGCAGACTATGTAAAAATTCAGGCAATACGATCAAAAGAATTATCACACAGACCTAGATTTGATGAAGGAACAGTTGACCAAAACGGAAATACGTTGGTCATCAAAAGACCATACGATGCCGAAGTAGCAAGATTATCCAAACTTGATTTAAGTTTAGATGACGAGCAATGGTTTGTTGAGGAATGTTGGAGAGCAGGAGTGGCCCCAATGACAACTGCATTTAGCATAAACGGTGCTAGAGAAGTAAAAGATATGGGGTATGAAGCAATCAAAATAGCCAGCTATGATTGTGCCTCCTATCCTTTATTAAGAGAAGTGAGAAAATATTGGAATACCATTTTTGTTTCAACCGGTGCAACTTATGACCACGAAATCGAGAAGGCTACAGAAATACTCTCAGGTACTGATTTGCATTTTCTGCATTGCCTAACAATTTACCCTACTCCAATGGAAACTTTAAACCTTAAAAGAATGAGTTATTTAAGAAGGTTTACACATCAAGTTGGATATTCAGATCATTCGTTGGTAGAAACCACTCAACTATGGGCAAGTAAAATAGCCTTGGCTTTAGGAGCCACCTGTATCGAGCGCCATTTTACAGTATTGGAAAAAGACCAAACCAAAGATGGTCCAGTATCTATCAGACCTCATCAGTTAAAAGAGTTAAATGAATTTGCAAAACTATCGCGAAAAGAAATGATGGAATTGGTTTCGAAAGGCTGTCCGGATTGGGAGCAAACCATCGGTTCTTCCCAACGCGAGTTGTCGCATGCCGAAAAGCTGAACAGGGATTATTTCCGAGGCAGATTCGCTAGCTTGGTAGATGGTAAACATATCTATAATTGGGAAGAAATAATATTTTAATCTGGCATGTCTTTATTAAAATCTATCAAAGAAATAGGTAAGGACATGTCAGTATATGGCATCAGCAGCATTCTTAGTCAATTGGTAAGTTTGTTGTTGCTTCCTCTATACACTCAAAAACTTAGTCCAGCCGATTACGGCATATTTGCATTGATAGGGATTTGTGTTAATGGCTATGCAATTTTTTCTAATTTGGGTGTAAGTTCCGCAATTTTTAGATTCACGGGAACAAGCAAAGACGATAATGAAAAAGATGAATACCTATGCAATGCTCAAATTATTAACATAATAAGCAATGTCATTACCTTATTGTTATTTTTGCTTATTAGTAATGTTATCACTAAGTTAATATTTAACGATATTAATTATATCCGCTATGTGTATTACATAGCCATTGCCGGAACATTGTCAAGTTGTTCGGGAATTTATATTTCATTTCTAAGGGTTAATAGGCAAACAGTGAAAATAGCTAAATCATCATTAGTTAATTTAGTTGTTTCTGTTAGTACTACTTTTGTTGGCTTAGTTTACTTAAATTTGGGTGTGTGGGGTGCATTATTAGGTGGATTAATTGGAGACGCTGCAGCTTTTATTTTTTTATTTTTAATTTCGCCAAGACAAAAACTAAAACTAAACATTCAAAAGATAAAAGCACTGATGTTATTTGCTATCCCCATTTTCCCGCATAAGGTAATCGGTTTTTTACTACCCATTATCTCACAAATTATTTTAATGAAATACATGGATTTAAGCACCTTAGGGATTTATAATATTGCCTTAAAGTTTGCTTTACCCTTGGTCCTTTTTGTTAATCTTTTTCAAAAAGCATATGCGCCTTATAGATTTGAGATATACAAAAAAGGCAATACCAATACAGAGTTGTTTTCAAAAATTAACTTACTCTATTTTATGATTATTTTTATAGGCTATTCCACTGTTGTATTATTTGGCGATTGGATACTCGTTGTTTTTACAAATGTGAAGTTTCATGCTGCACGGGTATACATTCCATTTTTGGCACTTATTCCATTAACCCAAAGTATTTATTTCGCATTTGGTACAGGTGTCGAATTCTCAAAAAGCCCTAAGTTTTATCCTATAATAAGCTTTGTAGGATTTGTATTTATAGTTATCTCTTCAGTTTTATTAATTCCTAAGTACAATATAATTGGCGCTGCACTTGCAACAATCTCAGGTTGGTTAATAATGGCTTTATGCATGTTTATTTATGCCCAAAAAATATTTCCTATCCATTATTTATGGAGCAAAATAAATTATATAATATTAATAACTTTTGCTGTGGTAGCCCTAAAGTATTCAATACAAAACAATTGGTTTTCCATTCCATTATTAATTTTACAAATAGGCGTATATGCAATAATACTTAAACCATATATTAATTCGTTAAAACACCTAGTTATCAAACAAAAATGAGCTATAAAATATCATTATTAGAGAAGTTAATATTATTAATTCAAGGGCTATTTAAAAAACTTTACAGGTTAGTTTATAACAATAATAGAGTATATACTTACTTGGTAGCCCGAAACTGCAAAAAGGTTGGTATTGGACTTAAAGTTAATGGAGCATCATTTGGATTTAACAATAATGTAACACTAGGAAATTATGTAAATATCAACGGTTGTGAAATTTTGGGCGGAGGCAACGTAGAAATAGGAAATTATTTCCACTCAGGTAGATTTTTACAAATAATAACTCAAAATCATCGCTACGAGAATGCAGAATCAATTCCTTATGACAAATTAAGGATTAAAAAAAATGTTGTGATCAAAGACTTTGTTTGGATAGGACAAGGTGTAACTATAATTCCTGGAGTCACGATAGGCGAAGGAGCCATTATTGGTGCAAACGCAATTGTAACCAGAGACGTTCCAGATTTGGCAATCGTTGGTGGGAATCCTGCTGAAATTATTAAATATCGCAATAAAGATGAATTCTATAAACTTAAATCAGAAAATAAGTTTTTATAAATCAAAGTATTGGAAAATAGAAATATAAAGATTTTGTTAAATGATTATGTTGAGTTTGCAAAAGCCTCAAGAAATGAAAATGCTAAAAATTTACTATTGAGTTTAATTGCAAACTACGAACAAAACCTTTTGCAGGGTATTAAACCCCAAAAAATATGGACATCAATAATTAAGACTTTATTTTTACAATACAATGTTAACTGTGTAGAAACAAGAGAACAAAAAGCTGCAATTGTTATATGGCCAGTGCAGTTAAATCATCTTGATTATTTGATACCACTTTTCCATGCTTTACCGCTTGAAGCTCAACCTACTTTTATATGTTCCCGAAATGACATTTTAAAAATTTTAAAAGCAAATAATCTACCGACAATAGAAATTAAAATTAGTCATAATTTTAATTTCTCAATCAATGGATTTAAAAGAATTATAATGCTCCATACCATAATATTGCGAGCTTTGTTTTCAAAACGATTTATTAACAAATACATACCTAACTTAATTGCTACATTACAACAGTTTTCATATCACGAAATATATTCACAATTGTTTCATAAAGTTCAACATAGACATACCCCAAAGTACCACCTATTAGGTTACGAACATTCTGTGGTGTGCCGACCCATTAATATTTTGTCAAATAAATATGGCGTGTTAACAGGAAACATTCAACATGGCGCTCTTAACGAAAATCTAATACCATACTCAATATGTACACATCAGTTCGTTTGGGATGACTTTACTAAAAGCCTGTATGCTAATAAGCAGCAAAATATTTATGCAACCGGTTCACCAAATACCAATCACCATGAAACAAAAACAAACTTACCAATAGATTTCAATGAAATGTTTAAATCAAATAATGTTGCACTTGTTTGTTATTCGGGGCCTGGACATAATGTTACGATAGATGGTCACTTAAAAAACATAGACACATTATTGATTATTGTAAAAAAGTTTAAAGACCTTCATTTTGTAGTTAAACTGCACAACAAAGACAAGATTCTTTATTATAACCAACTTATGAAAGAAGATAATGTTACCATGATTGATCAAAAGTCAGAGTTTTTTAGTGTTCCAATTGTAAATTA
>JACCDM010595654.1_pt1 | contig 11039 bp, 10 predicted proteins | sample 7445851 | NCBI WGS metagenome assembly JACCDM01 (sample SAMN15323438, study PRJNA562643) | freshwater metagenome | isolation source: river surface water | place: USA:Blue River Watershed | collected 2017-08-16
ATTTTAACGCATTTAGATGCCAAATTAGGCAAGAATCAATACCTCGTGTTTTTAACAGCTGATCATGCAGTAGCTGAAATTCCTTATTATCTACAAAGCAAGCGTATACCTGGTGGAGTTTTTGACAATGTGAAGGCAATCAATGAGGCAAAGACGGCGCTAAAAAAAGAATTTGGCGATGCTGAAATCATGGTTGGAAATGATAATTATCAAATCTATCTAAACCATTCAAACCTAGAAAGATTACGTATTTCGAAAGAGGCGGTGGGAAAGGTTTTGGAGAAATCATTTAAGAATCAAGCAGGTTTTGCGGAATTAGTAGACCTACGAAATGCTTCGAATAGCCCTTTACCAGCACTTTACCGTGAAATGATCTTAAATGGCTATAATCAAGCGAGAAGCGGGGATTTTATGTACTTATTAAAACCACAGTGGTTTTCTGGTTACAAAACAGGAACTACACACAGTACACTTTATGCGTATGATACCCACGTTCCCTTGTTATTTTTCGGATGGAATGTAAAACCAAAAGAAATAAACCAAAGAACAACCATAAGTGACATCTCCAGCACCTTAGCGAATTGGTTAAAAATAAATGAACCATCAGGAAGTATTGGTAAAGTAATTCAGTAATAATATGAAAATAGCAGTTGTAGGAACCGGATATGTAGGTTTAGTGACGGGTACTTGTTTCGCAGAGACAGGAAATCACGTCACTTGCATAGATATCAATGAAGAGAAAGTTAAACAAATGCAGGCAGGCATAATTCCTATTTATGAGCCTGGTTTAGAAGATTTGTTTAAAAGAAATACGGAAGAAGGGCGTTTGGATTTTACCACCTCTTTACAAGAGGGTATTGCTGGAGCAAAAGTCATTTTTCTAGCTCTTCCCACCCCTCCTGGTGCGGATGGTTCTGCAGACTTAAAATACATTTTGCAAGTAGCGGATGATTTAGGTCCACTCCTATCGGAATATGCGGTTATTATTGATAAAAGTACCGTTCCCGTAGGCACTTCCGAAAAAGTACACTCAGCTATTGCTAAAAAGGCCAAAGTCGATTTCGATGTCGTTTCGAATCCGGAATTCCTACGAGAAGGCGTAGCTGTAGAGGATTTTATGAAACCTGACCGTGTCGTTATAGGTACGCAATCAGAAAGAGCAAAAGACTTGATGTCACGCTTGTATGCGCCATTAGTTCGCCAAGGCAATCCGATCATCTTTATGGATGAGCGTTCAGCTGAGCTAACTAAATATGCCGCTAATGCCTTTTTAGCCACTAAAATCACTTTCATGAATGAGATCGCTAATCTTTGCGAACTCGTAGGTGCGAACGTGGATGAGGTGCGCAAAGGTATCGGAACGGATTCTCGAATCGGGAAACGCTTTTTGTTTGCCGGTATCGGATATGGTGGAAGCTGTTTCCCAAAAGACGTGCAAGCGCTGGCAAAAACTTCAGCAGAAAACGACTATGAGTTTAAAATCTTAGACTCGGTCATGAAAGTAAATGAGAACCAAAAAACGAAGCTCATTCCTCCCATAGCGAAGCACTTTAAAGGCGATTTAAACGGAAAGAAAATTGCCATGTGGGGTTTGGCATTCAAACCTTATACCGATGATATTAGAGAGGCTCCCTCTTTATATAATATCGATGCATTACTTGAACTAGGGGCATCGGTTAGCGCCTATGATCCAGAAGCAATGAATCATGTTCGAAATCTATTAGGTGATAAAATTACCTTTACAAAGAATCCCTACGAAGCTTTAGAAGGTGCGGATGCCTTACTAATCGTGACAGAGTGGCCACAATTTAGAACACCTGACTTCGAGAGAATGGATAGTTTATTAAAGAATAAAGTCATTTTTGACGGAAGAAATTTATACGAATTAAGCCAAATGCAGGAATTAGGATATACCTATTATTCCATCGGCCGTCAAACCATACACTAATATGAAAAGAGTTTTAATCACCGGCGGAGCTGGATTCCTAGGTTCTCATTTATGTGATCGCTTTGTAAAAGAGGGTTACCACGTGATCGCGATGGATAATTTGATCACAGGCGATCTAAAGAACATCGAACATTTGTTCCATTTAAAGCAATTCGAGTTCTACCACCACGATGTATCCAAGTTCATCCACGTACCAGGCGAATTGGATTATATCTTGCATTTCGCCTCACCTGCCTCTCCTATCGACTATTTGAAAATCCCTATTCAGACCTTGAAAGTGGGTTCTTTAGGAATACATAATTGTTTAGGTTTAGCGCGCGTAAAAAATGCACGTGTTTTAATCGCATCCACTTCAGAAGTTTACGGGGATCCAAATGTACATCCTCAACCGGAGGAGTATTGGGGAAATGTGAATCCAGTAGGTCCTCGTGGCGTGTATGATGAGGCAAAACGTTTCCAAGAAGCGATGACCATGGCTTACCACACGTATCACGGTTTAGAAACGCGTATAGTTCGCATTTTCAATACCTACGGTCCCCGAATGCGTCTAAATGATGGCCGCGTATTACCTGCATTTATTGGGCAAGCGTTGCGTGGAGAGGATTTAACGATGTTTGGCGATGGTTCACAGACACGTTCCTTCTGTTATGTAGATGATTTAGTGGAAGGTATTTATCGTCTCTTATTGAGCGATTATGCGCAGCCAGTGAACATCGGAAATCCAGATGAGATAACTATCAAGGAATTTGGGGAAGAAATCATCAAATTAACCGGTACCTCTCAGAAACTGATCTCTCTTCCTTTACCAACAGATGATCCAAAACAACGTAAACCAGACATCACAAAAGCCCGCAGTATTCTGGGATGGGAACCTAAGGTAAGTCGTGCAGAGGGATTGAAGATCACTTACGATTATTTTAAATCGTTAAGTAAGGAGGATTTGTTTAGAATGGCGCATCATAAAGAGTTTTAATTTTATTTGTTCCAAATTTGTGCTGCGCAATAAATTTCGGAACAAACATAAATTAAAACTTCTAAGGAAAATTGTAATTAGGGTAGAAAATAGTGCCTCGTAATAATTTTCTGCCCTCGCTTTTTAAAAAACCTCTTAAGAAAATTCTAATTAATATAGAAAATTGTGTTGCGAAATATTATTGCAACCTACTAAATCATAATGTCAGAAAACATCAAATTAACTTCCTTTAGCCACGGCGCGGGTTGCGGATGTAAAATATCCCCACAGATTTTGGATAAAATCCTCAAATCTGATAAACCCAAAGCGTCAAACCCCCTCTTATTAGTCGGAAACGAGAGTCGAGATGATGCGGCGGTATTTGATTGGCAGAATGGAGAGGCGGTTATTTCAACGACGGATTTCTTTATGCCGATAGTGGATGATCCGTTTGATTTTGGGAAAATTGCGGCGACAAATGCCATTTCAGATATCTATGCGATGGGCGGAACTCCACTAATGGCCATCGCCATACTAGGCTGGCCTATTGATAAATTAGCCCCAGAAGTTGCGGCCGAAGTTTTAGAGGGAGGACGCGCGGCTTGTGCAGAAGCAGGAATTCCATTAGCTGGAGGTCACTCAATTGATTCTCCCGAGCCCATTTTCGGTCTTGCTGTCACAGGAAAAGTGCGCAAAGAACATTTAAAACAAAACGATACGGCTTCAAAAGGTTGTATGCTCTATTTGACGAAGCCTTTAGGAGTCGGGATTTTATCTACAGGACAAAAACGTGGCATTGTTAGTCCTGCCGATTTAGCCAGAGCAGTGAAGCAGATGAGTACATTGAACAGCTTCGGAGAAAAACTAGGCCCTCTTGCATATGTTAAATCTCTTACGGATGTGACAGGCTTTGGTTTGTTTGGACATTTAGTGGAAATGGCGGATGGTTCAGGACTAAGTGCTAAAATCGCATTCGAAAATTTGCCCTTGCTTCCTAATATTGATCATTATTTAGACCTCAACTGCTTCCCAGGTGGAACAGCACGCAATTTAGCCAGTTATGGTGAACGTTTGAGTGAAGATATCTCTGAACGACAACGTTATATTGGAGCCGATCCACAGACATCAGGTGGATTGTTAATCGCTGTGGAAGCGGAACATACGGCTAAATTCGAAGCATTTGCACTCGAAAATGGCTATGAATTAAGTCCTATCGGCGAGTTAACTGAACGAAAAGAAAAAACCATTTACTTAGCCTAATGAGATTATTCTATCGCTCACTTGGGGAAACAGGAACGCCAGTCATTATTCTACACGGAATTTTTGGCACATCTGACAATTGGCTTGGGTTTGGGAAAGCGATCTCTGAAAATCACCGGGTTTTTTTAGTGGACCAAAGAAACCATGGACAATCACCTTGGGGTGATGAATTCAATTACGAGGTGATGGCTCAGGATTTATTGGAATTCATTCACGAACATCAATTAGAAAACCCCATTTTAATCGGGCACAGTATGGGTGGCAAAGTGGTGATGCAATTCGATTTATTGCATCCAGGTATCGCTTCTCGAATTGTCATTGTCGACATCGCGCCTAAATTCTATCCAGTGCACCACACGCACATTTTGGAGGGCTTAAACAGTATTGATCTCCTTACGCTAGAAAGTCGTCAAGCGGCAAACGAACACATGAAGCGCTTTGAGGAGAAAGAAGGGGTTCGCCAATTCTTATTAAAGAACCTCTACCGCAATTCAGAACAACAATTTGCTTGGAGAATTAACTTGAAAGTAATCACTAAGAATATTGATGTAGTGGGACACGAATTACTCGTTCCTGCAGCATCATATACAGAAACGCTTTTCATCAAAGGAGCTGATTCTCATTATATACAACCGGAAGACGAACGATACATTGCGGAAATTTTCCCTAATTTTGAAGTTGTAGAAATTCCAGGTGCGGGCCATTGGGTGCAAGCGGACCAACCGGACTTATTTCTGCAGGCGCTTCAACCGTATTTATGAAAATTTTTCTCATCCCCTGTCCGATTGCCGAAAACACTTCATCAGAAGTCCTATCACCACAAATCTTAGCGGCACTACGGCAGACTACACATTATTTAGTCGAAAATGTACGGACAGCTCGAAGATTTATCAGTGAATTAAAACTAGGAATTCAGATTGAGGATTTAATTTTCGAGGTATTAGATAAGGACACTTATTCTAAAACGGTTACAGATTTTTACAAAAAGCATGCGGCGGTCGACTATATTGGCGTTATTTCAGAAGCTGGTTGCCCAGGGGTGGCTGATCCTGGTGCTTTGGCAGTATCCATCGCACAACAACAGGACATCGAAGTGATTCCTTTAGTAGGCCCCTCATCCATTTTATTAGGCTTAATGGGATCAGGATTTTCTGGCCAAAGTTTCGCCTTCATCGGGTACTTGCCCATCGATAAAGCTGCGCGCATTCGTAAAATCGAACAACTTGACCGAGATGTGGCGAAATGGGGCCAAACACAAATTTTCATCGAAACTCCGTACCGAAATAATGCGCTTTTAGAAGACCTAATTGCACAATGTGCTCCAGATTCGTTAATTTGCATCGCTTGTGAAGTAACTGCGCCCTCCGGTTTTGTCCAAACAAAAAAGGCAAGCGACTGGGCAAAAGAACAACCCGATTTGCATAAAAAACCATGTATATTCCTTTTAGGTAAATAAATATGATCTTTCACCAAGCCTTTACGCTGAATCCATTTCAAGAAAATACCTATATAATTTGGGATGAAAATGGAATTGGTATTATCGTAGACCCCGGATGTTATACCTACGAGGAACGCCAAACCTTAAAAACTTTCATCGAGGAGAATAACATTACGTTGACCCACATACTAAATACCCATGCTCATATTGATCATGTATTAGGCGTCGAATTTTTTAGACAAGAGTATAAAATTCCATTTTATCTGCACCCGAAAGATGAACCTTTATTAAAAGATTCAGCGAACCGTGCGCAAGTATATGGTTTCCCACACTACCAACCCACAGAAGTCGATGTTTGGTATGAGGAGAATCAAACTCTAACAATAGGTGAAATGGAAATCAAGGTATTATTTGTTCCTGGACACGCACCAGGTCACGTAGCTTTGTATTTCGAAAAGGAAGGCTTATTATTTGATGGCGATGTCTTATTTAGAAGAAGTGTTGGCAGAACGGACTTTCAATTATGTAATCATGCTGATCTAGTCCACAGTATACAAACGAAATTATATACTTTACCTAAATCCACCATTGTATACCCTGGACACGGGGGTAGCACGACCATCGGGGATGAAAAAATATCCAATCCATACGTAAAAGCATGAAAAAAGAAATCCCTAATCTATTGACGCTGGGTAATTTACTCGCTGGATGTATCGGACTTTGGTTCGTGATGCAAGGCGATTTAGTGAGCGCCTCCTTTTGCATTTTCATTTCCTTAGTCTGTGATTTCTTCGACGGTTTTTTAGCCCGTGCTTTACAAGCTTATTCTGATTTAGGTAAAGAGTTAGATTCCTTAGCTGACATGGTCTCTTTCGGGGTTTTACCTGCCTTTATTTTGTTTTCATTAGTAGAGCAAAGTTGCGGAACTTCTTGTACAGTGGGGCTTTTCGGATTTTACAAGCCATTTATGGTCTTTGCTTTGGTTTTGATGTCAGCCTATCGTTTAGCAAAATTCAATATTGATACCCGCCAAAGCGATCAGTTTATCGGTGTTCCTACCCCAGCAAACGGCCTTTTAATAGCTTCTCTACCCCTCATTCTACGATTCCAACCTGAATTCAGCTCATATATTCTACATTTTCAAGGCCTATTGATCTATGCCGTTTTGATGAGCTATTTATTAGTGTGTGAATTACCACTTCTAGCCTTCAAATTCAAGACTTGGGATTGGAAAAGTAATCAAGTGAAATTCATTTTCCTTATTTTTTGCATTGCTGCCCTTGTTATGCTTAAATTTGCAGCAATTCCGGTTTTAGTGATCGCATACATCCTCCTATCCGGCCTTATTTTCCTTTTTAATCCAAACAAATAATGAAATTCTTAGCTGAAATCAACGTAATGCCTCAAAAAGAAATCCTTGACCCTCAGGGAAAAGCAGTACTTATTGGCTTACAAAACTTAGGTATTAACCAAGTAGATGGCGTTCGTATTGGCAAGCACATTACATTAACGGTGGAAGCGGCATCAAAAGCTGAGGCAAATGAGGTAGTAACCAATGCTTGCAAGAAATTGCTAGCGAACTTAATTATGGAGGAATTTGAGTTTACGTTAGTAGCTCAATAGATCTTAAAACTGGCCTGTATGCAATAAAACAAGCGTGCAGGCCTCTTCAGTTTGAATTTCCAATTTTTCTAATTCCCTTTCGAGTGCTGGATTCTCCGTTCCGGGATTGAATATGACACGTCTTGGGGCTAATGCTTTGAGGTAATCCAAAAGCCCTTCCTGATTTGCAGGACCTACATATAAAGTAACCGTATCTATATTATTTAATACGGGTTGATCTTGCTGAATAGTCAATCCAAGCACCTCCCCTTTCTTAATTCCCACTAAAGAAACTTCGTGCTGATGCTGCAATAGCAATTCCGTCGCGATATAGGCATATCGACTCGGATTCGTACTCGCACCATAGACTAAGACCTTCATTAGAATAGTTTTTCGGCGATAGCTCTCACACTATCGGACTTGCTCATCGTATAGAAATGGAGCGCTGGAACTCCGGCTTGAATCAATTCCTTCCCTTGTTGCACAGCCCATTCAATACCTAATTGCTTAATAGCGGCATTATTAGCACATTTACGCGCCTCGTTTACAAATTCAGATGGAATCTCTAAATGGAAAATCTCTGGCAAAATGTCTAATTGACGTTCCGTTGCTAAGGGTTTTAAACCTGGAATAATTGGCACATTTATCCCTATTTCTCGACATTTGTTAACGAAATCAAAATACTTCGCATTATCGAAGAACATCTGTGTCACGATATAATCTGCACCTGCCTCTACTTTCTGCTTTAAATACTTCAGATCTTGATCGAATGAAACCGCATCAATGTGCTTCTCTGGATAACCGGCTACACCGATGCAGAAATTCGTAGGCAATGATTCCGTTTCCTCATGCAATAAAATGCCTTTATTCATGGCAGCCACCTGCTCTACTAATTCGTTCGCATAGGCATGACCACCAGACTTAGGAACAAATTGAGCTTCCCCCTTTTCTTGGTCACCACGCAACAAAAGCGCATTTTCTATGCCTAAATAGTGTAAATCAATTAAGAAATCTTCTGTCTCCTCTTTCGTGAATCCACCACAAATTACGTGAGGAACTGCCTCGATTTGAAAACGCTGCATGATAGAAGCGCAGATGCCTAATGTACCAGGACGCTTTCGAATCGGAATGCGCTTAGAAACTCCATCTATAATTTTTTCTACATATTCCTCGCGGTGGTAAGTTACCTCAATAAAAGGGGGCTTAAACTCCATTAAAGGCTCGATGTGCGACATTAATTCGCCCAAATGTTGACCTTTCATCGGTGGAATAATCTCAATCGAGAAAAGTGTTTTTCCCGCCGCTTCCTCAAAGTATTTAGTAATCTTAGTCATAATTCAAAACTGGGCTTAACCATCTTTCTACGTCGTCCAAGGACATGCCTTTGCGTTTCGCATAATCTGTCACTTGGTCTTTGGCAATCTTACCTAAGCCAAAATACGTACTCTCCGGATGTGAGAAGTAGAAACCTGACACCGCAGAGGCAGGATACATCGCATAACTCTCGGTTAATTGAATTCCAATTTGCTTCTCCGCATCTAATAACTCGAATAAGCGCTTCTTCTCCGTGTGATCTGGACAAGCCGGATACCCCGGTGCAGGACGAATACCTTGGTATTTCTCCGCAATTAGATCTTCATTACTCAACGTCTCCTCTGAAGCATAACCCCAGAACTCTCTTCGCACTCGTTCATGCAATAATTCCGCAAAAGCCTCGGCCAAACGATCAGCTAATGCCTTCACCATGATGGAGTTATAGTCATCATGCTCCTTTTCGTATTTATCTAAAAGCGCTTCAATTCCTAAACCAGTCGTCACCGCAAAAGCACCAATATAATCCGTTTCACCTGAGTTCAACGGTGCCACGAAATCGCTCAAACAACGGTTCGGAAGCGTGCTCGCTTTTTGGCCTTGTTGACGCAAATGATGCAACCATTGACTCTTATCGGATGATTCATCCTTCGTCTGAATCTCATAAGAAACTTGCTGGTGTGAACCGTGTTTTTCACAAGCCACCTCTAAAGCCTTCTCCACATAATCGTGTAAGATGATATCATCTCCTAGCGAGTTAGCTGGAAAGAAACCGAGTGCTGCTTTAGCCTGAAGTGATTTATTAGCAATAATTTCCTTCAATAAAGCCTGCGCATCATCAAATAATTTCCTCGCCTCTTTTCCTACCACCTCATTATCAAAAATACGTGGGTATTTACCAGACAATTGCCACGTCGAGAAGAACGGAGTCCAGTCAATATACTTAGCGATTTCTTCCAAAGAATAATCCTCAAAATACTTCACGCCTAAGAAAGACGGTTTTTTCGCTTTAAATTCAGTCCAATCAATTCCACTCGATTTTGCGCGAGCCTGATCGATCGACAAGTAATTCTTTTCTTGTTGACGAGCAGCGTGGGCTGTTCTTAATTCCGCGTATTCTGTTTTAATCTCAGTAAAGATCTCTTGTGAAGTTAATTCACTTTGCAATAAACGACCCGCCACTGGTACAGAACGCGACGCATCCAATACGTGTATTACTGGACCAGAATAGTGAGGATCAATTTTAACTGCTGTGTGAATCCGAGACGTTGTGGCTCCCCCAATTAAAAGAGGAACTTTGAAACCCAGACGCTCCATTTCTTTGGCCACATATACCATCTCATCTAAAGACGGCGTAATCAAACCAGATAATCCAATGATGTCCACGTTATGCTCCTTCGCCGCAGCTAGGATCTTATCACAAGGCACCATCACACCGATGTCGATTACCTCGTAATTATTACACGCTAATACAACACCTACGATGTTTTTACCAATATCGTGCACGTCGCCTTTTACTGTCGCCATCAAGATTTTACCAGCTGAAGAACTCTCTCCTCCAGTCTTTTCTGCTTCAATAAAAGGCAATAAATAGGCCACGGCCTTCTTCATCACACGAGCAGATTTAACTACTTGCGGCAGGAACATTTTTCCTTCTCCAAACAAATCACCCACCACGTTCATTCCATCCATCAAAGGACCTTCTATTACCTGAATCGGACGCTCCACTAATTGACGAGCTTCTTCTACATCTTCATCGATAAATTCCGTCAAACCTTTAATTAAAGCATGTTCTAAACGCTTATTCACTGGTTCTTTTCTCCATGCATCATCCACCACTTGCTCTTTACCTGCAGACTTTACCGTCTCCGCATAAGCCACTAATTTCTCTGTGGATTCTGGATTTCTGTTTAATAAAACATCCTCGCATAAATCACGTAAGGTCTTATCAATGTCATCATAAACACCTAATTGACTGGCATTTACAATACCCATATCCATACCTGCTTTAATCGCATGGTATAAGAATACGGTATGCATGGCCTCTCTTACTAATTCGTTTCCACGGAAAGAGAAAGAAATATTGGATACCCCTCCTGATACTTTCGCGAGTGGCAGGTTCTCTTTAATCCATTTTGTCGCCTTAATGAAATCAACCGCATAATTATTATGCTCCTCGATCCCAGTGGCAACCGTTAAAATGTTTGGATCGAAAATAATGTCCTGAGCCGGAAAACCCACTTGATCCACTAAAATATCGTAGGCTCTTTTGCAAATTTCAATACGACGCTCGTAAGAATCTGCCTGTCCGGTTTCATCAAATGCCATCACCACGACGGAGGCACCGTACATTTTGACCTTGTTCGCTGATTCGATAAACTTCTCCTCCCCTTCTTTCAAGGAGATGGAGTTAACGACCGATTTACCTTGAACGCACTTTAATCCGGCTTCGATTACCTCCCATTTCGAGGAGTCAATCATGATCGGTAAACGCGCGATATCTGGCTCAGCCATCAATAAATTCAAGA
>JACCDM010349929.1_pt1 | contig 11034 bp, 13 predicted proteins | sample 7445851 | NCBI WGS metagenome assembly JACCDM01 (sample SAMN15323438, study PRJNA562643) | freshwater metagenome | isolation source: river surface water | place: USA:Blue River Watershed | collected 2017-08-16
AGTATTCGTTTTTACGACAATACTCAAGCACAGCGCGAGTATCCATACTCTGCTTCTGGTACGTTGAATTTCAACAGCTTCTTAACAACTGGTGGTGCTGGTTACTATCGTATGTATATCACAGATTCTACATCTGGTACAGACGATTATGGTACAGCTACAGCTATTACTGTTAATGATGCTTCTGGAAGCCCAATTGCTGGTACAATTACAGGCGCGTCTATTCCGTTTACATTTGACTATACAAACAATAGTCAGGGTGGCAGACCTACAGGTGGTTCCGCTGGCCCACTAAACGTAACAGTTGTCGCAGGTAATAAAGGTTACGCTAAGCCCGTAGTTGTAACAGGTGTTCTATCACAAAGTAAATCTATTAGTATTACACTAACTGCTGAACAAGATAGAGCTTACAATAATCCCTAATTAAGGACGTACAATGACTAACAGTTATGTTCAAGTTCCTCCAGATAGTACTGGAAAGAAACTATATACACAGCAACATACTGTAGGGTCTGATACCGTACAAGGCCAGGTCATGCACCTGGCCTCTCCTGATGATCCTACCCATATTCAAAAGGTAGATACACGAGGACAGGCGTATACTAGGTTTGCTGAGGGTAGTCCTACAATGGACGCCTTTGGCGGCATGCGCGTATCAGACGCCCACATTTTAGGTGGTTATGAGTATTCTCAGGCAGATCAGTCTGGATTATTCCAGGATGTTACTGCTGTAGGTGGTACAATAGTATGGTCACCTGGCACTGCGAAAACAGTTATGACCGTGACCGGTACAAACGGTTCTAGTACTACTCGTACTACTAATCGTTGGCATTTCTACCAACCCGGCGTAGGCAATCATGTTATTATTACTGCATCGCTTAGTGATGAAGGTAAAGCAGGTAACACCCGTCGTTGGGGTTACTTTGACGAAGATGATGGTTTATTTTTTGAACTACAAGGCACCACGTTAAATGTAGTATTACGTTCTAGTACATTAGGTACTGAACTAAGAGTTCCTCAGTCTAGCTGGAACGGTGATAAGTTAGATGGTAACGGTATTTCCGAGATGGATATTGACCTTACTAAAGCTAATTTCTTCTGGATTGACTATGCATGGCTAGGTGTTGGCACTGTTCGTTTTGGAGTTTTAGCTTCTGATGGCAGTCGTTGGGTATGTCATACATTTGAGAACCCGAATAACCACGCCGTAGCGTACATGCGTACTGGTTCGCTTCCATTGCGTTATGAGAACTTTAATACCTCAGTAACTTCAGGTGCGTCGTCCATGAATCTAATTTGTGGCGCAGTTTATTCTGAGTCTAAGACTGATTACGTGTTCTGGAGATACTCTGATATTGAGACTCCTGCTCCTGTGGAAGTTTCGACTAATACTCATTTAATCTCTATGAGACCAAAACTGGAGGCTTCTCCAGGATTTACTAATAGAACGGGTATTTATCCTGACCAGCTAGATTTATTTGTGTCTGGTGGTAATGTTAAAATTACTATTCTAGATGAAGCTACACTAACAGGTGCTTCTTGGCAAGACGCAGCTTCACTTGCACAATATGACGTTACAGCTACAGTATCTGGTGGAGAGAAGTTTAGAACCTACTATCTATCTCCGGGCGTTCATACATTAGATCTAACTAGTGTGTATGAGACTAATGACGAAGGCTATCATGTTTTAGCAGACGGTTCTTCAGCTTATACCTTTACAGTAGTAGCGACAAAGCTTGATGGTACAACAGTTAATGTTGCAGCAACCCTAGGGTATAGGGAGCTAAACTAAATGGCGGCCTTAGTATGGGGAGCCTGGTCCCCAGACTGGGCTCTTGGAAACAAAGTCGACTTTGACGGTGCAAGTAAAGTAATTTATGTGCATCCAGAAGTGACTGAACTAGATATACGTAATGACGTATATTCTAGCTGGGTTGAATGGTTGGAACTTAGAGATAACTCTAAGTTTCTTCCAGCTATCAGATATTCTGGATTAGACCCTATTGGAGCAGGTAGTTATACTGGTGATATTTACTTCCTTACTAATGGTTGGAAGTTAAGTATTGATTTAACTAAAGTTAAAGTTACTGGAGTATTGTACTCTGATAACTACTCTACTGCTTATTATTCACCAACACTGCAACCACAGTACCCAGCTACTGTTGCTGCTCTAGTTAATACTGTTACCGTTACGACACCTGCTGTGATTGTACCGCCAACTGCTGCCGAAGTTGCAGATGCTGTGTGGATACATTCATTTACGTCTAAACTATTGACAGTAGCAAAATTCCTAGGACTTAAATAATGTTCCCAAGTGAAATTTTAATAAAGCTAGCAATCAAAGCCGCAATCGCGGCTGCGATCGCTGGCTTTTTGTTTTTTGGCTACAACCATATTAAACAAATTGGATATAAAGAAGCCGAAGTAAAATATACTCAGGTAATCGATAATTACGAAAAGAATCTCAATAAAAAGATTGATAGTATAGAAACATTGGCTGGCACGCTAGTTCTTGAGAATAGGGAGAATAATGCTCTACTATCTCAAGATATGGATGCGATTCTTGCACGGGTAAAAGGTAAGACCTTAACAGTTGTAAAAAATGGTGAGTGTTCCCCATCACAAACTTTTTCGGACACATTCGTTGAGATAAACAAACGGGCGAATCAGAGTATGAAGGATTCCCAAAAATGAAAATTATCCCAATCTTGATTCTTTCACTTTTTCTCACAGGTTGTGGATTTTTTGAAAAATTTAGAAAACCCGAACCTCCCGCCATCACCCCTCAGACAATTAATATCGACAAAGCTGCTTTAGAATACTGCGATCTTTTAAAAGAAGATCTAGTAATTAAAAATTTCCAGGATTCTTTAGTGGCTTACGGTGATCTGGCTACTGCATACTCAAAGTGTGCAAATAAGCAAGCCACCAGTGTTAAACTGTTAAAACAATTTGGAAATATCAAATGAGCACTTTCCTATCAGAACACTTTACTCTAGAAGAACTTACAGCAAGTCAGACAGCTCGTAGGTTAGGTCTAGATAATACCCCACCACAGGATGTTCTAGAGAATCTAACATACACCGCCAACAAAATGGAGAAAGTACGCGAACTACTAGGCGGCAACCCTATTGTCATTAGCAGCGGGTATCGCTCTCCGGCGGTAAATAAAGCAGTTGGTTCTAAATCAAAAAAGAGCCAACACCTTAGTGGGCAGGCAATTGACTTTACTTGCCCTAAATTTGGTAGTCCACGCAAAATCGTGGAAGCCATTAAAAACTCTGATATCAACTACGATCAAGTAATCTACGAATTTGACGAATGGGTGCATATCAGTTTTACACAGTCTGACAACCGAAAACAAGCCCTTACTATTGATTCCCAAGGAACACGCTTGTTTGCTTAATAAGGATACTTATGGCACGAAATAGTGGTAAAAAAGCTCGTAGAAATCCTCAACAACATGAGGAACAGTACCAGCCACAGCATTTTAAAGAAGTACACCCACTGAATTATATTCAAGGTGAGTATTTAGAGGCAATACGATCAAACGATATCGTATTTGGTATTGGATCTGCAGGTACAGGTAAGACGTACGTTGCAGCAAGCTATGCAGCTAGTGAGTTATATCATAGACGAATTGGTAAGATTATTCTTACTCGTCCTAACGTAGAGACAGGTAGAGGATTGGGTTTTCTGCCAGGCACTTTGGAGGAGAAATATGCCCCTTACTTACTACCTTTTGATTCTATATTTACCAAAGCTCTTGGTAAAGGATTTTATGAATATGCTCTCAAAAACAAAGACATCGAACCAACGCCGCTCGGATTCCTAAGAGGTTCAACGTTCGATAATTGTATTGTGCTAGTAGACGAAGCTCAGAACTGCACTAAGGAAGAAATGAAGATGCTTCTTTCTAGAATCGGAAAGAACTGCAAGATGATTTTCTCTGGAGATACAGAACAAGCAGACATTCCAGACTCTGGTCTAGATGACGCTGTTCGAAGACTGCAAGGTATTCCTGGCATCGAAACTGTCAAGTTCCTTGATGAAGATATTGTACGCAGTAAAATGTGTAAAGCCATTATTATGGCATATAGGAACTAAATATGGATGTATACAAGTACGTTAATAGAACATCTAATCAAATTACATTAGATGGTATTACAATTTTACCTTATGGAGAATATTTATCAAATTCTCCAGTATTGGTACTAGATAAGTTCGACGGCGTACTTGTAGACAAGTATTTAAACCAAGTAGCCGTTACAAATAGAGTAGACTTTAATTCCGACTCACCAGTTATTTCTAGTAGTCAAGAAGGCGGTATTAGACTAGATACTGTAGACCCTCAGTTTGGGTGGCATGATCTATTAAGCCCAACTGTTATTTATTCAGGGGCTGCATCTAATAAACCTTCTTTTGATGCCTTCAGGGGTAATATTAGACAGTATAGTTTTATAGTTAACGATGAAAGTTTCCATCACTTTCATCTACCGCACGACTATAAAATGGGTACTGATTTGTATATTCATACACATTGGACTCATGCAGCTACAGATGTTACTAGTGGTTCAGTAACCTGGGAGTTTGAAGCAACATATGCAAAAGGCTATGATAGGGCAGTTTGGCCATTACCGATTACTACATCGGTTACACAGGCAGCCTCTACTACCGCATATAGGCATATGATTGCTGAAACTACATTGTCATCAGTAGATGGAATTGGTGGTAAGTTAAATACTAACGACTTAGAGACTGATGGTGTTATTGAAGTAAGACTACGCCTTGCTAATAATACGATTAACGGCACTCCTAGAATTTTTATGAACTATTGTGATGTTCATTATCGGACTACTGGTGTACCTACTAAAAACCGTAACTACAATTTCTGGCAATAAAAAAGCCCCTACAGCTTATGGCTGTAGGGGCTTTTTCTTTATTCAGACTTTGATATAGTCTGCTGGTCATTAAACTGCTTCTGGATGTTATCTAAGATGGGTTTAGCCATTTTGTAAGGCAACTCGCTAAGAGCTGCCGCAATAATATCTAGTTCTTGTGCAGTAAATTCAAATTTAAAAATATTGTTCATTATCGAATAGGGCAAGCGCCTGTTGTGCAATCATCTTGTGTAATTTCATCAAAACTATCAGTACCCTCTAGGTTAACTGGTAGTAACTGATGTACGTAATCGTTGTATTCTTGTTCAGTAACAACTTCCTGAGGCAAATATAGATAGCCTAAATCTTTAGCAGTTTTACTTGGGTCAGTGCGATAGATAAAACTAACACCAACATAAGTATCCCAGTTATTCAACAACCATTGAATAATATCCTCAACTTCTTCTAAACCGTAACTAATAGTTACAGAAGTATTTTGTTGAGTCCAACTATTCTGAATCAGTTTATACTTTTCAAGCTGATCAATTGCCGAATCAAGATTAACTTCTTTTCCATTGACTTTATGGAATGGAACATCGTCCCACTTAACCGGGAAAGTAACCAAAACACCAGTATCATCGGTTGGATGATTAATAACATTATAGTTAGCAGCCCGAAGCTTATCGACAACAGGGTCAAACTTAGAAAACTGGACATTATTGAAAATATACTTTCCTAGTGGTTTATGAATACCCTCAGTTGTATCCATGATCTTGCTTAACGTACCGGAAGGCTTAACACAGGTAACATTCTTAGGACGTGGTAGACCAAGTTCATCAGCCATACCAATAGCAGCACTAGTAGCAGTACGCTTGAGATACTCATAGTCATAACCAGTAAGATCAGGACGCTTAGCAATACCTGTTAAACCTACTCCGCATAGTCGCAAAAAGTAGTTATTAAGATGCCATGACTCTTGCAAAATACCGTCATTCAAATTGACACAGGTTTGACGATAATTTGCCCTTGCAGCAAGTCTAATAGCTTCATGTAGTCCTGCTGTGTCTCCCTTAAACTTTCCAATATCGGTTTCAGTGAGGTTACAGAAGGATTTGTTGCCCAATAGTATCTCAACGCAAGGATTGCATCCGGAGAACCAAGGAGCTCGTCTAGTCGCTTCGACAGCATTAATGAATCCCGGCTCACTTCCACCAGCATCGGCCATAAGGTCGAAGATTTTTCGGAGATCGGCATATTCCGGTCTTTCTTTAAATACTAGACTATTGTTTGATTGTTGACGATGACTATTTCCATGTAGCCACCAGTCCTTTTTAGCTATCGCAAACTCTTCCCACTCCGGCTGTCCGTACTCGAAAAGAGCAATTTCAGCACTTCTACGAGAAGAAAGAATGGTACCCAGAAGATTAACGATATCAAGAATATCCATTCTAGTGAGCAAACTATCAGCACGCCCATTAAGGATGTTTGCGATCTGTACATATGCGCTAGAGATCGCAGAATCTCCTGAACTAATCCACCCATATCCTTTTAGTCTTTCACCTGCTGGTCGTAGCTGCGAAAAGTCCAAGACGAGTTCCTTAGCGGGATACTTTCCAGCCATGAGCTTACCAATGGATTTGGCCCAAGCTTCTGCTGAGTCCCCAACTTGGATTGTCCAGACCCCTGTGTCTGGGTTCCAGGTTTCGACATTAGACTCGTTGCCTCCTTTTTCGGTGCGTGTGCTTCTAACCACTCGAATGTTCTTGATTGGCTTAATAAATCCATTTAGTGTACCTACGATTGGTTTAAATCCTACACCACAACCTTGTAGTAGCAGCCATAGAACGTCTACTACGTCATAAACTGTTTCAACTTGGGTAAAGCTACAATTAAATTGACTAGCTTCGCGCTTCTGTGCTACCGTTGTACCGCCTAACCAAAGTGAACGACCACTCATAGAAACTTTACGATCTAGCATTAGTTGCTCAAGATCATAAAGTTCTGCAAACTCCATATCGTTCAATTCACGACGTGCTGCTCGCTCCCACAACCATTGCTGGTGGTCAATGACACGAGATACTGTCTCTTGCCATGTTTCAAAATTCTTACCTGTTTCATCCTTAGGACGATTGTATGTTCTGCGCGTAATAACCTGCGCTCGTGTGCTGACTATCATTCTTATCCTGTACTCCCAAAACCACCAGTTCCTCGTTTAGTATTTTCCCACTCTTCATTAGTTCCTGCAAACTGTCTAAAAGTGGCTAACATAACTGGTGTAACTACTAATTGTGCAATTCTAGTAGTGTATGCGTGAATCTCATAAGGATCATCGCCTTCATTTACTAGAATAACCTTAATATTACCACGGTAATCTGAGTCAATAACACCAACACTGTTAGCCAGATGAATGCGTAGTTTTCCTTGTCCAGATCGACTGTACACCAATCCAACATACCCTCTAGGTATTTGGATAGCTACTCCAGTATCGACCATTTTCATTTCGTTAGGGTATATGATTGCGTTATCGCAAGATACCAAGTCTGCTCCAGCATCAGTAGCGTGTGCCCGAAGTGGCATACACCTAGGGTCTACTAATTTAACTGGTAAATTGCTATATTCAAAGATTGGATGAACTGTTTCCCTAATAGGAATATTAAATCCAAACTCTTTCATATCCTCATATGTCATTCCATTATACATTTAAATAATCATCCAAAATTTTATCTAGTTGTTCAATATTAGCTTTACCAATGGCATCTTCGCAAAATGTAACCAAATCCATTAGTTTGTAATTTCGCATTAGTGCATCAGCACCAAACTCGTTAAGATTAGCAATATATTTATACTTGCTACTAATAGGAAGAGCCGCAATAATATCGTAAGTAGAGCCATATGTTTGTACAAGACTGGCTGCTTTTTTAGGTCCGACTGACGGTACACCAGGTACGTTATCCCCAGAATCACCCATAAGACACTTAATACTAATGTAGCTATCACGATCAAAATCGTAGTGTTCATGCCAGTTTTCTACTGTAAATTCTTTTCGCGTAACATAACTAAACTGACTTACGCCATCATCTACTAGAAGGTTCCAGTCACGATCTGAGGAGATGAGCCAGATATGGTCGATTCCATATCTTTTGCGTTTACTAACAATGTACGCTGCGATATCATCTGCCTCAACTCCTTGGAACCTAGCCACTGGGTACACTCCCTCAACCATGTATTGATTAAGTATTCCTTGTACCTCTTCAAAAAAAGCCTCGAATTCAGCCTTTTCTTCCGCTGTCTGAGTTTCAAACTTATCCTTTCGATTCTGCTTGTATTCTGGGTAAATTTCTTTACGATATTGGCTTGACCCCCAATCGCCAGCGATTATCAACTTATCACATTTGTAAGACTTTTTCAAAGATGCGACAGTACGCATATAATCTTCTGCAAAGTCTACAGCTCTAGCGTGCTTGTAGCGGAATGCAAGATTGAGAGAGTCCACAATCATTAGCGATTTAGGGTCGGTTTCAGTAATTTGTGTAAATGTTTTCATATCAATATTATATCAAAATTTGATACTTTGTTCAAGCCACAAATTTCGGTCTTTCCTCAGCGTACCAGTCATCCAATAGAGCCACGTGAAAATAGTGACCTTTGGCGCAGATCGCAAAATGATCGTACAAGCCTGTGGGAAGGTCACTAAATGCGCAGAATATCTTTGAACGGTCAAACTTGAATATAAGTAATGGGTTTTTATCAACCTGATTGCCTTGACGGACTGCTTGTTCCCACCATGTAATAAGCTGTGGATCTTTAGCCGTAAGTACAGATGATGTAAGGTGGTCGTCTTTGTAGTGCTTTGCTTCAACTACCCAATTATTGGCCGAATTGGGGACGTATAAGTCCCCCTTCAGGCCATGCTTAGGGTCGAGGGCACCAGACCCTGGTGTCCTTTCCCATTTTAGACCTGTTAACTCTCGAAGCTTATCTCTGATTACTGTTTCAGCTCTAGCTCCTTTTGCTCTTGAATCAACCATTATCTATCCTAGAAATATTACTAGACTTAACTATCTGTAGTTTTTCTAGTAACGGATGACTAAAGCCATGACTAATTAAGAAAGTATTCAAACTATCTTCTGCTAGTAATACTTCAATCAGTTTTTCTTTTCCCTCTGCATCAAGATTCTCAACCGTTTCATCCAAGATAAGAAGATTGGTTCTAGAGTTTGATAAACTCTGCATGAGACTTCTAATGCCAAGTAGAGAAGCAACGTTGACACGGGCACGCTCACCACTAGAAAGAGCATCAATCGATATTTCTCGTCCATTATCTACAATTACTACGTTTAGCTTATCTGATGAAGCTATTTTAAATGATAGTTGGAATCTGCCATCAGCAAGTATTGTTAGATACTTATTAGTGATTTCTTCCAAGTCCTTAACTAAACATTCAATCTTATAAGCCACTAAGCCAGTAGTACTAAATGCTTTTACTAGAATCTGCAAGTCTGCTAAGGCTTCTGTTTCTTTTACCAATGTTGCACTATGCTGAACTAACTCAGCTTTCATGTCATCCATTTGTGCTAAAATTACTTCAATCTTAGCATTTTTCTCTGACGCTGATTTGTTGTGCTTCTTGGCAATCTCAATAGCTTTATCTTGTGTATCTACTACTTCCTGAAGCTCTTTAATCTCGGCTTCAATTTCTTTACGATCTAACTGCTCGGTTGGCATATTAGGATCATACAGTGCGTGATACTTTTCCCATTCAGCTACATCATCAGTATGTACTTTATAAGCCTTTTCCATAGCTTCAAAGAGATTAATCTTTTCCTCTAATGAAGCAATTTGTGTCTCTAGATCTGGTTTCTTAGACTCAAACTCTTGAGCCATAGTAAACATTCTAGAATTATCCACATCCTGGGAGCAGGTAGGGCACTTTGTAGTAGGCCCAGTACATTTAGACGCTAAAGTCTTACCTTCTTTTAGTTCTTTCTTTAGTGCTAGAAGCTGTACCTGCCAATCGTTGTAACCAGACTTTCTATCTGGGATAGGGCTTGACCAACTAGTGATTTCTAGCTTATCTAGTATATCTTTGTACTGATTGTTTTGGCTGATCTTTTTATTTGTACTCTCAATAGTTTTGAGTGATTCTTTAAGAGATACAATTTTTGCTGCTTGTTCAGTAGCTGGATCTGGCTCTGGTACTGAAGGTACTAAAGTCAAATCCTCTTTTTCGTATTTCTTCAGCCAAGCACTAACAGTATTGACCTTACCTTGAGATACTTCAATATTCTTAGAAGCAGTACTGGCAAGTTCTTTAAATACCTCGCTAGCTTTAGTATAATGCGATAGATTAAGTAGTTCAATAAGAAACTTCTTACGGGCCGTATCTGTAGCAGTTAAGAACTCTAAAGAAGCTACACTACTTTGATAAACGATTTGGCTAAATGTCTTATGGTCATAGCCTAAAATATACTCTATTTGCTTATACGTGCCTGTAGCTGTATGGCTACTAATATCTTCACCATTGCAAGTAAGAGTAACAGTACCAGATGTTGTCGTTCGTTTTGTAGAAACTGTGTAATTGTTTCCATCTTTCTCAAAATCCAGTTCAATAGTATATGCTTTGTCCTTAGTATACCTATTAAGAACATCAGCTTTCTTAATTTTCTTAGAGTTTGTATTAAATAACGCTTCTTCTATAATTAGTGCAATGGAACTCTTACCATGCCCATTCTTGCCCACAAGTTGTGTAAGTGGGCTAGCATTAAGTTGTACTCTGTTGTTAGGGCCATACGAGAATGCGTTACCCCAACGAACTTCTTTAAATATAATCATTCTACTTTAATCTTATCCATATTGTTATTTAGAATATGGACTAGTTCATCAGCCTTAGTCTCGTCTAGCTGTAGAATATACAGCAGATACTCTTTTAGTTCTTCCTGCAGACTCATATTATTATCTAATATAAGAGCAGTATCTACTTCTCGTTTTACAATCTTCTTATCAATTAAGTCACTATCTGCAACTATACCTAGTTCAGACATATCACCTTCAATTTCATAAATTGTATGGTGATAGTCAGTAGCCTCCATAGGCTCACCGGCTTTGATAGTTTTACGAATTAACTGAGGAAGTTTAAGCTTTATCCACTCATGAG
>JACCDM010293574.1_pt1 | contig 11028 bp, 8 predicted proteins | sample 7445851 | NCBI WGS metagenome assembly JACCDM01 (sample SAMN15323438, study PRJNA562643) | freshwater metagenome | isolation source: river surface water | place: USA:Blue River Watershed | collected 2017-08-16
AGTGGGCCCTTGCTGGACCGCATCGATCTGCACATCGAGGTGCCCAGCTTGCCCGCCCACGAATTGCTGCACGCGCCACCCGGCGAGAGCACGCAAGCCATCGCCGCACGCAGCGCACAGGCACGCGAACGCGCCATGGCTCGCCAAGCCTGCGTCAACGCCCATCTGCAAGGCCAAGCCATTGACGCGCAGGCGCACTTGAGCGACAAGGCCGCTGCTTTGCTGCAAAAAGCAGCCGCGCAACTTGGCTGGAGTGGCCGCAGCGTGCACCGCAGCTTGAAAGTCGCCCGCACCATTGCCGACCTCGCAGGCAGCGTCACGGTTGAAGCGCAGCACATGGCCGAGGCGGTGCAATACCGACGGGTGCTGCAAGAACATTAAGCCGCCATGTCTATCCCCGCAACCCGCCAGCACACAGCCGTTATGCTCTTGGCCATGCGCCTTCCTTGCGCCTTGCGCCCCCACTTCAGCCCACCCCAAAGCCCCCGCGCTGTGTTGAAAGAGCCGGTGCTGTGACTTCTCCTCGCCTTGGCCATTTCAGCTTTTGGCTGTCACTGCCCCAGCTGATCACGTGGGGCAGCGTGTTCTACACCTTCTCTTTGCTGATGACGCCTTTGGAGGCCGAGTTGGGCATGAGCCGCGCCCAGTCTTCACTGGCCTTCAGCTTGGCCTTGCTGGCCGAAGGAGCGATGGCCTATGCGGTAGGACGCTGGATAGATGCCGGGCACGAGCGCCGCGTCATGGCCTTGGGCTCGCTCTGGGTGGGCTTGGGTTTGTGGGGGCACAGCGAGGTGCGCAGCCTCGCCGGGTTTTATGCCGCTTGGATTTGGCTGGGCATGGGCATGGCAGCCACCCTGTACACCCCGGCTTTTGCCGTGGTGACACGCCGGTTTCCCATGGACTTTCGGCGCGCCATCATCACGATCACTTTTTTAGGGGGCTTGGCCAGCACGGTGTTTATTCCGCTTTTTTCTTGGTGCATGGCGCAATGGGGTTGGCGGCAAGCCCTGTGGCTCTTGGCCGCCTTGCAGTGGGGCGTGTGTTGGCCCTTGCACCATTGGCTTCTGAAAGACGCGCCCCAGCCCAGCGACCTGAGCCGCATTGCCCCTTTGCCAAACACCGAGCTGGCGCCTCCCCGCACGCTGCAGGCACACCTGCGGCACAGCCCGTTTTGGTTGCTGGCCCTGTTCATGGTACTGATGATGGCGGTCACCTCGGCCTTGCCCGCCCACATGATTGCTTTGCTGCAAGAGTCGGGCCTTTCCCCGCTTTGGGTGATCGCCATTCCGGCGGCCATTGGGGTGATTCAAGTGGTGGGGCGCATGGTGCTGTTTGTTTTTGAGCGCCAATGGAATGTGCACACCGCCAACCGCTGGATTCCCAGCTTTATCCCCATGGGGGTACTGGCCCTGCTGATCGGGGGCTTCCACCCCCTCGGGGCGGTGGTCTTTGTGGTTTTGTTTGGCTTGGGCAACGGCATGATCACCATCGTCAAAGGCACAGCACTGGCGCAATACGTGAGCCGTGACCATGTGGGACAGCTGAATGGCATGCTGGGCATTCCGATTGCGCTGGCGCGGGCGGCGGCACCATTGGGCGTGGGCTTGCTTTGGTCGCCCGCAGCCGGATACCAATGGGCTCTGGTGGCATTGCTGGTGGCCAGCCTGCTGGCCACCGGGGCTTTGTGGGTGGCGCAAAATCAAGCCCTCAAGGCGGGCACTTGAACGCAGTGGGCGGCGTGGCAATGCCCCCTTCATGTATAAATCTCGCATGCACAATTCTCTCTTGCAGCAATCACCCCCCATGGCCGAACACGCCTCTCTGTACGCTGACCTGCAAACCCCCGGGACACCTTGATGAAACCCTCAGCTCACCCCGTATTGCGCGACTTGGTGCTGGTCGGCGGCGGCCACAGCCATGTGGGCGTGTTGCGCAGGTTCGCCATGAACCCCGAGCCCGGCTTGCGCATCACCGTGATCTGCACCGACATCGAAACGCCTTATTCCGGCATGTTGCCCGGCTACATCTCAGGCCATTACAGCTTTGAAGAAGTGCACATCGATCTGGGGCGTTTGTGTGCCTTTATGGGCGCGCGCCTGATCCACGATGCCGTGATCGGCCTTGACCGCAAAAACCAAAAAGTCATTTGCCGCGACAGACAAGGGGTCGCCTATGACCTGCTGTCGATCAACATCGGCTCTACCCCACAAGTCCAACAAATAGAAGGCGCCCAGGCGCTGGCAATCCCCGTCAAACCGATTGCGCAGTTCAACCAACGCTGGCTGGCCTTGCTGGACAAAGCCCGCCACTGGCCCAGCCACCGGGGTCGCATGACCATTGCTGTGGTGGGCGGTGGTGCCGGCGGCGTCGAGCTGCTGCTGTCCATGCAATACCGTTTGCGCAACGAATTCAAAGCCCTGGGGCGCAGCCGCGAAGACCTGAAGTTTGTGCTGGTGACCGCGGGCGAAACCATTTTGCCCACGCACAACGCGCGGGTTCGGGCGCGATTCAGCAAAGTGCTGGAAGAACGCAACGTCGATGTGCACACCCACGCCGAAGTGGTGCAGGTGTCGCCCGGCTGTTTACACACCCGCGATGGCCGCACTTTTGATGCCGATGAAACCATGTGGGTCACACAGGCCGGAGGGCCAGCGTGGTTGCAAAGCACCGGCCTGGCGCTCGATCCGCAAGGCTTTATTTTGGTCAACGCGCAATTGCAATCGGTGAACGACCCCTTGGTGTTTGCGGCCGGCGACATTGCCTCTTACCTCAGCCGACCGCTGGAAAAAGCGGGCGTCTTCGCGGTGCGCATGGGCAAGCCATTGGCCGCCAATTTGCGCCGCAGTTTGCGAGGCCAAAAATTATTGACCTACCGCCCGCAACGCCAATGGCTGGCCTTGATCTCCACCGGCAACCGTTTTGCAGTGGGTTCACGCGGCCCCATTGGTTTTGCGGGTGAATGGGTGTGGCGCTGGAAAGACCACATCGACCGCCGTTTCATGCAGCGCTTCAACGGCTTGTCTGACACCGCTCTTGAGCCCGGCTTGCATCAAGTGCTGCCCGCCCTCAGGCAGACGGCTCGTGCGCTGGGGCACTCCTTCAATCGCCTCAAGGCCCCCGGTGCTGCGGCTGCAAGCCCGATGGCCTTGACCCCCGATGAGACCTTGCAGGCCCTTTCGGCGCTGGCCATGCGCTGCGGCGGCTGCGGCGCCAAAGTGGGCGCGACCGTGTTGTCACGCGCACTCGCTCAGTTGAAACCTTTGGACAAAGCGGATGTGTTGATCGGGCTCCAGTCCCCCGACGATGCCGCCGTGGTGCGCGTGCCTCCGGGCAAGGCGTTGGTGCAGAGCGTCGACTTTTTCAGAGCCTTCATTGACGACCCTTATCTGTTGGGCAAAATCGCCGCCCACCACGCTTTGGGGGATATTTTTGCCATGGGTGCCGAGGCCCAAACCGCCATGGCCGTGACCACCGTTCCGCCAGGACTGGAAAGCAAAGTCGAAGACGAATTGCAGCAAATGATGGCCGGTGCGATCGAAGTGCTCAATGCCGCCGGCTGCGCCTTGGTGGGTGGCCACAGCGGTGAAGGCCAAGAACTGGCGCTGGGTTTTGCCATCAACGGCCTCATCAACGAAGACATGCAAGGGCTCATGCGCAAACAAGGCATGAAGCCGGGCGATGTGTTGGTGCTGACCAAAGCCATTGGCACCGGCACCCTGTTTGCGGCCCATGCCCGTTTTGCGGCCAAGGGCCGCTGGATCGATGGTGCTTTGCAGTCGATGTTGCAGTCCAACCAATCGGGCGCGCACATCTTGCGCGCGCACGGCGTGACGGCTTGCACCGACGTGACGGGCTTTGGCTTGCTGGGCCACTTAACAGAGATGACGCGCCCCTCTGGCGTCGATGTGGAGTTGCACATGAGCGCCTTGCCCCTGCTGGAGGGCGCGGTCGAGTGCGTGCGGGCGGGCATGGTGAGTTCTTTGCAAGCCGCCAATGTGCGCTTGCGCCGCGCCCTGCGCAATGCCGACGAATTCATCAACGATACGCGCTACCCGCTGCTTTTTGATCCACAAACCTCGGGCGGTTTGTTGGCCAGCGTCCCAGCTGAGCAAGCCGCCAACTGCTTACAAGCCTTGCACGCCGCCGGCTATCTGCAAGCCTGCGTGATTGGGCGCGTCACGGCGCAAGGCGAATCGGTGGAACCGGTGTTGCTGAAAACTTAACTGGCCCTCAGGGTTCAGGGATCAGGACCGCCTTTGGGCCTCCATTGCACCGACTGGACCCAGCCCACACTGCGTGCCCCGGTGTTGTCGCTGTCGGCCCCAATCAACACGGCCCGCACAGAGGGTGGTTCTGCACCTGGGGGCCATTCGTCGGCAAACAGGTGCGCAAAATCTTGGGCCACGTCACGCGCTTCGGACTGCCATTGCCCCAAAGGGCTGCCCAGACCTTGCAGGCTGATGAACCGCACACGCCGTGAATAAGGGTTGGCGCCTTGCAGACCCGCCGCTTGGGCGCTGTCCCAAACATAACAAACGGTGGCAGCAGGCAAGTCTTCGCCACTCACGCGACGCGCCAATCGCAGCACTGTCCGCTCGACAAAAGGCACGCGGTCCAAGGCATGCTCAAACAGCACGCAGACCTTGAGTGCGGCATCGTCACCATTTTTTCTGAGCAGATCAGGAACGCGGTGCCCTCCAGTGAGCGGCAAGTCCAGACGCCAGCGCCATTGCAATGTGGCTGGCCTGACTTGGGGCAAGTCGTGCACCCAGGTGCCATAGGAAGACGCGGTGCTGACCTTCAGCGCGCGCTCTCCTTGGTGTGTGGCCCACTCAAAGCGCGTCACGGGGATAGCCGCTTTGGATGGGGGAAGCCCGACAAAACGCCATGTTGTGGGGGCCCCAGCATGAGGTGGCGACAAGGGAGACAGAGGCGACGGGGGAGACAACTCTTGCGCAGCAATCGCGATGGCGCCCAGGCTGAATGCCGCCAGCAGCCATGCGCTTCGAAGAATGCCGATCATCCGCGACGCCACGCGTGGTATTTCTCAAGCCAGGCCAGCACTTTTTTCGGCGCATGGGCGCGCTTCCATTCACCCGCCACATATTTGTTGGCCTCTGCCATGGTGGGGTAGAGGTGCACGGTGCCCAAAATTTTGTTCAAGCCCAAGCCGTGCTTCATGGCCAAGACAAACTCGGCCAACATGTCGGACGCATGGGCCCCCACCACCGTGACCCCCAAGATTCGGTCTTTGCCGGGCACCGTCAAGACCTTCACAAAACCATGGGCCTCGCTGTCGGCTATGGCGCGGTCCAGATCATCGATGCCATAACGGGTGACTTCATAAGCCACCCCTTGCGACAACGCCTCTTGTTCATTCAAGCCCACACGGGCCACCTCGGGGTCGATGAAAGTGGCCGATGGGATGGCGCGGTAATCGACCTTGAATGATTTGACCTCGCCAAACAAAGCATTCACCGCCGCGTACCACGCTTGGTGCGCCGCAGTGTGGGTGAACTGGTAAGGCCCGGCAACATCGCCTGCGGCATAAATGTGGGGATACAACGTTTGCAAATAGTCATTGGTCTGCACCGTGTGTTGCGTCGGCAAGCCTATGTCTTCGAGGCCATAGCCTTGCAAACGCGCCTCACGGCCTACAGCGCACACCAAAACATCAAACGCCAACTCGACTTCTTGGCCCTGCACATGGGCGACCAAGATTTTTTCAGCGCCCCGGCGCTCACAACGCAGCACTTGGTGCCCGGTCAACACTTGCACGCCGTCGGCTTGCAAAGTGTTGCGCACCCACGAAGAAACCTCTTCGTCCTCGCGCGCCATCAGACGATCGCCTTTTTCCACTTGCGTCACTTGGGCCCCCAAGCGGGCAAAGCATTGGGACAGCTCGCAGCCGATCGGGCCGCCCCCCAACACCAGCATGCGCTGTGGAATTTCATCGCACTGGGCCAAGGCGTCCCACAGCGTGTCGCTGGTGACAAAGCCCACCTTGTGTAAGCCGGGAATAGGCGGCACCACCGGGCGCGCACCCGCCGCAATGACGATGCTGCGCGCGCTCAGGCGTTGCACCTGACCGTTGTGCAAACTGACCTCAACAGTCCAAGGATTGATCAACTTGGCGGTGCCCTGCAAGACCTCAACGCCCAAAGCGGTGTAGCGCTCAACGCTGTCGTGCGGCGCCACCGCCGCGATGATGTTGTTCACGCGCTGCATCACCGCTTTGAAACTGAAGTGGGGCAGCGTGTCGCGCAATCCATACTGCCCGGCGTGGCGCATCTGGTGCGCCAACTTGGCGCTTTTGATCAAGGCCTTGCTGGGAACGCAACCGGTGTTCAGGCAATCACCACCCATTTTGTGCGCTTCGATCAAGGTCACTTTGGCTTTCACGGCCGCCGCAATGTATGCCGTGACCAGCCCAGCGGCACCTGCGCCGATGACGATGAGATTGCGGTCAAACTGGGTGGGCCGCACGCTGGCCCATCGGGCATAGACCTTGCGCTTTTGCAAGGCGTGCACCACTCGACGTGCCAACAAGGGAAAGACACTCAACAACAGCAAACTGCCCAAGAGCATGGGGCTGAAGATGCCTTGCGTCGAATCAAGCTGGGCCAATTGGGTGCCCGCATTCACCACCACCGCCGTGCCGGCCAACATGCCCACTTGGCTGACCCAATAGTAGGTCCATGTTTTCATGCGGGTGAGGCCCATCAAGAGGTTGATCAAGAAAAACGGCACCACAGGCAACAAACGCAAAGTCAACAAGTAATAAGCGCCTTCTTTGTCGACCCCCGCTTGGATCTCGGCAAGGCGCTCACCCCAACGCGATTCCACCCAGTCACGCAACAAAAACCGCGAGACCCAAAAAGCCAGCGTAGCCCCCAAGGTCGAGGCAAAGGACACGATCAACAAGCCCCAGCCAAAGCCAAACACCGCACCCCCCGCCAAGGTGATGATGAGCGCGCCCGGCACCGACAATGCGGTGGCCAGCACATAGCCCGCAAAGTACAGCGCGGCCGCAGTCAGTGGTTGCTGCAGGCGCCAAGCGGTCAATTCGGCTTGGTGCGCCTTGAGTTGCTCAAAGCCAATGAATCGCCCCAAATCAAGCGACCACAACACGCCGAAGGACAGTGCCAACAACAGCGCTACAAAAACTTGACGTTGACGCATACATCTCCCGTGGGGTGCCAGCGGCCAAAACGGGCTCTCGCTGACCGTCGCTTATTTACGCGCATCCGAATCACACTTTTCCGAATCACACTTTTCCAAATCACGCTCTTCCTAATCACACTCTTCCGTCTCACGCTGATCCGTCTCACGTTCATCGGATGACTCGCGTCTCTTACCGTTCACTTGAAGGCAAAGCTTTCAGCTTTTGATAGCCCCACACCACGCGCAGCACGGTGGTGATGGCGCACAAAACCGAAAAGCCATAAGCCAGTATCGCAAAGTGTTGCGGCCACCAACACATGGCCACAAAAACCGCAAGGGTCTCCGTGGCCTCGGTCAGGCCCCCTAAAAAATAAAAGCTTTTGCCCGGCATTGCGGTATCGCTCAATTGCCGTTTTTCAGCCAACACGGCAAAGGCCAAAAAGCTGCTGCCTGTGCCGACAAAACTGGCCAACAGCACCGCTGCGGGCAAGGCGTTGGCGACGGGGTCGGCCACGGCAAAAGCCAAGGGAATGGCCGCATAAAACAAAAAGTCGAGCGCGATGTCCAAAAAGCCGCCGGCATCGGTGGGGCGCGTCAGTCTGGCCAAAGCACCGTCTAAACCATCGAGCCATCGCGACGCCAACAGCAAGCCCAAACCCCAAGCCCAAGCTTGGTGGGCAATCGCCACCGCAGCGGCCATGCCCAAGACAAAGCCCAAGGCCGTGATGACATCGGCACCCAAGCCCAAACGCAGCAGCACACGGCTGTTGGCTTGCAAGACAGGCTGCAAAATTTTTTGTACCGCTCGGTCAAGCATGTCCCTCTCCTGAAACTAAAGGCGCTGGCAGGTGCACCACCCGTTCAGCGTCGGCAATGTCTTGCGGATCGTGCGTGACCAAGACCACCGGAATGTGGCGCTCGCGCACATGGGCAAACACCCAAGGTCGCAGCTGCGCCCGCAAGGTCGCATCTAACTTTGAAAACGGTTCATCCAAAAGCAAGGCCTGTGGCTTGGCCAGCAAGGCGCGCATCAGCGCCACTCTGGCGCGTTGCCCGCCCGACAAAGTGGATGGGTCACGCGGCCCCATGCCCGCCAGATCGGCCTCTTGCAAAGCCAGCTGCACTTGCGCCTGCCGCTCAGCCGAGCGCAAGTTGCGCGGCACCGCAAAGAGCAGGTTTTCTGCCACGCTCATGTGGGGAAACAAAAGCGCGTCTTGAAAGACCAGACCAATGCCCCGCTGGTGGGTGGCTTGTTGCGTGAGATCGCGCGGGCCCAGTTGCACACGGCCGCTGAACTGCAGTGGCGACAAGCCTTCTGAGACATTGCCCAAAGTGCCCGCAATGGCGGCCAAGACCGCGCTTTTTCCACAACCGCTGGGGCCCATGAGCGTCAAAATTTCCCCTGCCGGAACCTGCAGGCGCAAGCCCTGCACCAGCGCATGGTGGGCGGTCCCCAAGCGGTCAATGTCAACTTGCAATGCGTGGTTCATGCGGAGATTTTTTCAAACGAACGTGGGCGCCCCAAGGCGCTGGCCCATGCAAACGCCAGCAACGGCAACACCATTTGCAGCACCGCGTAGGCGCTCATCAACGAGCGCTGACCGCCCGAGGCGAGCGTGACGGCTTCGGTGGTGACGGTGGCAAAGCGGCCCGCCCCGACAAACAGCGTGGGTAAATACTGCGCCACACTGACGGCAAATGCAACGGCCCAAGCCGAAGCGATGGCGCGCCGAAGCAACGGCCATTTGACGCTCAGCAAATACCGCCAACGTCCCTGCCCCAAGCTGGCCACCACAGCAGATTGGCGGGGGTCGACCGCGCCATATGCGGGCTCTAACGCCAGCAAGGTGTAGGGCAACACCATCACCCCATGCGCGATCAACAGCCCCAACCACTGGCCCTCCAGCCGCCATTGCAAGGCCACACTGTAAAGACCGACCACCCACAAAATGGCGGGCAACACCAAGGGCAACAACCACCAAGGTCGCAACGCGCGTTGCCAACGCAAAGGCGCCCATTCCAGCCACGCCATCGACCAGCACACACCCACGCTGGCCGAGACCAGTGCCAAAACCAGCGTGCGCCACACCGTGCTGCCGCTGGCCCAGACTTGCGACCACGCATCGAATGTCCAGGCCGAGGGCCACAACTGCGGAAATGGCCAAACCCCAATGACGCTGCCCAAGGCCAAAGCCAGCCAAATGGCCCCATAGGCCGGATTAAAAATCCACCCCAGCCCGCCCGCCAAGATGCCCTCTTTGGACACCTTGTCATTGAGCCCCAGCCGAGTGGTTTGAAAGACAGCCATGGCCCTGAAGGCGGCGAGCACGCACATGCCCAAGCCCAGCACCGTGAGCGTCAGCGCGCCAGAGGCAGCGGCGCCCTGCGCTTGCATCGCCACATCGGCATCGGCCAACCATTGCCATGTCAACACCGCCAAGGTGGGCGGCGCGGCCGGGCCCACGATCAAAGCCATGTCGACCACCGTCAAGCCATAGGCCAACACCGCCAACAAAGGCCAACGCAAAAGGGGCGCCCACTGTGGCCATACCCCTTGGGCAAAGGCCTGCTGCGGGCTGTGGCCGAGTGTTTGCGCCAAAGCAAATTCAGCCTGCCAGCGGCGACGCACATCTTCGCGCTGCAGCTGGGTGGCCGCCAGCCACAGCAAAAATGGCACTTCTTTTAACCACAGCGCCACGATCAGGCCCAGACCCCAAGGGTCTTGTGTCGTGGCCCAAGGCGGGGGTGACTCAAAGCCCGTCAGGCCCGGCGACACCATGCGCAAGGCCCAGCCACTGGGCGACAAGCACAACACCAGACCGATGGCCAGCGCCACGTGTGGCGTGGCCAACCAAGCCGGCAAGCGATCCACCCAGCGCATCAGGGTTTGGCGAATGAAGCCTCTGGCAAGCAGATGGGCCACGGTGTACCAAGTCAGCAACGTCGAGGCCAGTCCGGTCCACAGAGTCAGGCCCCAAGCGCGTGTGGTTTGGGGGTCGCTCCAAAATGCTTGCCAAGCCGATGCGTCCAGCATCTGCGACACGGCAGCCTGCAGCGCCAAGGCCAGTGGCAGTCCCGCCAGCAAGGCCAACAAGCCGGGCCAAGCCCAGCTCATGCGCCGTAACGGCGCACCCATTCTTTTTCCAGCGCCTCCACCCAAGACGCATGCGGCTCGGGCAAGGTCGGTGCCGTTTGCGTGAGTTGCCCCGGACGGCTGGTGGCCTGAAAGCGCGCCCGATCAGCCGCCGGCAGGCGGGGTACATCGAGCACCGTCGGATCGCCCCACACGTCAATGTTGGCCTTGCGCGCTTGCGCGGCGGGCGACAACAAAAAGTTGGCCACCACTTGCGCGCCGGCCTTGCTGTGGGCGTTGTAGGGAATGGCCAAAAAGTGCGTGTTGCCAATCGTGCCCTTGGCAAACTGCCAGCTGTACACCGAGGCGGCCAAACGCTTGGCCGCTATTTCGTTGGCCGCTTCATTGGGGTTGAAGGTGAAGGACATCAGCAACTCCCCATCGGACATCATCTGGGTCATCGCCGCGGCATTCAACGGAAACTGCTTGCCACCACGCCAGAGATGCGGATGCAAGGCGTCTAAAAATCGCCACAAAGGTGCGGCTTGAACTTCCAGCGCCGCAGGCGTGACCGCTTGCGCCAAGGCTTTGGGGTCTGTGGCCAACTCGAGCAGGGCTTGCTTGAGGAAAGTGGTGCCGTGAAAGTTGGGTGGACGGGGGTAGGTCAGGCGGCCATGTTGTGCGCGCGACAAAGCCAACAGATCGGCCATGCTTTGCGGCGGTTTGGGCAAGCGCTGACGGTCGGCAAAAAAAGTCAGCTGGGCCATGCCCCAAGGCGACTCCAGCCCCTC
>JACCDM010074056.1_pt1 | contig 11021 bp, 8 predicted proteins | sample 7445851 | NCBI WGS metagenome assembly JACCDM01 (sample SAMN15323438, study PRJNA562643) | freshwater metagenome | isolation source: river surface water | place: USA:Blue River Watershed | collected 2017-08-16
GCACAGACAACCATGATGGTAGGAGAAAGCAATGGCTATTACTCTACCATGCGACCCGCAACCGTTTATATCAATGGACAATATTGGGGATTGTATGAGATGCGTGAAAAATTGGATGAGGAATATTTCAAAGAACAAGATGGCGGAACAAAATCTTCCATGGACATTTTGACCATGAGTTATTGGTATGGTTCAGTGTTGCGCGCAACAGCAGGCGATGTCAACAACTACTGGGATACTTACAATCAGATTTGGTCCTTAGATCCCAATAACGCAGATTATCTCAATCAAATTGACCAATTGTATGACATGAAGTATTTGACCGATTACATCATTGGCGAAACTTGGATGGGCAATACCGATTGGCCCTGGAACAACATTAAAATTTACAGAAGCGATTCCACCAATTACCGTTGGCGCTTTGCGACCATTGATTTGGAATTGAGTCTTCAACCCAATGGTTGGACTGATTGTAACACCAATGGTTTGGAGCATGCTTTGGGTAATGGCGAATGGAATCCCTTTATTCGACCATGGTGGCAGAGTTTGAATCACATTCCATATCGTCACTATTTCATCAATCGCTATGCTGACTTGATGAATACCGCTTATATGCCAGAGAGATTGTTGGCCATTGAAAATACCTTTTTCAATTTGTGGACTCCTGAAATGCCCAATGAATATCAGCGTTGGGCCGATCCTGGAAATGTGAATGGATGGATGAATGACTACTACAACCGACATTTAACGTTCAGAGATGAATTGGTTTGCAAAGCCGCCACAGTTCGATCTCAAGTTGAAACCCAAATGAACTGCGGTCCTCAGAAGAATGTTGTATTCAACATAGAACCTGCTGATGCCGGCGTTATTCATTTAAATACCATTTTGCTTACAGACTCTACCTGGTCAGGAATCTATTACACCCAGGTGCCCATCAATCTTGAAGCTGAAGCTTTGACAGGATATCTATTCTCTCATTGGTCTACTGAAAACGGTGAGATTGTCGATACGACATTGAATTCCTTTACAACTTCGTTGAATAATGATAGTATTTCATTCACTGCACATTTTGTAGTTGATCCCAATGCACATGTGAGCGATGCTACAGCACAAACTTTCCAACTGTACCCCAATCCTGGAAACAACCAATTCCAGATTCAATCCAACGAATCATTAGAAAGCATTCGTGTTTTCAATTCGACAGGAATGTGTATTCAACAGTTGGAAAATCTCCAAGACAGAAAATCAATAACGATAGATGCGAAAGATTGGAGCACGGGAATCTACTATATTGTGATCAAACAAAATGGGAAATTGGTGACGAAGCGTTGGGTGAAGAGTTAATCACCCAATCTTGTTCCTGACCAGATTTTTCGAATCTCTGTATTATCAATATCCACCAGAACAGCCTTTCTTTTGAAGGGCTTTTCTCTTCTTTTTACTTCGACATTGTATTCTCTCCACTTGTCTTCTACGGTGATGGTCAAATCACCAGTTTGTTTTTGGATAATGTCTTTGGCGTTGCGATGTATATCCACTCCATTGATACAGGTTATTCGCATTTCTTGACCAATCCCAACATCATCTGCAGGACCTTCGAAAACTACATTCAATACACGCCCCATGTCGTCAATCATAAATCCATAATAATCCTCAGCAACATTTCCACTACTCGCCCACTCCAATTTCCAACCCAAGTGCTTCAGTGTATATTTCAATTGCGCCAAGTAATCTCCAGTTCCTTCGCACAATTCATATCGATAAGATTCCCATCTATTTAACCCCATGGACTTGCAAATCTCCCAATAATCGTCAGAAGTATATCCAACGCCTCGCTTGCCGAACTGCTTGTACATCTCTCTCATCACATCATCCAAACTGATATTGCCATTGCTACCCACCAACAAATCCACATCCATCATCCAAGCCAACATTGCTCCTTCATTGTAGATTGAAACTTTGCGACCTGGAATCCCCGCTGTATAGCCATCTACCCAGGTATCTACAGAGCTATCTGTTACACTTTGATGAAATCTACCTCTATTTTTTGCATGTGTTTCAATGAATTCTTCCATCTGAATTTTTGCCTTATCCATCGACCACACACCACTTCTAATCAACATCATATCGCCGTAGTATGTCGTAACACCTTCGGTGACGAAACCAGTATCTGAATAATTGGGACGTGTAAAATCATAAGGAGTCATATCGCGGGGACGAATGCACTTCACGTTCCAAGCATGAAACAACTCATGCGAAGAAATGCCTAGAAAAGAGTCGTAGTTCTTTCTTTCATTGAAAGCTTGACTGGGCCCCATAGCTATGATAGTAGAGTTTTCATGTTCTACACCATGGCGAATAAAGTAAGGCGCGAATTGAAAAATAAAATGATAGTGACTTCTCGGAAAATCCCCGAACATTGACATTTGTAATTCGGAAAACAATTGAAAATCTTTGCGCCAATTGAAGTCGCCAAAATTCACATCACCATTCATCCAGACGTGCATTTTCTGTCCATGCGCTTCATAATCATGCGAGGACAAATCTCGAGAAAAAACAAAAGGAGAATCTGCAAGGTGGTCGATGTTGGCTGCTTTCAAAACCCATGAACGCTCGCCATTTTCCGCATTCCTTTTTTCTGCAGGAATACCTCCGGCATACTCAAAATCATAAGGCACATGAACCTGTACATCGATATCCATTTCTGGATTGTCCAATAAATAACAAAAAGCATTTACAGGGTTGATGTACAATTGAGCGCCATCCCAATAAGATGAACCTGCGTTCATTTCTGCAGCATAATATTCATAGTGCACTTTGATATAATCGACACCATCACTTTGAACTACCCATGTATGCGGCGTTGTTTTTTTCCACAACAATAGCTCGCCTGTGTCTGCATCGTAGGCCTTCCAACCACGAACATTTTTAGCAAAGTTTCCCAACTCATATCTTCCTGGTCGCCATATTGGAAGTTGTATAGTAGTCAGCTCACCCATTGATGGAAAAAGCGCAACAAAATTGATAAAACGATGGTGGGGCTGCCCACCTTGAACTTTGTATCTGATCATCCTATTATTCAACTTCAATTACAGAAACACCTATACACCCTGATGGTCGATTGAAATGCAACAAAGAAGCAATGGTCGCTGCTATATCCGTTATATCCGCATCTTCTTTGTGTGGCCATGGATAATAATTCAAAGTATTGCCCATCATCAGAAAAGGGACATGTGTATCATAATCATATCCTGAACCGTGGGTTGTGCCCTGCTTGCCGTATTCAATCCATCCCGACTTCAGCATGTAAATGACATCGCCAGATTGCGCTTGATCAAATCCCAATTGAACTTTCTCCGACAAACCTTCACGCTCAATCGCATAAGAAAGTTCCGCATGGGTAAACGCAGTATGCACACCTTCCATTTCAAGCGTCCATGCGGCCACCTCTTGCTGGATGTTTTTGAGACTTAATTTCTTTTGTTCAATCAATCCACGATTGAGAAAAATATTGTGATTGGATTCATTGATTACCCAATCTCCAGCACCATACTTGGCGATCAGTTTGTTTTCAATCATCTCTTCCAATTTGTCCGAAACAAAATATCCTGCAGCCATTTTTCTATCCATCATCATCGCAGGGTTGTTAGCAGCTCCATGATCCGCAGACAAGAAAATCAAATAGTGATTTCTTCCAATTGTTGAATCCAAGTAATTGATGAAATCATTGAGATCTGCGTTCAAGCGCAAATAAGTGTCTTGCGCCTCTTTGCTGTGAGGACCAAACTGATGACCCACATAATCAGTAGCGGAAAAACTCAAGCACAACATGTCTAAGTTATCGTCTTTTCCGAGTTGCTCTCCTTCGATTGCCGCAATTGCAAAATCTTTGGTCATCGTGTTGCCAAAGGGGGTAGCCTTCATCAAATCATACTGACCATTGAGCTTGGCCAACTCAGACAAATTGTAGGGAAATACTGGACGGATTGAGCCTTTGAAAGGCAATTCATAAGGATTGTTATCTGCCAAGCTCTCATTGTAGATTGAGTCTGGCATCAAAGGAGACCAAGTTCGATTCAAATACTCTTTGCCCCATTTTTTGTCATTAAACTCAACTACCCACTGGGGTAATTCTGACAAGCCGTACCAAGATGAGGTCGCCCAGGTATCTTCTTGTCCTCCAATATACCAGTACGCAGCATCTGCTGATCTTCCTGCAGGGAGAATCGCTCCACGATCTTTCAAACTTATTCCAATGACCTTTGATTGGGGATTAGCCATTTTAATTTCGTCACCCAAAGTTGTTGTTTTTAAAAACACCGGAGACATTTTACCTGCTTCGCTGTTGGTTCCAATTCCAATTACATTAGTATCCTTGGCGCAATACTGCAACGCATTTCTTTTTTTATCGTACCAATCATTGGCAATGATACCATGGTATGCAGGAGTTGTACCAGTAAAGATGCTCGCATGACCGGGTCCTGTATAAGTTGGAACATAATTGTAATGGAGATTTTCTATTGAAATCCCCTCGTGAATCAATCTTTGAAAACCACCTGGCTCTGCATAAAAATCTTGATCAAAACGCGTGAGATAATCATAACGCATTTGGTCTACTGTAATTCCAATCACAATCCTTGGAGTGAAATCCCAATCCTCAGCGACTTCCAATTGAATCATGGCTGTGTCAACCACACCATACTCAGCCTCCCACGGACCTTGATCCAAATTTGACAAGTGTGATTTGTTGTAACAACTAGAAAACAACACTGCGCAAAACGCAGCCAACGATACCCAATTTTTCATGGGCTAAAAATACTCGAAAAAAGAAATGGATTTATTGGTGACGCAAGGAGTAATCCTCAATGAATTGTTCAACGGCCTTAAGCACTGCATCATTCATGTGCTGGGGTTCCCAAGGTTTACCCACATACCTAAACAACTCCATGTGGTGCAAAACCTTCAAGACGTTCTCAACTTCAGCTTGACCCGTGAGCATCATTTTCTTTGCTCTCGGATTGATGTCGTGAGCTTTGATTAAAAAATCAGAACCCAAAATACCCGGCATCAAATAATCAGAAACAATTAACGCCAAAGGTGCATTACTACTTTCAGACAATTCCTTGACCAGTTCCAATCCTTCTTCCCCACTTGATGCGCGTTCTACAACAATATGTGGGGGCAAAACACGCTCCAACTGAATGCGCAATACTTCCAAAATAAAAGCATCATCATCAACTAGAAGTATGGAGAACATCTGACTCATCTTAATTCCCTTTTTGCAATGCTTTCTCGATAATGGCAATCAAATGATCTTCCGACCAAGGTTTGGTTACTATGGAATCAATCTCATTGGATTCGATCATTTGCTTGGCGATGTTTTCTTGCAATTGACCAGATAGCACAACTACTTTAATCGTGGGATCAAGTCGTTTAACATACTGAGCCAAAGCATCACCATTTTTCCCTGGCATAATCCAATCCGAGATGATCACAATCAACTGTATTTGAGAAAAGGTCAAATCGGAAATCACCTCAATGGCCTCGTCAACATTTTGAGCGAACTCCAAAACATAGGCATGACCAAATTTTCTTTCCAATTGAATGCGCAAGGAGTTGAGTACCAAAATATCGTCGTCTACTGCTAGTATTGCTGTATTCATATCAATGAGTTAGATGGCAATGTTACAGCAAAAACCGTTAAACTTTCAGTACTCGAACACGAAATTGTTCCACCCTGTTTTTCAACTATTTTCCTAACGATGTTCAATCCCAAGCCAGTTCCCTCTCCCCTGGCCTTGGTAGTAAAGAATGGCTCAAAAATTTTGTCAATGATGTCAGAAGAAATTTGTGGTCCGTTGTTGGAAACCTCAATGATGTGATTTTGATCTTTGAAGGAATAATTGAAATTAACCTCGCACTTGTTATTGGCCGCTTGTAAGGCATTGTTGACCAAATTGGTCCACACCTGTGACATCTCATCGGGTAGACCAAAACATTCAATATCCGCCGGAATGTTGTTGTGAACTTGACTTCCTTGTTTTATCTTGTTCCACATGATTGTAAGGACGGTGTCTACATTTTCTTTCAAATTAAAATTTGACTTTTCTGCATTCAAGTTACCATGTGCAAAGCTGTTCAATGCCTTCACCACCTTACTTCCTTGTTCCGATGAGGCAGTAGTGGTATTAATAGAGCGATTGATCAAAACGAAATTCAAACAAAGTTGAATAATGACGTCTGCATTGGGCAATTGGATGAGCGCCTCTAAAGATTTGCTTGGGGTTAAAATTCCCATTTGCACCAACGATCTGGCAAATTTCCTCCTCATGGTTGAATCAGAAATAAATGAAATTCGTTCCATCAATTGCTGGACATATTGTCGTTCTTCGGAAGTAGATAAATTCAACAATTGGGTTTGCTCATACAGCTCGACACTCAATCGCAAATCTTCCGTATCCAAAGAAGAAATCAATTTCATTACACCCTCATTGAACAAATGCTTCATATTCTCGCCAGAGGCTTTGATGGATCCAAGCGGTGTATTGATCTCATGGGCAATACCTGCAATCAACATACCCAAAGTAGACAACCTCTCTTTGCTCACAATTTCCGATTGCGCAATTTTTAATTCTTCCAACGACTTTTCCAGCTCAACCGTTTTGAGCGTAAGATCATTTTCTGCTAATTTTAATTGATCAATTAAACGCGATAATTGAATTTCGTTCTTCTTCCGTTCAGTAATGTTGTGTAGGTATCCTCTTAAAACCCCGCCGTCTTCGAGCAAGAATATATTGCGCTCAAAAATCAAATCTTTAAATGCAAACTCAACACGATCATTGATGTTGAGCTCATTCAAATTTAGATTAATGATGGAACAAAACGCTTCGAAATTCAAATTCTCCAATTCTCCAAATGTGTTGCGTGCGGCAGGATTGAAATAACGAATTGTCTTATCTTTGATCAATACCTCAAATACTGGATTGGGATTTTGTTCAGGAAATAATGCCAAGCTAGATATATGCTTGGTTTTTTCCTCTACGATTTTTTCCAAATCTTCATTTATCGCCCTGATTTCAGCACGTGATTCTTCCAATTGTTTTACATACTGCTCCCGCTGAAATTCCAATTGCTTTCTCTCTGTAACATCTGTCTCCACAGCAAGGAACCCCGTGTGCTCCCCTCGATTATTTTTAATGGGAACTATATTCAAAGAAACCCAATATTCTTGTCCTTGCTTGGTCCTATTCAAAACTTCAGCCCACACTGGTTCTTGCAAATTTAATAAATGTCCAATTCGAGCGAGCTCAGCAGGATTGGACTTTTCACATTGGAAAATTTTGGGTGTTTGACCTTTCAAATCGTCTAATGTATAACCTGTAATTTTCTCAGCACTTTCATTAACCCACTGAATCTTCTTGTGCTGATCCGTAATGATTACGGCATTGGATGTGCGTCGCGCCACCAAAGAAAGTTTGTTCAACTCCTCTTGAGCCAACATCCTTTCGGTGATATCCTGAACAACACCAGCTATCTTTTCTTTTCCCTCACTTGAAACAAATCGACCAATACAACTGACCCAGATTAACTCATTAGAATTGGGCTTGGAGATTCTAAACTCCAAAGAGAAATTGGATTTATTGTCTCGTGCTTGGATAAAAATATTTTCAACAGTTTGCTTGTCCTCTGCATTAACCAATGAAACAAAACCATTATAATCCCTCTGGTAAGCATTCTGAATACCCAGGATCAAATACAAATTCTCGCTCCCATACCAAATGTCTTCTTCGATATGGTATTCAAAACTTCCAAGCTTAGCAATGGATTGCGCGACATTTAAATCATTCAATGCAATGAGAAGTCTTGAAGACCTCAATTTGATTTCGTCTTCCAATCCAGAGGTCAACTTTACATTCTCTGCACGTTGGCTTTCCAACGTGTCAGCCAACGAATGCAAAGATGCCTGCAATTGCCAAAGTTCTTTGGCTTGATAATAATCTTCTTGAATTCGATCGGTATAATTCCCTTTTGCAAGTGACTCCGCAAACTCTTCTACACGAGTAATTGGAGTAGAAATCAAATTGGCCAAAACATAAACCAAAATCATGATGACCGCAGCGATAAAGGTTAAAAACAAAAAAATGGGTCGATTGATACTACTCACATCGTTGTTCAGCTTTGCTCGGGAAATGGAAATAAAAACTTTGCCTTGAAATCCGTTGATCGCAAAAACTTTTTCTGTTGAAAGAAAATGAACGGAATCTTGAATAATCTGATCGTAATGGGCTGTGTCAGGAATGGCAACTGAAGAAATGTGCTCATTGTTGTTATCCAATAGCACCAAACCAACAACACTTAACTGGTCTGTTTTGGAGACCAATTTCATTGACTTTTGCAAGGCCTCAAAATCATCATTCGCTAATGACAATTCTACGCTATTCGCCAAGGTAGAAGCCAATTGGGTCAATTCTTGCTTTTTGTATCTACCTAAAATTTCACGTTGTCTATCGGGATAATAAAACGCCAAAACACCAATCAACAACAAGATGATTATGGAATAGGGCAACCAAACCTGGGTAAATATGCTTTGACCTCTTTTCATTAAGGAGCCAATTTGATCATCAAATTCTTGGGAACTCCTGCATCTGATTTCAACAATCCAATTGCACCAGGAGTTCTTTGAACATAGTCAATCAATTCCTTAGATGTATCAAAAAAATTGGGCGATTTGGCTCTACCTTGAAACACAATACTCAACCAAAATTTCTGTACCTCTTTCACTGACTTGCCATACACCTGAGCGTATACATAAACAGCATCCTCAGATTGTGTACCAGGTAAAGCAATGTGAACACTTTTCTTATTGGGCCAAAAATTATATTTAGCTTGATACACCTCCTTGAGGTAGCCCATTTTGATTTCTTTCATGCCAATATCATTGCCAATAACAACCAATGATTGCGCAGATGTGTTTTGCACAGCTACTAGCCATGTAATGACACAACTAAATCCGATCAGTACTTTCCTAAAATCCATAAGCCAATTGAAATTTAAAATCGTACCTATTTTCATGCGCATCATGCTGATGCCCCATTCCAGATCTAATCTGTTCAATTTGCGCCTTAACAATGCACCTTTCATTGAACTCGTATCGACAGCCAATGGCCATTTTATAGTTATCAGTTGCAACAGAATGTAAATCCTTCTCCGACATATTGGTCATATCTATCACATAATACGGAATCCAATTGTCATTCATCCTCACTCCTAAATAAGTGAAATTGGAAAGATTATTTGCAACGCCCAAAGTATCTGTCGTTGTCTTGTTGTATCCAAACTCGTTTAAAAATTCCCATTTCTCCGTAAACGCCGCAACGGATGCACTCCACATTTCAAAGTTGAGCGCGCCCTTATAAGTTGACGCTATGCCTGAATGACCACTGTGCACGCCAGGCTTATTGGTTGGCAAATAGTCATTATAATATGATGTGCTTAGACGCACGCCTTCTGCAGGTTTGATATGCACACCTGCGGCAAAAGATTTGTTGGTATTGACATCATAAATATCAGTTGAGCTTATACCATTTCCAATTACGACATCATAACCAAAATTTAAATCGCCCATATTTTGTCCTTGAAAACGTACACCCAAAGTATGCAACGGCACAAGAGTATTCAAAGAATTAGGTCGATCAATTGTCGGGAAAAACAAACGTCCATGGTGAAAGACATCATTCCAATAATTCAATGGGGTGTGCATTTTTCCCATAATGATACTGTGGTGATTATCCATATCAAACTTGATCTGAGCCCTTTCAATGGATGGTGCAAATTTAGCCGAAGTCACCGCGTCATACTTAACAACCGTTTCACCTAAAAATGTGATGCGATCATGTAATTGAGCTGTAACGAATAGGTCTTGCTCTCCTATAGAGAAATAAGAATGTTTATCGGAATTGACTTCATCCATATTGTATTGGATGTGACCAAATAATTGAAATTGAACTTTTGATTTTTGCGCCAATAAGTTCAGAGACAATACCGAAAAAAAACAAAAAAATAGGGTGTGTTTTTTCATTCGGTGAAGTTAAAAATAAATTTTAACAAATCACATCAATAATAAAAAGTAGCAGTTAAACTCTTGTTCCACCCAACAAACTCTGTCTCCCAAAGTTTCATTTTTTCACGATAAGTATAAAATCCCAAATCAAAGGAATGGCCATTACCCAATTCAAATTCAAAACCCGTTCCGAATCCTCCACCGAAACCAGTTCTGGTTTGAGGAGTATAGCTCTGCAATTGTTGCGGATTGTACGCACCAATGAATAAATCTAAATTCTGATCAGCAATATGAATTTGGTTGTTGTTGACGCGCACCCCTGAAAATGTTATCCCTGGTTGAATAAAAAAATCGATTAGCTCGTTCACTTCCCAGCCTTGTCTATAGCCCAAAGCCATTTGAAAACGTTGCTCGCTTCCCGTAATACTGAAAAGTCGGATATCATTTTGTGCATTTTGCTGTTGAGGTGTCCCATCAAAATCCACTGTGAACTGATCTGACGCAACCAATTTACTCGTTTGAATTTGCAGGATGTAGGATGAAAATCGATCCACGCGGTATCTAAAATCCAAACCAATTGAAAAAGCAGGATTGTAGCGCATATTCAACGGGCTAGAATCTCTTGGAATTGAGAACCCACTTGAATTATAATAATTATTAATTTGACTAATCTGCTGAGGTGTGAGGTTTAAACGACCTTCAATTGTATATGCCTCCACCCCGGCATAATTAACCCCTGAGGTGTAATACCCAGAGCCATTGTAAAAATTTGCTGTGTTCTTAGAAGCCAAATAAGTTCCCAATCTAAAGCCCACACTAAAGCCTTGATACTCTTGCTCATCTTGGGCCTGTCCACAAAATGTGCTTATTATTAACATTAACGAAATCAGTCTTGTTTTCATTGGCGTTCATGCTTCTATTTGCGACCGGAAAGTTAATACAAATGCTTTTTGCAATTACC
>JACCDM011354634.1_pt1 | contig 11018 bp, 4 predicted proteins | sample 7445851 | NCBI WGS metagenome assembly JACCDM01 (sample SAMN15323438, study PRJNA562643) | freshwater metagenome | isolation source: river surface water | place: USA:Blue River Watershed | collected 2017-08-16
AGTTCACCGACGGAACGCCTGCCCCTGAAGGCGTTAAGTTCGCCGTCTACGTTCCTGCCCCTGCATTCTTCGGTGCGTACTACGGTTTCGCGCCCCTCGACGAAGAACTTTAAACTGGGCTTGAGTTACTGGCCGGTTGCTTAGCCGCAGGGCAAGGGAGGTGGAGTATGGAAAGTGTGCCCGACAGGCCCGGACTTGATTCCGCGCCTGTGCGACCTGTCAGCGCCGTGAATTTCAACGGTTTGTTGCCCGGTGTTCGTAGGGCGCCAAATGGGTCGGAGCCGGCAGGAGCAGCGAGGCTCTCCTTGTCGCTGGCAGGAAGGCGCGGGTAAAGGATCGCGACCGGTATGGGGGCCTTGAGCGCGGGCTTGTGAACGGCGGTAATGGTCGTGCTATATGCCAGGGCTTGGTAGGCGTCGGCAGGTGCGACGTCCTCTCCCGCTTGAGCGTCAGTTCCTGTCTGCTCTTCCGGATATGGGACACTCTTCCACTTGGTATCAGCAAGGTAGACGATTTCGCCCGACTTTTTGCTCCTGATGACGACGTCAGGCTTCAGCTCCTTGAACTGGCCCTGAGCCAGGTACCAGTCGCCGGGGTTCTTCTCATGGCCATGGGCGATGAAGTCCGTTCCAGAGAAAGACCGATTCAGTTCAGCAACAGCGAATTGTTCGTAGATATGCCACATCCTGAACATGAGCGCAAAGCCCTCGACGTTCTTTTCGCCCATCCTGAGGTCGAAGGATTTACGGCGCAGGAAAAACTTAGCCAGACCGCATGCCGCGGACAGGTGCAGTTCGTTCCGCTGTAGAGTCATGTTCTTTATGGCGTCCGCGCTAGGCGGCCGATCGGCGACTTCGTCGAAATAACTTAAAGCGAGGCGGAGAGACTTGCGGGCATGCGGCCCCCTGGAGAGGCACATGGCCGCCTTGAGCCCAGCCTTGAGCAGCCGGTTGACCTGATTGTCGGCGTCGAAGGAATGGAAGGTGCAAGCAATCAGGGACGAAGCTTTCGAGGCTAGCGCGACCTGGCGATGCATGTCGATGCGGCCTCTGAGCGTGGGCAGGTCGTCCTGAGCATCGACGTATCGGCGTGGGAGCCCGCGCTGCGCGGACTTCATGACCTTCTTGCCGAAAGCATGAGCGATGACCTCGAGCACGCTGCTGCTGACGTCGACGTCGGCGGACGACTCGGTCGGCACCTCCAGGTCGAAGCACACGTTGAGCATCTTACATAGGTCGACTTCCGCGGCCGTCGTGTTCTGCGCGTCAGGCTCGATCTTCGGGCGGACTTCGATCTGTATGCCATCCAGGGCTACTATCCCTACCCAGCATCCTGTTCTCACCGCAGGAACGTCGCCCTTCTGCGATCTCATGAACCATTCCAGGGCGTTCCCTACGCCCAGCTTCTTCCGAAAGGCGGCCGAGGTGAGGAAGCCGGCCTGTTCTTCGGTCACCCACCAATCTTCATGATCCCCCTCGAGCGCCCGGCCTATGCCGATGTGCTCGTACTCCAGCTTGATGATGGGTGCCGCCGGCCGGATCATTCCGCGGATTTGCCCTTCGTGGCGATCGTGACCCACTCGTTGTCCTTGATGTACTTGAGGGTGCCCGGGTAGCCGGAGCAGAACGTAGCGACCAGCTTGGCCAGCTTCTCGTCTTCACCGAAGAACCATTCTTCCAGCAGAGGCAGGATCTTGTTCAGGAAGACGACCTCGAGCTCATCATGGTCAAGTTCCAGCGCTTTGCCGTCCTTGCTCTTCTTGGCGATGTCCCAGAACCATGCGTGTCCTATCTGCTGCTCGTTAGTAAGTCCGTACTCGCGGAGGCGCTTGTTGAGCTCCTTCAGCATCTTCCCGCAACCGGGACTATTGGAATCGAGAGCCTTCGTGTCCGGATCCATGCGTCGGAAGGCGAATCGGCGTCGGAGCGCCGTGTCGAGCACCGCGATCGAACGGTCTGCGGTGTTCATCGTGCCGACGATGCTGAGGTTGGGAGGAAGGCAGAAGATTTCGCCGGAGTAGGGGAGGGTGACCGGCGTCGCATTCTTCTCTCCGATGCGCTTGTCTGCTTCGATCAGCGTGATGAGCTCGCCGAATATCTTGCTGATGTTGCCTCGGTTGATCTCATCGATGACCAGCACGAACGGCTGTTCAGGATAAAGGATGGCGCGCTTGGCGATTCTTTTTAGTACGCCATCCTCAAGACGGTACGAAAGCTGCCCTTTTTCATCCATGGTCGGACGATATCCCTCGATGAAGTCGGAGTAGTCGTAGTTCTGGTGGAACGTGACGAAATCGACGTTTCCGCGCAGCTTGAGCTCCGTGGCGGATGGAACGTAGTCGTGCTTAATCTTTTCCTTCCCCATGCAGAGACGGACAACTTCTTCGCTCGTGCTATAGGTCTTCCCTGTTCCTGGCGGACCATACAAGATCAGCATCGTGGGTTGCGCTCGGGTATTGTTATCGTCCGTCTCCGCTGCGGGCCTGTTGACCCAGCTTTGATCAAACTCGCCAGCGCATAAGGCGGGAAATGAAAGAGGGTACCAGCTTACCTTGGGGAGGAAACTCGGGGTTTTAAGGCCGGCATTGAGCAGCGCTGGAGTGATCACGAACGGCCTCCAGTCCCACTTGTCGAGGTCGCTGAGCATAGCGGTGATTGGCTTGGTGGCGAATCCCGCTCCGGGCATCGCTAGAGCGGAGTCCGGAACCCAAGCGACCTTGCGCCGATGCTTCCAGTTGCCCTCTGCAGAGGGGTGGAATTCATAGCCTCCTTCGACTATGCCTACGCCTTCAATCGTCTTAGCCGAGTCATTCCATGCATAGACAACGTCTCCGATCTGGATGGTATGGCAGAAGAAATAAGCCGCGCCTTCCTTTTTCCGTGCATCGAACTTGCCCAGGTCAAAATCCATCTCGGCGTAAGATTTGTCAGGGAAGTAGTCCAGGACGATGTCGCCTTCGAGCACCCTGTCCTCGAACAGGTTTTCCCCGGTCTGGCTAAGCGCATAGAGCCAGTGATAGGTATGTGGCTTGGCGGCAAGTTGTACGAAATGATTTAGCGGCTTAGCGATGACTTTTGGTTTCTCCATGGATTCGTTCAATTCCGATTCGGACCGTGAATATCCTTTTGCGGGTTCGGCTTTCCCCCAGGATTCGACCGTGTCGTAGATGTGGTGCCCGATCTTGAGGGCGCTCGGTTGATCGGGGACTTCTTTGATTGCAAGCGCGTGTAGCTGAGAGGAACTCATCGACCCGACGTCTACGCCTTTGTCCTGCAGGTAGTCCCGGAGGCTGTCTTCCTTGACGCAGCCCACGACGCCTGGATTTTCTGGATTCTGATATAGGAAGGCTATCTTCCATTTGAGCATGGTCGTCAAAGGAACGTGGTCGATCTTGGCGTAATCACCCTGTTGGGCCGCCGAAGCCACCTCCACGATCGCGGAATGAATCTTTGCATAGGCTTCGGCGGCAGTCTTGCCTAGTTCCGTCCGCCAGGCGTACTGGTTGTCGTGCGAGGCATGCGCTAGTTTGGGCGCGTTCCGAAAGGCGTATATCGCAAACTTTAAGGCGTTGCCGCCGCCGATTCCGACAGGTGTAAGCTGTTCCAGCGCATAACAGAAAGAACCTTTGAAAGATTCGTCGGTGTCGTTGTTGACTCGCGTGTAGTCCGTCAGCGGCATCGTTCTTAGCCGCGACAGGGGCCATTCTTTCAGGAAGACCTCGAGTTGGGCGTTGTAATGAACGTCGTGGCAGATGGGCAGGGGCATGGCAGAAAGGAAATCCGCCGCGATTAACCGGGCAACCGCATTAAGATAAGATTGTTATTAGTCTGCCGACGCGGGACAGCCGGGGGTAGGCGTATGAGGGCGAGGAGCGCCCTAGGAGGTTGACCCAAGGGCTTAATCCCATGGAAATGGAGAACGGATGAGCACCCCCTATCATGCCAAGCTTTGGGCGATGGAACTCGAGCGCCGGGCCGAGGTCGGCTCTTCCGAGACGTTCGCCCGCGCCCTGAGCGATGCTAAGGTCGACCTGAACCCCCACCAGGTAGAGGCAGCGATGTTCGCCGTCCGCTCGCCGCTGGCCGCCGGGGCCATCCTAGCCGACGAGGTCGGCTTGGGTAAGACGATCGAGGCCAGCCTTCTCTTGGCCCAAAAATGGGCGGAACGAAAGCGTCGACTCCTGATCATCGTGCCGGCGAACCTGCGTAAGCAGTGGAGCGTGGAGCTGATGGATAAGTTCCACCTCCCGTCCGTGATTCTCGAGAACAAGGACATCAGGCTCCAAGCCCAACTGGGGAACTTCAACCCGTTCCGGCAGGACGCCATCGTCATCGTCTCCTATAACTTTGCGGCGAAGAACGCCCACTACATCAATCCCAAGACCGGCGGTCCGGGCTTCTGGGACATGGTCGTCATCGACGAAGCCCACCGCCTGCGTAACGTCTACAAAAAAGGCAACAAGCAGGCGCAGGCGATCAAGCAGGCGGTCGAGCCGTTCTTCAAGGTGCTCCTGACCGCCACCCCCTTGCAGAACTCGCTGCTCGAGCTCTATGGCCTGGTCAGCATCATCGATGAATACCAGTTCGGCTCGCTCGAAGGCTTCAAAGCCCGGTATGCGGGCGGTCAGCTCGAGCCGGAGGTGGCCGGCGAGTTGCGCGAGCGTTTGCTGAAGGTCTGCAAGCGGTCTTTGCGACGCGACGTGAAGCAATTCGTCAAGTTCACCGACCGCAGGGCCATCGTCCAAGACTTCGAGCCAAACCCGGACGAAGTGAAGCTCTATCAGATGGTCGACGAATATTTGCTGCGTCCGCGGCTCTACGCCCTGCCGGACAAGCAAAGAGCGCTGATGACCATGGTGCTCCGTAAGCTGCTGGCTTCGTCAAGCTTCGCCATCGCCCACACCTTGCAGGGCCTCTGCCTATCGTTGGAAGAGATGATCAAGCACGGCGAGGGCGCCATCGACGTCACGACTACGGTAGCCGAGGACGTCGACGACCTGCCCGACCTCATCGACGAATGGGAGGGAGACGAAGAGGGTGACGACGTCCCGAAGGAGAGGCTGGTGCTGAGCGCCGCCGAAGTGGCCGAGGCCAAGCTGGAACTGGCCAAGGTGAAGGAATACGCCGAGTTGGCCGCTTCCGTCAGCCGCAACTCCAAGGGCAAGGTGCTGCTGGAGGCCTTGAACGCCGGTTTCGCCGCCGCCGCTAAGGCGCAGGAGGGGCAGGCGACCATCCACAAGAAGGCGATCATCTTCACGGAGTCGAAGCGCACCCAGTCCTATATCCTCACGGAATTGGAGCAGTCGGAATACAAGGGCAGGGTGGTGCTGTTCAATGGCTCGAACTCGGATGACCATTCCAAGGTGATCTATGCGCAGTGGCTGGCCAAGAACCCCGGCCAGGCTTCCGGCTCGAAGAGCGCGGACATGCGGGCGGCGCTCGTGGACTACTTCCGGAATAGCGCCGATATCATGATCGCGACCGAAGCCGCGGCCGAGGGTATCAATCTCCAGTTCTGCAACCTGGTCATCAACTATGACCTGCCTTGGAACCCGCAGCGCATCGAACAGCGCATCGGCCGTTGCCATCGTTACGGCCAGAAGTGCGACGTCGTGGTGGTCAATTTCGTCAACAAGTCGAACGCGGCTGACCAGCGCGTGTATGAACTGCTGCAGTCAAAGTTCATGGTCTTCGATTCCGTCTTCGGTGCCACCGATGAAGTTCTCGGTCAGATCGACGCCAGCGGGGTCGCCTTCGAGCGCAGGGTGATGCAGATCTTTCAGGAATGCCGGACACCGGAGGCGATCCAGGAGGCCTTCGCCAAGCTCGAAGCCGATAATGGTCAGCAGATCGCCAAGGCCAAGCAGCAAGCCAAGGTCGACCTCATGCGCAACTTCGACCAATCGGTCATCGACAAGGTGCGTATCGATGCCGAGCGCTCCCTGGACGTGGTCGCCCGCAAACTCTGGTCGCTGACCCGTTTCGTACTCAAGGACGTCGCCGATTTCGACGACGAGCACCACCGCTTCAATCTTCGGCAGAAAGTCGTATCTTTGGACGAGGCTCCACTGGGGGCCTATGAGCTGAGCAAGGACACCAATGCGATGGTCCATGTCTATCGTGTCGGTCATCCGCTCGCCCTGGAAGTCATCCAGCGCGGCTTGTCGGCACAGGTGCCTGCAGCTTCGCTGACCTTTGACCTCTCCGGCCATGCGATGATGGTCGCCAGTCTTGCGGGGTACCGCGGCCGCGGCGGCTGGCTCCGCCTGAGCAAGTTGTCCTATGACTACCAAGGGAGCGCCGGGGAGGATCACCTATTGATCTCCGCCTGCCTGGATTCGGGCGAAGCATTGCCGGAAGAGTCCGCGCGCGCCCTCTTTGACCTGCAGGCATCGGTGGCTGGTGCGGCGGGGGCTGCGTCTGCTGCCGCGGTCGACGGGCTTAACTCGGCCGAAGAAATCGCCTCGACCCAGCTGCGCAAGGGACTCGACGAGCGTAACCAGAAGTTCATGCGTGAGGAGATCGCCAAGGTCGAAGCCTGGACGGCGGACCAAAAGGCTAAATTCTCGATCCACTACGTCGAGCTGGAGAAGAAATTCGTCGAGCTCGGTCGGCAGATCGCGCGATGCACGGATTTCAAGGAGGAGTTGGCGCTGGAGGAGGAGAAGGCCCGCATCCGGGCGCGGATGTACAAGGAGGAAGATGCCAACCGCGAACAGGTCCGCCTATTGGAAGAAAAGTCGTCCGAAATCCTCAAGGCCAGCAAGCGTCGTCTCAGCCCGAACGAGACCATGTCGCCGGTCTTCCTCGTCCGCTGGATCTTGGCTTAGTCGTCGTCGCCTTCGAAGATGCCGCCGAGACCATCGTCGTTTCCTTCCCAATCGAGGTATTCGAGGAATTTTTTCGCGAGTTTTTTCGTCTTGAGCCTAGGCGTGTCTAGTTCAATCGATCGGGCGAGACTTCTCGCTTCACTATAGAGCTGGGAATTTCGAGGAATGAAGGACCAGTTGCGCTGGCGGTACTTAAGTAGAAAGAACAGTGCCTCGAGAGAGTTATAGGTAATGTTAGGACGATTGTCATCATAGGCTGTCCGAAGGCGCCTAAGGCTTAGCCTGAAAATGAACTCCGCAAGATCGTCATTCAGGTCATGGAGTGTTTTTTCGTTAAACTTGATCAGATTCCTCATTGCCATCATCCAGTTGTTGGGAGCCGAAGATATCGGCATCTTGCGCTTGAACGCATCGAAGAAGTCGACGAATTGCTGAGACTCCGACATACAAAGTCCTGCGATATGTAAACTCATCTCATCAACGGATATATCAGGGCTGGTGATGTCCTCGATGGCTTCATCGACGAAGCCAGTTGGGCAGCCTAAGTACCACCAGCCTGCGGTTTTCCTGATCCAGCTGGTAGCCTGCCGGTCGAAAGAATTAAGTCGTCGCCATTTGCGCATCGCGATGGCGATGCTGGCGATCAATCGCTGTCCGCTTGCTAGATCGGGCGCGGGAGGCGATGCGTCCCTCCCCATCGGCGTGAAGAGCACGAACTCATTCGTCGGTACATTCTTGTTATATCCCTTATTGTAGTTCTCCACCGAAAGAGCCTTCTTAAGTCGTACCGTTGCCGCTCTGCAGCCGGCGGTCACTCGGGTTGATGACTCCCCGCTATGCAGAAGCTCGAGGAGTTCCTCGAGATGCGGGACGCAATTTTTCCAGAGTTCCGGCGCCGCCTTGAGCTCAGCCGCCCTTTCAACGCAGCCTCGGGGTTGTTCCTTGGGTGCGGCGCAAGCCCGCATGCCTTGCCAGTCGAGGACGCTTTCAAAGAGTCCAGGCGTTTTTGATGTAACCGTGACGGTTGCGAAGCCTTGGCCTGGGCGTGCCCTTACATTGACCTCCAGAGGAATGTCATCGATCTGCTTAGTTCCTGGCTTGGTGCTGACTTCGCGATACGTCCATGCGTCCGTTTGGGTGCCATCCGGACGTCGTAAGATGAGGCGGATGATGTCGGCGCCGGCCGCCAGCTTGAGTCCGCCGATCGGCTTCGGATTCCGATAGTCCTTGCCGGCATCAATGAGCTTCTCTGGCAAGACTTCCTTCCAGAGGTTGGCCCGGTTGCCGCGGCTGTCGGCGCCGACGTAGTGGAGCTCGAGCGATTCCATCTGCTCCAGCCAGGTCGGCCAATCATTGGCGGCGCCCGCGGCTGCCCAGGCAGCACCTGAGGCGATATCCTGCTCCTGCAGGTCGATCAAGGGCGGCCCGAGGCGGAGTTGAATCAGGTCAGCCAGGCTGGTGCCGTCGAAACGAGCGTGGGCCAGCGGTCCGATGACGATGAGGCCGAGGTTACGTTTGTATGGGCTTTCGCAGATGACGACTTCGTTGGCTTGTTCGAGCGTGGCGAGCGAACGTGAAAGCGAAGCCTCACCGACGAGCGGGGCGTGCCACGCGTAGAAGGGCTCTTGCAGGCGGAAGGCGACCTCGGTGCTGCCGGACGTCAGCTTCACCTTGCCGGACAGGGCTTCGTTCGCCCAGCCCGCGGTCAACGTCTGGGGCAAGGACGCGCGCAGGGCTTTCCGCAGCATGCTCCAGCCCGTGGGCGTGAGTTTATTGCGGCGAAGGCGGCCGTCGCTGACCGGCACGTTCCATTCCTCGCCCGCGGGTCCCTCCCGGACGTCGATGGGAATCTTGGCGAGCGACCATGCGCCGAAACTCGTATCCACCACCGTGAGATGGCCTCTCGGCAGGTTGTCTTCGTTGGTCCGGCAATACCCGATGACGGCGGCGATCGAGCGCGGGACGAGGACGAGGTTGGCGCCGCGCACGGCGGAAAGGATCGCCTGCTGGCCGCCGACGCCCAGCGCATCGGGCACGACCAAGCCGACATGGTGGCCCGGCTTGGTCGCGGCGTCGACTTCCTGCGCGATGAGCTTAGCCGCATTAAGACCGACTTCGGTCACGCCGTCGGGCTTCCAGGCCACCTGCTGGTCGGTCAGCTGGCCCCATTCCTTCTCACCCTGGCAGAGCATCTCGAAGAGCGCGCAGAGAGGGACGCGGCCGGAGCCGTTCGACGCCTCGCCGAGCGGAGGCACCTGGGCTTCGGGCGGCCAGGCCAAGGCCCGACCGCGGCGATGGACGTCGGCCAATTTTCCGGTCGGGGGTTTTTCGCCGCGCTGTAAGGGTAGCAGGGCCGTGGGCAGGTTCGCTTGGATGGCCTGAGGTCGCTCGATACGCTTCGCGGGCACGATCGTCGCCGCCCATGCTTTCGTCCCTAGGAAATCCAAGCCGAGGCCGATGTCGCTCATCGGAAGAGGGCCTCCGTCGAAGCCTTGAGGGCTTCATTGATGGATGCGATGACTTGGGCGAACGCGTGGGCGTCCATCATGCCGGCATGCATCGGCATGCGGAGTCCATGGATGGTCTTGCCTCCCGACCTCTCCGTCGTGAGCTCTGCTTTTTCGGTCAGGCTATGTGCGGAGAAGAGCAAGCCACCGATCTGTCTCACCGGGATGTTCGGCTGAGAGGCATATTGGGCCAAGGCTCGGCCGGCCCTGGGCAGGGAAGCTTTCCAGCTCTCTACGTTGTCCGTCCAGAGCGCCGCCCAGATGGGGAGCACCGCGGCTTTGTCCGGCCACCAGAGCGCAAGGTCACATCCGGTCACGCCGAGGCTGCCGAGCGGGCTGCTTCCGTCGTCCAGCAGCGAGCGGAGGGAGGCTGCGCTCGCCGTCTCCAAGTCATGGCTATCGATGAGGTATGCCTGGCCCCAGGGCGTCTGGAAGGGTCCGGCGGAAGCCTGCGAGGCGAGCCAGCGGCCGCGGTCCGCCTCCTTGCGGTAGAAAGGCGTGCTCAGGGTGGCGTCCGGCCAGAGTCGCAGGAGGCTGCAGTTGATGAGCTGTCCGACGGTCTCGCACCAGAGCGGTCGCCGCCACGTCCAGGCATCGTCTTTGATCTTCTGGTAGCGGAGGAGTTCGCGGTAGGCCTTGTAGGCCAGCTTGTACCGCGGCTCCATCGTCAACGGGTAGTTGGCGGTGGCCGGATGGGGAAGGCCGGCATGCTTGATGTCGCGCAGGTTGTCGGATTCGAGCAACGATTGGCAGTCCTTCGCCAGTTGACCGACGGACCGCGCGCGGCTGCCGGCCAAGGCGACCTTGGTCTGTTTGCGGCGCCAAGACTCCGCTCGCTTCTGCAGCGCCGCCATCGTCCACGCGGCGACTTTATTCTCGAGGGTGTCAAAGGAGGGGCGTCGCTGTACCGCGAGCAGCAGCTGGCGTGGACCGGCTTTCTGCACGGGCGAGTTTCCCGGAAGCTTGGCGTAATGACGGATACAGACCGGGTCCATCTCCTGGACGCGTCCCACCGGCGTCGGCTCGCGCACGCGGATCAGGATGCGCCGGGGGGATTCGCCGATCGCGCGCAGGGCGCGGGTCAGCTGGCGATCTTCGGCCATCTTGATGATGAGTTCCATGATGGGCTCATCCGACTTTGGATTGATCCAAATATCTTGGGCTTTTCTCCAGGTGCGCCGCACCATGGCTGAAGTGTGGGCATCATCTTCCCCTAGCTCCATGTGGCCTAATTCCTGGAAGGAGTGCACCATCCAGTTGATCAGGGCGTCCAGGCGCAAGGCCTCGGCTGGCAGATCTTCCGCGCCGTCGTGCGGACGGTGGAGTAGGTCGCGTTGCTTCAACGTGGTGGCGTCACTTTGGTCGACGGTCCACCGCAGTTCCAGGTCGTGCCGGCCTTCCCGAGCAGCGTTGCTGCACGGCACGTGCCAGGCTTGGTAATCCCGGCCTTGCCAGCGGAAGGCCAGACCCGCCTTCGGGGCCAGTCCGGCGCCATCGACCCAGCGCGGAGGTTTTGAGTCCAGCGCGGTGAAAAGGCGAGGCGAGCCGGCGCCGGCGACCTGGGACTCCGCGCCCGTGCGCGTCTTTCCTGCGGAGAGCAGGAAGCCCCAAGGTTCGTCGGTAAAGCTGACCCCGGCCTGACTCATCCCTTGGTTCGATCGAGGCCGCGCCAGAGGAAGGTG
>JACCDM010169140.1_pt1 | contig 11015 bp, 12 predicted proteins | sample 7445851 | NCBI WGS metagenome assembly JACCDM01 (sample SAMN15323438, study PRJNA562643) | freshwater metagenome | isolation source: river surface water | place: USA:Blue River Watershed | collected 2017-08-16
GCTTCGTTTGCACCAAGTTGTTCTACTACAATCTTTTTAACGCGTTGTTCGATGTCAGACATCTTAATACCCCTTTTTTTAAAAAATTATTACTTACAAAACTCTCGTCATTCTATCAAAAAGCAACAAGAATACAAAAAACTAAATTTGATATGGCTTAAGCCATATACATACCACCATTTACGTGAAGCGTCTCACCTGTAATATAGGCAGCTGAAGGCGATGCCAAAAACACCACTGCTGCTGCAATTTCCTTATCCTGGCCAAGCCTTGCAAGCGGGATATGTTGGAGTAATGCATTCTTGTGTTCTTCAGGTAAAGAACGTGTCATATCTGTATCAATAAAGCCTGGAGCAACACAGTTTACCGTAATGTTTCTGCTGCCAACTTCACTTGCAAGTGATTTTGTAAATCCAGCCATGCCTGCTTTTGCAGCAGCATAGTTTGTTTGACCTGCATTACCCATGTGTCCAACAACAGACGATATGTTGATGATGCGACCTGTTCGAGCCTTCATCATAGGCCTTAATACAGCTTGAGACATTCGATAAACGGAGCCTAAATTCGTAGAAATAACGTCATTCCAGTCATCATCTGTCATACGCATAAGCAAAGTATCTTTTGTAATGCCGGCATTATTCACCAAAATACTGACATCACCGTAGAGATCAGTAATTGTTTTAAGAGTGCCTTGAATTTGCTCTTGATTATTCACATCTAAAGCCAAACCAGTTCCTTTAACTCCAGCATCTTTTAGCGCAGCAGAAATTTGTTCTGCACCATTTTGTGTAGTTGCCGTACCGACAACAATAGCGCCTTGCTTACCTAGTTCTTGTGCAATCGCTGCACCAATGCCACGGCTAGCCCCCGTCACCAATGCAATTTGACCTTCTAGCATATTCTGCCCCTTCTATAAAAATGAGTTTTTAAGCAAAAGTTGCTTCGTTGATGGATTCAATGCTTGTTAGCGCTAAACAAGGTAATTCCGCAACAATACGCTTTGTTAATCCGGCAAGCACTTTGCCAGGCCCGCACTCTGCAGTATTAGCAATGCCCTGTGCATTTACATATTGAACCGTTTCAACCCACCTGACTGGACTAAACAATTGACGTACCAAAGCATCTTTAATTTTCTCAGCATCACTGTAGGCTAGAACATCAGCATTATGCAAGACAGGCATTAATGGCTTATTGATTTTTACATCTTTTAAATATGCCGCCAGTTCTTCTGCCGCTGGCTTCATTAAAGCGCAATGGGAAGGAACACTGACAGGTAAAGCCAAAGCGCGCTTAGCGCCCTTTTCTTTAGCCAATTCCATACCACGTTCAACAGCTTCTTTATTTCCAGCAATAACAACCTGTCCAGGCGAATTAAGATTCACTGCTTCCAATACTTGCCCTTGTGATGCCTCACTACACACAGAACGCACGGCATCATCATCCAAGCCTAATATTGCAGCCATTGCCCCTACGCCTTCAGCTACTGCACTTTGCATGACTTCGGCACGATAACGTACTAATGGTAGCGCATCTTCAAAAGACAATGCGCCTGCCGCAACGAGTGCTGTGTATTCGCCAAGGCTGTGCCCAGCCATTAACGCAGGTAGCTTGTCGGTATGTTGCTGCCAAGCACGCCAAGTGGCAATGCCTGCAGTGAGCATTAAAGGCTGCGTATTCGCAGTTTGATTTAAAGCTTCATTTGGCTCAGTAACCATCGCCCAAAAATCTTGCTTCAATAAATCTGATGCTTCAACAAAAGTCTCTTTAATGACAGCAAGATCACTTAGACCTTGCATCATCCCCACTGATTGAGAACCTTGTCCTGGAAAGAAAAAAGCAAATTTCATTTTGACCTCTTAATATTTCATCAATACAGAACCCCATGTGAAGCCACCACCGAATGCTTCCATAAGGATTGTTTCACCGCGCTTAATTCTTCCATCTCTCACCGCAACGTCCAAAGCAAGAGGTATTGATGCAGCCGATGTGTTTCCATGCTTATCAACAGTAACAACTACTTGATCCATACTCATACCGAGTTTTTTAGCTGTTGACTGTAGTATTCTAATATTAGCCTGATGTGGTACAAGCCAATCAACATCAGATTTAGCCATGCCATTTGCTTCCAAGGTTTCATCTACGATAGCGTCTAACGTATTGACTGCCACTTTGAATACAGCGTTACCTTCCATCGTTATCGTCTTGAGGCCGGATGGATTAGACACCCCTTTTTCAACCATCAGAAGATCAGCATAGCTTCCGTTAGAATGCAAATGTGTAGATATAACACCCTCTTCATCACTTACCTCCAACACAACGGCACCAGAGCCATCGCCCCACAGAATACAATTGCTTCTATCAGTCCAATCCGTAATTCGCGACATCGCATCTGCGCCAATAACTAAAGCGCGTTTAGCAGCACCGCTTTTAATAAATTTATCAGCAGTTGCTAAAGCAAAGACAAAGCCGCTACAAACTGCCTGAATATCAAATGCAGGACAGTTGTTACGAATACCTAATTTTTCCTGGACTAGGCAGGCAGTGCTTGGGAAAGTTCTATCTGGAGTTGTTGTTGCAACGATAACAAGATCAATATCATTAGGCACTATTTGAGCAACCTCAATAGCTTTAAGTGCAGCGTTCACAGCCATATCACTTGTAAACTCATTTTCGGCAACAATATGACGTTCACGTATGCCGGTACGTGTAAATATCCACTCATCAGTGGTATCAATCATTTTTTCCAAATCAGCATTACTGAGTATTTTTTCAGGCAAATAACTGCCAGTGCCCGCAATACGTGAATGCTTCATGCTTAAACCTTAAAATTAACTAATTGCAATGATGGGGAAAGTGACATCTAAGACTAGTCACTTATTGTATTAGATGAATTCACTTGAATGTGTTCAATTTCAAGTTGCTTGGTAATCATTGCCAAAACACCGCTTCTAGATTCTTCAACGGCTTTTGCTATCGCGTGCCTAAAAGCAAACGCATCAGCACCACCATGACTCTTAACTACGATGCCACGCAAACCTAAGAAGCTTGCGCCATTATAACAACGAGGGTCTAACCTTCGTTTGAAAGCCTTTAATACAGGAATGGAAATAATTGCCATCAACTTTGTAAGTAAGTTTCTCTTAAACTCCTCTTTAAGAAAACCACCCATTAGATGGGCCAAGCCTTCAGAAGTTTTGAGTGCAACATTTCCAACAAATCCATCGCAAACAACGAGGTCTGTTGTGCCTTTATATATATCGTCACCCTCGACGTTGCCATAGAAGTTCAGATGACTTTCTTTAAGTAATTCAGATGTCTGTTTAACAACTTCATTACCCTTAATATCTTCAGAACCAATATTTAACAAACCTACTGTTGGATGTGCTTTTTGCTCAACACAAGACACCAAAACAGATCCCATAATTGCAAACTGCAACAAATGCTCAGGAGTGCAGTCGGCATTGGCGCCAAGATCCATCATGTAAGTAATACCATGTTTATTAGGTAAAATTCCAGCAATCGCTGGACGATCAATACCTGGCAGCGTCTTTAAAACAAATCTTGCTGTTGCCATCAAAGCGCCTGTATTGCCAGCACTTACGCAAGCCGACGCATCTCCGCTCTTGACCAAGTTGATAGCCACTCGCATTGATGAATCTTTTTTATTTTTTAATGCACTTTGAGGTGACTCGTCCATCAGAACGAGCTCTGATGCGTGATGAATACTAAGGCGCGAGCCTACTTTCGCTTTGTTAGCAGACAACTCCGCCTCAATTGCGTCAGTAAGACCAACTAGTATGATTTTGATTTTGCTATCTAACTTTAGAAGATCTAAAGCGGCAGGTATTGTGACACGGGGGCCATGATCGCCGCCCATGGCATCGATAGCAACTGTGATATCCATGCTCAAGTATATAAATCTAATAAAACACGAGGTCAAAAGACCTCATGTTTATTTTAGCGATGAATTACTCGCCCTTCGCTGGCATTACTTTACGGCCACGATAGTAGCCGCTTGGACTAACATGGTGACGTAAATGTACTTCACCTGTTGTAGGTTCAACAGCTAAAGGTGGATTCGTTAAGAAATCATGTGAACGATGCATACCACGTTTAGATGGTGATTTTTTGTTTTGTTGAACAGCCATTTTTTACTCCTGATAAATACTAAACACCTAAGAAATACGAATTCCCCAAGCTTATTTTTTTACAACTTTAAAATCTCTTAGTACTGCGAACGGATTAGGCGCCTTAATTTCAAGCTGCTCAGACTTCACCGAGCAATCTTCAGCACTGTGCTTAGGCGCATAAGGTAAAGTTAACAACACCTCATCCTCAACCAAAGCTAATACATCCATTTCAGCATCAGCAACGAGGTAGTCATACTCATCAACATCATCATCTTCTGATGGAATTTCAGACTCATCTCGAACCAATATAAATTCAGACTTTAGATTCAAGTCGACACTCACAGATTCCAAGCAACGCTGACAAGGCATTTGCGCAACACCCTTAATCAACAATGTAAGCTTAGATTTTCCATCCAAACCAACACTTCCAGACAGTGTCCATTCCACAGCTCCCGCATGCGAAGACATCAAATCTCTGGCACGCAGTAATTGCGAATTTTCAATTGTACCATGAATCTCAAGCTTTTTTCTTGCAAATTCAAGGCTATTAATGATGTGCTGTGCAGTCATATGGCGCGCATGATATAATTTACTCGTGGTTATGTCAAAAAACTGTCTTTAATAATTCTTTAAATAACAGGTTCAGCAGGTGATAAAAAAAATATTAGTCGCAAATCGCGGCGAAATCGCAGTGCGTATCGTTAGAGCGTGTTCGGAAATGGGCATTAAGTCTGTAGCCATATACTCTGACGCAGATCGTCATGCATTGCACGTAAAAAAGGCAGACGAGGCATATAACATCGGATCTGATCCGGTTATCGGCTATTTAAATGCACACAATATTGTCAACTTGGCAGTTGCTTCAGGTTGCGACGCCCTGCACCCAGGCTATGGCTTTTTATCAGAAAACCCTGAACTTGCCGAAATTTGCGCACGTAGAGGCATTAAATTCATTGGTCCAGACGCAAGTGTCATTCGCCAAATGGGCGACAAAATTCAAGCACGAAATGCAATGGTGGCTGCAGGAATACCATGCACGCCTGGCAGTGATGGCAATCTTGCTGATCTAGAAGAGGCAAGAATCCTAGCGGCAAAAATCGGTTACCCCGTCATGCTTAAAGCAACCAACGGTGGTGGCGGACGCGGCATTAGACGCTGCAATGACGAGAAAGAATTGGTCGGTAACTATGATCGCGTCATTTCTGAAGCGAGCAAAGCTTTTGGTAAGCCAGAAGTATTCTTAGAAAAATGTGTTGTTAACCCAAGACACATCGAAGTTCAAGTCATTGCTGATAGTCATGGTAACGTGATTCACCTTTTTGAGCGAGACTGCTCAATTCAACGCCGCAACCAAAAACTGATTGAAATTGCACCATCACCGCAACTAAGTGAAGCGCAACGTGAATACATTGGAACACTTGCTGTTAAAGCTGCAAAAGCTGTTGGCTATGAAAATGCAGGCACTGTTGAATTTCTATTAGATTCAGACAATACGTTCTACTTCATGGAAATGAATACTCGCTTGCAAGTTGAACACACAGTAACGGAAACTATTACTGGCATTGATATTGTTCAAGAGCAGATCAGAATCGCTGACGGTAAGGAACTTCAATACAAGCAGGATGAAGTCAAGTATCGAGGCTTTGCAATGGAATTCCGAATTAACGCAGAAGATCCAAAAAATGACTTCCTGCCTAGCTTTGGTAAAATTACTCGCTACTATGCTCCAGGTGGCCCAGGCGTTCGTATGGACGCAGCCATTTATAGCGGATATGTCATTCCACCATATTACGATTCAATGTGTGCCAAATTAACAGTTTGGGCACTGGATTGGGAAGGTGTAATTGAACGAGGTCGCCGTGCATTAAGCGATATGTTGGTATATGGGGTAAAAACAACAATTCCATACTACCAAGAGATCTTAAAGCACCCTGACTTTAGGGGCGCGGTATTCGATACAAGTTTCGTTGAAGCACATCCGGAGCTTAATGAATACGCAACTGCATTCCCTCCAGAGCTTATGGCAGCTGCAATTTCAGCTGCTATTGCAGCTCATGAAGGCATTTAATACGTTATCAACATCTAAACTTATAAGTTAAATATATGGCACAAGTACATGTTTCTGAATTAGTTTTAAGAGATGGTCATCAGTCGCTGATTGCCACACGTTTACGTACCAACGATATGCTTCCTATTTGTTCAAAATTAGACGCAATTGGCTTTTGGTCTCTTGAAGCTTGGGGTGGCGCAACGTTTGATGCATGCGTTCGTTATTTAAGAGAAGACCCTTGGGATAGACTCAAAAAACTACGTAAAGCACTTCCAAATAGCAGAATTCAGATGCTTTTACGTGGACAAAATCTACTCGGCTATCGTCACTATTCAGATGATGTGGTTCGCGCTTTCATCAAACAATCCGCTGACAATGGTGTAGATGTATTCCGCATTTTTGATGCGATGAACGACTTACGCAATTTACGTGTATCAATTGAATCTGTTAAGAAATACGGAAAACATGCTGAAGGCACGATTTCTTACACCACCAGCCCCGTTCATGACATTCCCTACTTTGTAGAAATGGCAAAGCAACTAGAATCAATGGGCTCGGACACAATCGCAATTAAAGATATGGCTGGTTTGCTAACACCACAAAGCACAGCAGACCTTGTAAAAGCGATTCGCGCTGCAGTTAGTTTACCGATTCATTTACACAGTCATGCCACGTCAGGCCTAGCTAGCATGTGCATGCTAAAAGGTGTTGAAAATGGCGCAACAATCATCGATACATGTAATTCGTCATTTTCTGAAGGTGCTAGTCACCCAACCACAGAAAGCTTGGTGGCCGCTCTACAAGGTACGGAATTTGACACAGGGCTGAATTTAGAAGCCTTGCAAGAAATCACTGCATACTTCCGTGAAGTACGTCGCAAGTATTGGCAATTTGAAAGCGAGTTTACTGGGGTTGATACACGAGTTCTGGTTAATCAAGTACCTGGGGGCATGATTTCAAATCTTTCAAATCAATTGAAAGAACAAGGCGCGCTTAATCGAATGGATGAGGTATTGGCTGAAATTCCACGTGTTCGTGAAGATTTGGGCTACCCTCCACTTGTTACACCAACATCACAGATTGTAGGTACCCAAGCGGTACTAAACGTCATGACTGGTGCTCGCTACAAATCAGTAACGAATGAAGTTAAAAACTACTTACTTGGTCAATATGGCAAATCACCTGCGCCTGTAAATGAATCAATTAAAAATGCAGCTGTTGGTCAAGGCGCAGAAGTAATTAGCTGTCGTCCAGCAGATTTACTTGATGACGAAATGGATAGATTGCGTCAAGAGTCCGAAGCATGGGCAATGACTGAAGAAGATGTACTTACCTACGCGATGTTCCCAGATTTGGCAAAAACCTATTTACAAGAACGTAATGCAGACAGCTTAAAACCTGAGATTTTATTAGCCAAGGATGCTGTATCTACAAGCGATGCACGATTCGCACCTAACGAGTTCAAAGTGACACTTCACGGTGAAACTTTCCATATAAAACTTACAGGTAGCGGTCATGCAGGTGAAGAGCAACGACCATTCTATGTCTCAGTTGATGGGATTGCTGAGGAAGTTATCGTAGAAACTTTGAGTGAAATTGAAGTTGGTGGCGGGAAGTCTTCAAGCGGCAAGAAAAAGAAAGCAGCAGTAACATCAAGCGGTCGCCCACGCCCTTCTCATGAAGGATGTGTAACAACAGCAATGCCAGGTAGCATTGTTGAAGTCAAAGTAAAAGCTGGTGACAAAGTAAATGCGGGTGATGCTGTTTTGGTGATTGAAGCCATGAAAATGGAAAATGAAATACAAGCACCAAAATCTGGCGTTGTCGTTGCTGTACATGTAAAAAAAGGTGATACAGTCACACCAGATGAGTCATTACTTGAAATTCAACCAGAATAACAAGGTAGAGCCCTTGATATAACTACTAAGCCGACATGTCATTACTTGTCGGCTTTTTTATTGGAACTTACAACTTAACTCATATGAAACAACCATTAATACTTGCTTCATCTTCACCATATCGCAAAGAACTTCTCCAGAGGCTACACCTTGATTTCGAAGTCTTTAGCCCAGACATTGATGAATCGCAACTTGCAGATGAACGTCCTGAACAAACAGCATTAAGACTAGCACAGCTAAAAGCAAGAAAAATCGCAGAAACTCATCCAGAAGCTATTATTATCGGATGTGATCAAGTCGCCACATTGGATGGCATACAACTCGGCAAGCCTGGCGACCACGAGAATGCAATAAAACAACTGCAAATGATGCGAGGGAAACAAGTGACCTTTCATAGCGCGCTGTGTTTGTACAACGCTAAAACGCAACATATGCAAGCAGAGGTCGTTCCTTATATTGTGGAATTTAGGAATCTTTCGGATAAACAAATTAATAATTACCTATCGATAGAAAAACCTTACAACTGCGCAGGAAGTGCAAAATCAGAAGGCCTAGGAATCGCGCTTATTAGTGCAATGCATGGCGAAGATCCTAATGCACTTATTGGATTACCACTGATTAAACTGATCAGCATGCTGACTACTGAAAACATTCACGTCATCTAAATCAAAAAATAAGGCATAACATGGCACTCGGCAAACTATTCATGATTCCGGTCACACTAGGCGATGAAAACATTAAGCAAGTACTCCCGGAAAATGTTGTATCAATTACACAAGACATTGATATATTTGTCGTTGAAAATGAAAAAAGTGCGCGGCGATTCTTAAGCCTCATCAAAACAAAAAAACCTGTACGAGAACTTCAGCTTTACTTGCTCAATGAGCATTCCAATGAAAAAGACATACCCGCATTAATTGCGCCTTTATTAGCGGGAAAAGACGTAGGGATGCTTTCTGAGGCCGGATGCCCCGGAATTGCTGACCCTGGAGCGCTGTTAGCTGCAGCCGCTCACAAGAAAGGAATTCAAGTTATTCCTTTAGTAGGGCCTTCATCAATCCTATTAAGCCTTATGGCTTCAGGGTTAAATGGGCAACGATTTACTTTCTTAGGCTATCTGCCAAGCGAAAAGAATGAGCGAGTAAATAAATTAAAAGAGATTGAGAAGCACTCTCTAAAACATAATGAAACTCAGATTTTCATTGAGACGCCCTACCGCAATCAACATATGCTTGAGGACATACTTGGGCACTGCAATCCAAATACTAAATTATGCTTAGCTAGAAACATCAGCTTCAGCAGTGAATTAATTGCAACAAAAACTGTTGCTGAATGGAAAAAAAGTGAACTGCCTGATTTACACAGACAGCCGACTGTTTTTCTAATGCTTTCCTAAACTTTCTTTAAGAAACAAGTTTTAAGCACTAAGCCTTTCACTTTTTCAACATTACATTCAACCTCTTCCGGATCATCGGTCAAGCGTATGTTTTTAGCCACTGATCCACGCTTCAATGTTACTGACGTTCCCTTCACTTTCAAATCTTTAATAATTTGAACTGAATCACCATCAGTTAATACGTTACCATTACTATCTCTTACATCCATCATCACTATCTTTCTTTTAAAAATAAACTTACTGATTTGCTTCTAACAAACGTCTAACCGGTGCATAGGTTTTTCGATGTATGGGCAACACACCATGTAACGCTAACATTTGCATATGTAGTAGCGTTGGGTAGCCTTTATGTTTTGCGAATCCATATTGTGGATATTGTTCATCTAAAATATACAACTCAGCATCACGTGCTGTTTTAGCCAAGATGGAAGCGGCTGAAATACAGGCTTCTTTACTATCACCTTGAACAATTGCACGCATAGGAATTGTTAGTTTAGGGCAATGCAACCCATCAACCAAAAGCTCATCTGGCTGCAGTGACAATTGCTCAACAGCACGCTTCATTGCAAGCAAACTTGCCTGCAATATGTTGATTTCATCAATCTCTTCCGCCGAAGAGCTTGCAATAGCCCACGCCAATGCTTTTTCTTTAATCTCGCCAGCTAAGAAATCTCTCTTTTTCTCGCTTAATTTTTTTGAGTCAGCCAAGCCATCTATCGGCTGATTAGGGTCTAAAATGACAGCGGCAGCGAATACAGCGCCAGCTAATGGCCCACGCCCTGCTTCATCAACGCCACAAATAAAACCAGTAATTTTCATTTACAAATAACTCAGAATTGCCTGCACAGCTTTTTCCTCTGTGTTTTGACGCAACAAAAGATGAATGTTTGTAAATTCAGTCACAATTTCTTTAACTCTAGATTTATCAGCCATCATTTCAAGGACTGTGGAAGATAACTTTTCAGGATTAGCATCTTTCTGCAAAAGCTCGGGAACTACAAATCGACCAGCTAGAATATTAGGCAGTCCAACATAAGGAAGATAATTTAAACGCTTGAGAATCTGCCAACTAAACCACGGCATTTTATAGGTAATAACCATTGGTTTTTTTAACAACGCGGCCTCAAGCGTAGCTGTGCCAGAAGCTACTATCACTACGTCAGCAGCCTGCATGGCTAAATGAGAATGACCAAAAACGATTCTTACGTTTGGTATTATCTCAGAAGCATCAAGACTAGCAATTCTATCGAAAAGCTCTTTTTCGAAAATTTCTCTGGTTTCTCTTGTTATTAATGGAACAAGAAATAATGCATCTTCATGTTCTTTTGCGATTTTGAATGCCGTCTCTACAAACAGCCTAGCCAATCTGCCAACCTCACCGACCCGACTTCCTGGCAGCATGGCAACAACTATAGAGTGTTTTTCCAAACGAAGCGCTTCACGTGCACTTTCAACATCAACTTCAATAGGAATCATATCTGCTAAAGGATGGCCAACATACGTGACCGGTACTTTAACCGCTTCATATAATGCAGGCTCGA
>JACCDM011419385.1_pt1 | contig 11003 bp, 8 predicted proteins | sample 7445851 | NCBI WGS metagenome assembly JACCDM01 (sample SAMN15323438, study PRJNA562643) | freshwater metagenome | isolation source: river surface water | place: USA:Blue River Watershed | collected 2017-08-16
GTTTAAATTGCTGCAATATCTGATGTGGCACCCAGAGCGGGTACACACCTGGGGCATGCTGCTCGACAAGGTCTGGGGCGATCATGTCTACATCGAAGAGCGTACCGTGGATGTGCATGTCAAGCGTTTGCGCGAATCGCTGGGCGATGCGGGCGCGATGATCGAAACCGTGCGGGGTGCGGGCTACCGCCTGACGGCTGCACCTGCGGTGTAAGACATGTGGATCGCTGTTCTTGAAATCCTGACGCTGATGGCGCTGGTGGCCGCGCCTGCCTGGTTCTGGGGCGGTCCGTTTGAGGCAGCACTCGCGGCATGCGTTGCGCTGCTGTGGATGCTGCTTTTACAGATCTGGAAAGTTCGGCGTCTGGAGTTGTGGCTGTCCCAGCCCGATTGGCGCACAGAATTGCCCTGGAAAGGCGTGTGGGCCGAGATTGCCCAGCGCATTCAGCGGCAATTGCGGCTCAATGACAAACAGCTGCTCACCAGCGAACAGCGCCTGCAATATTTCCTCCAAGCCATTCAGGCCTCTCCCAACGGGGTGACCTTGCTCGATGCCGAGGGCCGCATCGAGTGGTGCAATGCCACGGCGAGCAACCACCTTGGCCTGGACGCCAAGCGGGATGTGAAGCAGCACATCGTGCATTTGCTGCGTGACCCGGTTTTTTCCAGGTACTTTGCACAAGGCCAACACGATGCAGAAGTCATCATCGATGGGCGGTCCAACTCGCTGATTCAGACACCCAAGCTCTCGGTCCAGCTGCATGCTTATGGTGATGGGCAGCTTTTGCTGCTCAGTCGGGACATCACCTCGGTGACCTTGGCCGATGCCATGCGCCGGGATTTTGTGGCCAATGTGTCGCACGAAATTCGCACGCCCTTGACCGTCTTGAGCGGATTTGTGGAAACCCTGCAAACCCTTCCCTTGAACGAGCCAGAACGTCAGAATTATTTGCAACTGATGTCGGTGCAGGCCGAGCGCATGCAAAGTCTGGTGGCGGATTTGTTGACCCTGTCACAACTGGAAGGCAGCTCGCCGCCCGGTAACCACGAGCAGGTGCCTTTGCCGGATTTGATGACGCAAGTCGCCGCCGATGCGGCGGCTTTGTCGGCGGTTCTCTCGGGTCAAGAGGGGGACGAGCGTGGTCCCGTCCATGTGCTGAATTTTGACACCCAGGCGGATTGGGCCTTGCTGGGTGTGCGTTCCGAATTGCTCAGCGCCGTGTCGAATCTGGTGAGCAATGCCGTGCGCTACACCCCTGCGGGCGGCATGGTCCATGCATCCTGGATCAGGACCCCCGAGGGCGCGACATTCTCCGTGACCGATACCGGTCCGGGCATTGCCCCTGAACATTTGCCGCGACTTTCTGAGCGCTTTTACAGGGTCGACCGCAGCCGCTCACGCGAGACGGGTGGCACAGGTTTGGGCTTGGCCATTGCCAAGCATGTGGTGCAACGCCATGGGGGTGAGTTGCGCATTGAAAGCCAGGTGGGCAAAGGCTCCAAGTTCATGCTGACTTTCCCGGCCAGTCGGGTGGTGCCGTTGAAGGATTGACGGCGGGCATCGCCGTTTGGCAGGCCGTCTGGGTTTGTCGCGCAGGGGTGCCCCAGCGGTATGGCTTAAGAGTCGCTTCAGTTAAGACCTTTAATCTCGAGTTTGAGACGGGATGAAAGGTCGATGCCATGTTGAACTTTAAAAAATGGAGCTGCCCGATTGCCTGGGCGCTTGCCTTCTTGGCCTGGGGCTCAGGCGCACATGCGCTGGAGGCGACGCCCGAGTCGGAACTGCAGCGCTGGCAGCAAGCCGCAGGGCAAGCGGGCGATGCGGCCAAAGGTCAGGTCTTTTTTCAGCAGCGCCATGGCGGCGAGTGGTCGTGTGCGTCCTGCCATGGGCAGCCACCGACCCGCGAAGCCAAGCATGCGGCCACCGGCAAAAAGATCGCTGCTTTGGCCCCGGCTTTCAATGCCGAACGCTTGACCGACAGCGCCAAGGTCGACAAGTGGTTCAAGCGCAATTGCAAGGACGTCTTGTCGCGTGAATGCACACCCGCTGAAAAAGCCGATGTGCTGGCCTATCTGGTGGGTCTGAAATGAGCGGCCTGACGTTTTCCAAATTGGCCGCTGGGTGTGTGTGGTGGGGCGCTTTCTGTCTTGGCCTGGCTGCCCCGGCCATGGCCGATGGACCACTGATGCCCGCGCAGGTGCCGTCTGTTTACAAACAGGAGTGTGCGGCCTGTCACACGGCCTACCCGCCGGGCTTGTTGCCTGCGGCGTCGTGGCGTCGCATCATGGGTGGGCTGGACCGGCATTACGGCAGTGACGCCTCTCTGGAGCCCGCCCAGGTGCAACAAGTGTCTGCATGGCTTTTGGCCCATGCTGGCACCTACAAGCGCGTGCGAGAAGAGCCGCCACAAGACCGCATCACGCGTTCTGCCTGGTTTGCGCGCAAGCACCGCGAAATCGCACCCGCCGTCTGGCAACGCGCCAGCATCCAAAGTGCGGCCCAGTGCAGTGCCTGCCACACCCAGGCCGAGCAAGGCCAGTTTGACGAACACCAGGTGCGAATCCCCCGTTGACCTGGGCTCCAACCGGCCGTGCAAACGGCGGGGGTTTGAACACAAGGAATTTGAAATGATGACCCATGCTTCTCCCGGTACCGCCGCCCGAACTGAGGCACCCACGCCGACCCGTCGCACGGTGGACGCGTTCACGCGCACGCTGCACGCTTTGTTGGCGATGAGTTTTTTGGGTGCCTACATCACGGCCGAGAGCGAAATTTTCAGGTTGGTGCACGTGACCCTGGGCTACACGCTGGGCGGTTTGTTGCTGGTGCGTGTGGTTTGGGGTTTGCTGGGGCCGCGCCATGCGCGACTGTCTGCGCTGCTGGGCAAGTTGCGCGGCTTGGGTGCCTGGCTGCAGGGGCTTGGTCATGGGCTTGGTGGCGTGCAGGCCTCATGGCGTCAGGGGCAAAACCTGTACATGGCCTTGACGGTTGCGGCGGTGTTGCTGGCCATTGTCCCGGTGGTGTTGTCTGGCTACGTCACCTACCAAGAGTGGACGGGTGAGTGGATGGAAGAAGTGCACGAGTTTTTCGGCAACTTCATGTTGGCGGCCGTGCTGGCGCACATCGCCGGGGTGGTGGTCCTCAGTCTGCTGCGTCGCCGCAATCTGGCCACGCCCATGTTGACCGGGCGTGTGGAAGGCGCCGGGCCCGATTTGATCCGATCCAACCAGGGGTGGTGGGCCATTGTGTTGCTTGCTGCGGTTGTGTCGTTCTGGGTGTGGCAGTGGCAGGCCTCACCTCAGGGACAGGGCGAAGGCGTGGCCGCCTGGTTGCACCCTGCACCCGGCAAGGCACAATCGATGCAGAGCGACGATCATGACGATGACGATTGATTTTTCAGACCCCCATTCAGGCTGGACACATGCGCGTTTTATTGGCGGAAGATGACGAGTTGCTGGGCTCCGGCCTGAAAGCCGGTTTGCAGCAGCAAGGCTTTTGGGTGGACTGGGTCCGCGACGGCGTGGCGGCTGAGCGTGAGCTGTTGGCCGGGGTGTACGAAGCCTGCGTGCTCGACCTGGGTTTGCCTCGTCAGGATGGCATGCAGTGCCTGGCGGCGGTGCGCCGCCAAAAAGTCACCACCCCGGTGTTGATTTTGACGGCGCGGGACGGCGTGCCCGACCGCATCGCCGGACTGGATGCCGGTGCCGATGACTACCTGGTCAAACCGGTGGATTTGATGGAGCTGGCCGCACGCCTGCGGGCACTGGTGCGCCGTGCCCACGGCGTCGCAGAGCCCATTCTGGAGGCCGGGGCTTTGCGCCTGGACCCGGCCTCGCGCCAGGTGTGGCTGGGCGAGCGGGCGGTCGAATTGTCCTCGCGTGAGTACGAGGTGCTGCACATTTTCATGCTGCACGCGGGCCGTGTGCTGACCCGTGGACAGATCGAACAGCACCTGTACCAATGGGGAACCGAGGTGAGCAGCAACACGGTCGAGGTTCACATTTACAACCTGCGCAAGAAGCTGCATGCGGACGTGATCGAAACCCTGCGAGGCGTGGGGTACATGCTGCCCCAGCAAGTCAAGGCATGAAAGTCTGGCGACCTTCTTCGCTTCAATGGCGGCTGACGCTCAGCCTGTTGGCGGTCACCGGGCTGGTCTGGACTTTGGTGCTGGTCATGACATGGCTCAAAACCGAGCACGAGCTCAGCGAGTTGCTGGACGCCCATCTGGCGCAAACCGCAGCGGTGCTGGCGGTGCAGACCAGCGATGAGCACGACGACGACTTCACCACCGCACCGGTGCTGCACAAGTACCAGCCCCGGGTCGCTTTTCAGGTCTGGCATGAAAAAAAGCTGGTCTTTCGCTCGGCCGAGGCCCCCGTATCCCCGTTGGCACCTTGGGGCCGAACCGGCATCTCCGACCAGCGGCTCGGTGACCAAGCCTGGCGTGTCTTTGCCACGCCCGGGCGCGAGCGCGATGTTCAGGTCATGGTGGCCGAGTTGCAATCGGCCCGCAACGACATCCTGAAAGCGGGCCTGAAGTCCGCCATCGTCCCCATGCTGCTGGCTTTGCCTGTTTTGGCCTTGCTGATCTGGGGGGCGATTTTCAAGTCCTTCGCGCCGCTTCGCCAGCTGAGCCAGTCGGTCTCGCAGCGCCAGGCCGATGCCCGCGAGCCTCTGAGTGAAGAGGTGTCGGCCGAAGTGCGGCCGCTGGTCAAGGCCCTGAACCGTTGGTTCGAGCAGACGGCCCAGCAAATGGATGGCGAGCGCCGTTTCACGGCCGATGCTGCACATGAGTTGCGAACACCGATTGCGGCCATTCGCATGCAGGCACAAGTGGCGCGTGGAAGCGATTCCGACAGCGATCGCCAGATGGCCCTGGATGCCGTGTTGCGGGGGTGTGACCGTGCCACACGGCTGGTGACCCAGCTCTTGCAGTTGGCCCGACTCGATGCCGATGACGCCGCGCAGGGCGCTGTGGTCAGCGATGCCGTCGCCGACACCCAGGCCCTGTTGGCGGACCTGGGTCCGCAGGCACGTGCCAAACAGCAAGTCTTGAGTCTTGACGCGCCTGCTTCCTTGCATGTGCCCATGCCGCCCGGTCTGGTGGGGGTGTTGGTGGGCAATCTGGTGGACAACGCCCAGCGCTACAGCCCGGTGGGTGCACAGATCCGTGTCCGTTGGGAAGCATCACCAACCCCATGCCTCAGTGTCGAAGACAGTGGCCCGGGTTTGAGTTCTGCCGATCTGGACCGACTGGGGGATCGTTTCTTTCGGGTCCCCGGCAATGGCGCGGATGGCAGTGGGTTGGGGTGGTCGATTGTTCGGCGCTTGGCCCAGCGCTACCACCTGCAGGTGACGTTGGGGCGCAGTCCAGACTTGGGTGGGTTGAGCGTCGTCGTGCGCTGGCCTGCCGTGCCAGCGCACAACTGAGCGGCTTGTGCGCTCAGGTTCAGCCACGGCCCTGGGGTGGGCTTGGCCTTGCGCTCATGGCCCAGTGCAAAACCGAGACACCGACACCGCTGAGCACACCTGAAGCGACCGCGGTGAGCCACGGCCACAGCGGCGGGGGCTCAAACTGAAGCGGGCCTGAGAGCCAGGGCCAATGGATGGCCAAAACCAGAAAGAAACCGGCCAAGGCGATCACCCCGTAGGCCACGGCGTTGGGTGTGCGCAAGCTGCGCCAGAACTGACCACCGCCTGCACGGTTGGACAGGATCAAGGCAGCATTGCCGGTGATCAGCGTGATGAACAGCATGGCGCGGATTTGCGCTTCGCTCAAAGCCGCAGTCAAAGCCATCGCATCCAGCGCAGGTGTCCACGGCATCGACCAGAACGCCTCGCCTGCGCCAGGCCAGAGCTTGGCAATGGCGTACGTCAGGGCCACACAGGCCAGCACCGCCAGTCCTTGTCCCAAGGCCAGGCCGATGATCCGAGCGCCAAACAGGGCCGTGCGGGTATCGCGGGGTGCTTGACGCATCACGTTGGCCGGGGCGGGCTCGTTCTCGAAGGCCAGCGAGCAGGCCGGGTCGATCACCAGCTCCAGCAAGGCCACATGCAAGGGCAGCATCAGTGCAGGCCAGCCCATCAGCATGGGCACCAAGGCCATGCCCGCGATCGGGATGTGGATGGCAAAGATGTACTGCATGGACTTTTGCAGGTTGCCGAAAATGCGGCGGCCCAAACGGATGCCCCGAACGATCGAGGCGAAGTTGTCGTCCACCAGCACCAGGTCGGCGGCTTCGCGGGCGACGTCGGTGCCCCGTGCGCCCATGGCGATGCCCACGTGGGCGGCCTTCAGGGCCGGGGCGTCGTTCACGCCATCGCCCGTCATGGCCACCACCTGACCCTGCGCCTGCAGCGCCTGCACAATGCGCAGCTTCTGGTGCGGCGAGATGCGTGCACAGACGGTGACGTGGCGCAGCCGCTCGCGCAAAGCGGCGTCATCCAGGCCTTCCAGGACATCACCGGTCAGGGTTTCACCCTCGGGCAGTCCGGCTTGCCGGGCGATTTCGCGCGCTGTGGCCGGGAAGTCGCCCGTGATCACAATGACCTGAATGCCGGCCGATTGGCAGTCGGCCATGGCCTGAGGGATTTCGGGGCGCAAGGGGTCGGTCAGCCCGATCAGGCCCAGCCATTCAAAGTCAAAGTCGTGTGGGGTATCGGGGTAGCTTTGGCCTTCAAATCGGCTGTGTGCCACCGCGAGCACGCGCAAGCCCTGTGCGGCCATGTCTGCCACGCGGGCCAGCCAGTGCGCGCGTGCACCCGGGCTCAGGTGGCACAGGTCCATGACGGCTTCGGGGGCCCCTTTGACCGAGACCACATGCGGGTCATCTGGGTCGAACTGCCAGACATGCGACATGGCTTTGAGGCTGGGGCTGAGGGCGTAGGTTTGCACCAGCTGGCCCTCGCCAAAAGCGCGATCGGCCTCGCTTAGATGGTCTTTGCCCATCGCATGGAAGGCGGTCTCCATCGGGTCGAAAGGTGTGGGGGCACTGGCCAAAATGGCGTGCTCGATCAAGGGGTGAAAAGCTGTTGAGAGTGGTGCAGCAGTCGGGGCCGGCGCGGACGACGCTTGGCCCATTGCGGGTGTGCGCCATTGCAGCACCTCGCCAGGCTCTGAGCTGCCAGCTTCCCGGGGCACGGCCAGTGCGGTCACGGTCATGCGGTTTTGCGTCAGGGTGCCGGTTTTGTCGGTGCACAGCACACTGATCGCCCCCAGGGTTTCGATGGCGTTGATGTGCCGGGTGAGCACGCCCTCACGCGTCAGGCGACGCGCGCCCATGGCCGGAAACAGCGTGAGGACCACGGAATACTCTTCGGGCAGGATGGCCATGGCCAGCGCGATGCCCGACAGCAAAGCGGGCATCCATTGACCGGTGCGCCAGACCAGGGTCAGCACCATCACCACGCAGAGCACCGCCACCAGACTGGCCAGCACCTTGACCAATTGGGCGGTCTGTTGTTGCAAGGGGGTGTCGGCTTCTTGTACCTGGTCCAATGACAGACCAATTTGTCCGATCTGGCTGCGCATGCCGGTGGCCGTGACCCGCACCTGGCCGCTGCCGCGCACAACAAACGTGCCGCCATGCACGCAGGCCAGGGGTGGCGGCTTGGGCATGGGCGACCCCGAGCCGCCTGGCTGTGGCTCCAGCGGGCTTTTGTCCACGGCCACCGATTCGCCCGTCAACAGGGATTCGTCCATTTGCAGGTTGCTGGCCTGCAGCAGCCAACCGTCTGCAGCCACCCGGTCGCCTTCTGACAGCAGCAAACAGTCGCCTGCCACGACGTCGCTGGCGGGGATCAGCTGTGTTTGGCCGTCTCGCAGCACACGGGCCTGGGCTTGTGTGAGCTGGCGCAGGGCCTCAATGGCAGCTTCGGATTTCCCCTCCTGGTAAAAACTCAGCACCAGCACGGCCAAGACAAAGACCGACAGCGTCAGACCTTCGGTCAGGTCGCCCAGCAGCATGTACAGCAGTGCTGCCGCGACCAGCAAGGCGAACATGGGTTGGCGCAGCATGTCGGCCAGGCGTCGCCAAACGGAGCGACGCGTGCCCTGCGCCACTTCGTTCGGGCCATCCGCGGCCAGCCGCACTTGGGCCTGGGCTGTGGTCAAGCCTTGTGCGGTGTTAAGGTGATCGGGTGGATGATCGATTGCCATGGTCATCGCTCAGTTTGCGGGTGCTCATGCGGGCGCGTTTTGACGCAAGTCAAGTGAAGCCGATGGCCTCGCCCTTTGTCCATCTGCGTTCGCCCTAGGAGGCCCCATGAACCCCAAAATTCAGGAATTTCTGGACCGCATTCAGCAGCTGGAAGCGGCCATTGAGCAAGAAGCCAAAAGCCGCCGACAACAGTGGCAGGCCGATTTTGAAGAACACAAGGTGCGTTTTGAAAAAGAGGTGCTGGCGCAGCAAAAGCGCTTCAAGGAGGGCTTGCTCGCTTATGTGCTCACGGCCGAGTGGCGGCATGTGTTGTGTGTGCCCTTCATTTACCCGGTGCTCTTGCCCATGCTGCTGCTTGACGCGTTTGTCACGCTCTACCAATGGGTGTGCTTTCCCCTGTGCGGCATTCCCCGCGTCAAGCGCTCGGACTATTTTGTGTACGACCGCACGCACTTGGCCTATTTGAACTGGCTGGAAAAAATCAACTGCGCCTACTGCTCGTATGGCAATGGCTTGATGGCCTATGGCCGTGAGGTGGTGGGATTGACCGAAAAATACTGGTGCCCGATCAAGCACGCACGTCGCATGATGCAAACGCATGCGCACTACCACGGCTTTGCCGATTACGGCGACGCTGAAAACTACCGCGCCGAATTGGCCCGTTTGCGGGCCGAACTGATGCAGATGCGAACGGACGCTTCGAACTCAGACCTCTGATGCCGCAGCAGGTGCGGGTGGCCGCAGGAACGACATCGGTTGTGTGCGGATGCGCTGCACAATGGCTTGGCGGATGCGCCCCCGGTTGGCCATGCTGACACTTTGTGAGGTCAAGGCCACGCGGAAGGCCAGGTAAAAACTCACGCCCAGGTTGAGCGGGCCAATCACGAGCAAGCCCGCCAAGGCCCAGCTGAAGGCCGGTGTGCCGAGTGCGGGCAGGCCCAGCGTGAACGCTGCTGCTGCGATTTGACCGGCCGAGAGGGTCACGTGCCGGACGTCCAGACCCAGTCCAAAAAATTGGGCAATGACCGGCACCAGCCCGAGCATCAAGCCCAGCGAGATGTTGGCGGCCAGGCCTGAAACATGGCTTTGCAGATACAGACCCAAGCGTTCTGCCCGCTGCACCCCGATCCAGCGGCGCAGGCGGGGGTGGTAGCGCAAAGCCGAGCCCAGCTGGTGCAGCACAAAAGCGTTTTCCACCCAGCCTGCGACGATGCTGGAGACAAACAGCAGCACGCCTGTGAAGGCGGCGAACAAGGCCGTGGGGCCCAGCAAACTGACCGAGGACAGCACATACCGGGCTTCGGCCTCGTTGGCCATGGGGGCCAGTCCGAGTTGGGTCAGCGCCAGGCAAATCAGCAACACCATCGGCACCACAGCCAGCAGGTTGCCCAAAATGGCCGCAATCTGGGACCGGAACAGGTGAGCCACCTCGTCCACAAAGCCTTGCACGCCTTCGTCGTTGTCGATGGATTTGAGTTTGGCGGCCATGGCGGGCGCTGTCACGGCCGGTTGTTTGGTGGCCACTGTCCAGTGCAGCAGCATGACCAGCACAAACGACATCGCGTAGTTGGTGCCTGCAGCCAGGCCTGCCCAGAAAGGGGAGAGGGCCAGACCCACGATCGCGAATTTGGCCCAGGTGGTCAGGCCGATGACCGCGCCACCGCCCAGTGCCTTGCCCAGCATGCGCCGGTATTCCACAGCGTTGCGGGTGATGTAGTGCTCACCGTTTTCAGCGCTGCGCTGCGCCACTTTTTCGGCCAGCATGTGGCTGTTGGCAGCCCACAGGCTGCGGATGCTGCGGCTGTCGTGGCAGACCTGCGCCAGGTGCGCCAGCAAAGCCAGCATGGCCGGGATGGGTTCGTGCGTGAGCAAGGCTTCCATCAGGTATTTGCAGCGGATCACCAGATGCCGCAACTGCCGCAGCCGGAACACGATGCCCACCGAAATACCGTGTTCCTGCAGATGGGCATACACGGTGTAGGCCGCATGCCTGCAATGGTCCAGTTGCAGCTTGAGGGCTTGTGCGGCCGTTTGGCAGGCTTGACTGTGCGGGCCGTGTTGCTGCAAGGCCTGGCGAAACACCTCCAGCGCCATGGGCAGATCGTGAAATGGGCGGGTGTTTTCGTCCCGGCTGCTCATGCGGGTGCGGATTTCCGCCGAGTGGCCGGTGGCATTGATCTGGCCCACGCAATAGGTCAACGCGTCCATCAGATTCTCTTGCAAGGCCGGCGGGGCTTGCGCAGGGGCCTGGGGCAGCATCAGCCGCGTCAAACCGCCCAGCGTGTGCTCGTCCAGAGCTTGCAACCATTGCACATCAAAAGGTTCTGGCTGCAGAAACAGGAACAGTGCACCCAGATCGCCTGTATCGGGGGTGGCGGGCAACAGCTTCATGCGCAGGCGCTGGCCCATGTCGCTGATGAACGCCGTGCGCGGTGCAAAACCCAAGTCGGCCAGCAAAGGCGTGGGATCGGTGTCGTCCAGAAACGCCCGCCACCAGCTTTGCCAGGCGGCCGTCAAGTCGGGGCGGGCCAGCAAGGCGTCGACCAGCAGGCCCAGCCGGGCCGCCGCTTCCCCGGGCGATTGCCGGTCACCACGCACCCACTGGACCACATCGTTGAGCCACAGGTGACGGTCGACCCTGTGGGGCAGTTGCATCAGTTGTTGTGTCAGGCTCAGCAGGGTCGGTGGAGAGGGCATGCGGTAGAGGGGTGGTGGTTGTCGTTTTTCACCATACCGCAAAGTGGTGTCTCTTCGTCGACAGCCCGGCTTTTGCAAGGTGAATAAAGTAACCGAATGAAAACATTTCAAACATTGGCCGATCTGGCCGCTTGCGTGGGCCA
>JACCDM010278047.1_pt1 | contig 11000 bp, 8 predicted proteins | sample 7445851 | NCBI WGS metagenome assembly JACCDM01 (sample SAMN15323438, study PRJNA562643) | freshwater metagenome | isolation source: river surface water | place: USA:Blue River Watershed | collected 2017-08-16
CATGGACCACTTAACGCTACCCACTCGGTATGACTCCATGGTCTGTGGTTTAAAACCTTTACCCAAAATGAGCTCTGTAGAGCGACCACCAATGTCGACGACTAATCTTTTTTCTTCAGATTGAGGGAGTAGATTCGCCACGCCGGAATAAATTAGGCGGGCTTCTTCTCTGCCAGAGATCACTTCAATGGAGTAGCCCAATAGTTTTTCAGCCTGCGTCAAAAAGACATCTCTGTTTTTGGCTTCACGAAGGGTTTGCGTGGCAACAGCGCGGACAAATTTAGCTTGAAAACCCGACAATCTTTCTGAAAATCTGGCCAAGCATTCCCAGCCTCTTTCCATGGCCTCTTTGGACAACATTCGGTCTGCATCAAGACCGTTGCCCTGACGAACTGTTTCTTTGAGGTATTCAACACGTCTAATGTGGCCGTGTTCCAACACCCCAATTTCCAATCTGAAACTGTTAGAGCCCAAATCGATCGCTGCTAATAATTGTCCGTTTTGCATCTAGTAGTTTCTGTCGTATTTGTTTTTTTATACAGCTTTATTTTGTGACTTTTTATTGTCATTTTTATGACATTTTAAAATTTAATTGGGGTAAGGTTGGTCATTGCGAGCGCACATGTGGCTTGCATATGGACAAAATTAAGCCAAAACGGACTGGCTCGATGTTTCTGCTTGTTCGGTAATCCGACTTTTTGGCAAAAGTAGGCTGAAAGTAGACCCTTTACCCAGTTCGCTTTGAATGAGTAGTTCACCACCGTGACGTTGCATAACGTGTTTGGTAATCGCCAAACCCAGACCCGTTCCACCTGTTTCGCGAGATCGGCTATGGTCTATGCGATAAAACCGTTCCGTCAAGCGTGGAATATGCTCAGAAGCAATGCCAGGACCTGTGTCTTTGACAGAAATGATCAGTTGACTTTCTGTTTGGGAAAAGCTTATGTGAATCAGCCCAGCAGTAGGCGTATATCGGATTGCGTTGTTCACCAGATTGGACAGCGCACTCATCAGTTCTGATCTTGAGCCCATGATGTCAAGGTGCGGAATTCTGTCAAAAACCAACGCATGTTTTTGAACTTGTTGTTGGTCAGCCAGATAAGCAATTAATGAATTTGCCTCTGCCATGACTTGGGTGACTAATTCAGGCAAACTGACCTTGTCTTGACCATTAGGGGCTTGGCTGGCTTCCAGTTGGGACAATGTGAGTAGATCAGCCACCAACGACTGCATTCGTTCAGCCTGTACAGACATAAGCCGAAGGTATTTTTGAGTATCTTCCGCATCCAAGGGAACTGATTGCAAGGTCTCTACAAAGCCACCTAAAACAGTCAAAGGCGTACGAATCTCGTGAGAGACATTGGCTACAAAGTCTCTTCTCATGGCGTCTGCTTTTGCAATTTCAGTGATGTCGCGCGTGAGCAAAAGTAAACGACCTTCACCGTATTTGTGCAACTGAACGGACAACTTACGCAGGTTGGTCAGTGTGGTTGACCTGCCATCAATGATAATTTCAGATGGGTGGTTCTCTTGCGAAAAATATTTGGTGAAGAGTGGGTCGCGAACTAAATGAACAATATGTTGTAAACGGTCTTTTGTTGCGTCTAAACCCAGATGTGACGCCGCTGTGTTGTTGCACCAGTCAATCCTGGCCTCGTCATCAAGCAAGATAACGCCATTCGGTGAAGCTTGAATGGCCAGCAAAAAATCTTGCAATCGTTTTTCATGCATTTTTGTCTGATTTGCAGCTTGTGTTTGCTGTCGTTGAATGCGTGATGCAACATCAAGCCACACACCACTCCAAGGGGGATCATTTTGCAGAACTTTGGCATTGAGCCATTTTCGAAAACGCTCAAAACGCCAACCTTGCAGCGCAGCGTAAATAACCAGCGTGCCAACCATGGCCAAAAGTGCTGCTGTGATGTCGAACCAAATCCAAAAGGGAATGGCAATTACAGAAAGCCAAAACAGCAATTCATACAGTACAAAGAACATTCACTTCCGAACTCAAGTACCAACTTGTTTTGTCATTCTATAACCTGCGCCTCTGACGGTCTCAATCATATCGGCTGCATCACCTAAGGCCTCACGCAGACGTTTGATATGGACATCGACAGTGCGCTCTTCAATGTACACATGGTCGCCCCAAACTTTGTCCAACAAAGCGCCACGGCTGTGAACTCTTTCGGGGTGATGCATGAGGTGGTGCAAGAGTTTGAACTCTGTAGGTCCCACTTTAATTTGCTTGCCTTCAAAGCTAACGCGGTGCGTTTCTGAATCAAGCTGAAGCTCACCCATTTTGATCACGCCTACAACAGATTCAGGTGCACGGCGTCTCAAAACAGCGCGAATTCGGGCTAACAATTCACGCGGTGAGAAGGGCTTCACAATATAGTCGTCAGCGCCTGCATCTAAACCTGCCACGCGGTCAGCTTCGTCGCCTCTGGCTGTGAGCATGAGAATGGGCACTGTCTTCGTGCGAGCAGAACTTCTCCACCGGCGAGCAAGGGTTAAGCCACTTTCGCCGGGAAGCATCCAGTCGAGCAAGATGACATCGGGGATGACGTCATCGAGTTCGCGTTGCGCTGTTGCAGCGTCGATGGCCCAGATGGGCTGAAACCCATTGTGCTTGAGGTTGACGGCAATCAACTCTGCAATGGAAGACTCATCCTCAACGATCAGAATTCGCGGTAGCGTTCTCATTGGACAGCTTTTTCAATCTCAATCAATGCTGTGTGACGGACGTCTGCGCCTTTCACAACATAAATGACAAATTCAGCGATATTTTTGGCGTGATCACCAATGCGTTCAATGGCTTTGGCCACAAACAGCAAATCTAGACTTGCTGAGATGGTGCGGGGGTCTTCCATCATGTAAGTGACCAATTTGCGAACGAAGCCATTGAACTCGGCATCAATCAAATCGTCTTCTTTCAAGATGGCTACCGCCATGGTGACATCGAGGCGAGCAAATGCGTCTAGTGCTTTTCTGAGCAAGCCTGTCGCCAAGTCTGCAGCAATGCGCAACTCGGAAGATGGGAGATTGCGAGGCGTGCCTTGGTCTAAGATTTGTTTGACCATGCGCGCAATGCGCTCAGCCTCATCGCCTGCACGCTCAAGATTGCCAGTGATTTTGGAAATGGCCATCAGCAGGCGCAAATCGCGCGCTGTTGGTTGACGTCGTGCAATGATGGATGCCAGTTCACGGTCAATATCAACTTCCAATTCGTTCACTTGTTTTTCAGTCGCAATGACTTGCTGTGCCACTTCAGAACTGAATTGTGCCAATGCGTAAACCGCATGGCGAGTTTGAGATTCAACAAGACCGCCTAGCTCTAGGACGCGTGTGGAAACACCAGTAAGTTCGTTGTCGAATTGGCTTGAGATGTGTTTGTCCATGTTGTGCTCCTAATTAGCCGAATCGGCCGGTAATGTAATCTTCAGTTTCTTGACGCGCTGGCTTCATGAAGATTTGATCAGTCTCACCAAATTCGACCAATTCGCCAAGGTACATGTAGGCAGTGAAATCTGACACTCGGGCAGCTTGCTGCATATTGTGCGTCACGATAGCAACGGTGTAATCTTTTTTCAACTCGCTCACCAGCTCTTCCACTTTGGCCGTAGAGATAGGATCGAGCGCTGAGGTGGGCTCGTCAAGCAAAATAACCTTTGGCTTCACGGCCACTGTGCGTGCAATGCATAAGCGCTGCTGTTGTCCACCAGACAGTGACAAGCCGCTTTGACCTAATTTGTCTTTCACTTCGTTCCAAATGGCGGCCTTGGTTAAAGCAGATTCAACTCGCTCATCCATGTCTGAACGGCTGAGGTTTTCGTACAAGCGAACACCAAAAGCAATGTTGTCATAAATAGACATGGGAAACGGCGTTGGCTTTTGAAACACCATGCCGATTTGAGCGCGCAGAAGGTTTAAATCTTGACCTTTATCGAGGATGTTTTGGCCATAGAAGTTAATTTCACCTTCGGCGCGTTGTCCTGGATAAAGGCTGTACATGCGATTGAATGTACGCAGCAGTGTCGATTTGCCACAGCCGGAAGGGCCAATGAAAGCGGTCACGCGGTGCTCAGCAATGTCGAGATTGACATTTTTGAGCCCTTTGAACTTGCCATAGTAAAAGTCAAGATTGCGGACTTCAATGGCGTTTTGTGTGGGCTTTTTATCAGGCATATGGGTTCCTGTGAATTCAAAAATTTGCAAAAATGAAGATCTGGTTAGCTTGTTGTTTTGTCTCTAAAAAAGACACGTGCCAGAATATTGAGAATCAAGACGGTCAGGGTGATGATCAAGGCACCACCCCAAGCCAAGCGAATCCAGTTTTCATAAGGACTCATGGCAAATTGGAAAATGACCACAGGTAAGTTCGCCATGGGTTTGCTCATATCGTCATTGAAGAACTGGTTGTTAAGGGCTGTAAACAGCAGGGGCGCTGTCTCACCGCTGATGCGCGCAATGGCCAATAAAACACCGGTAATGACACCACTTTTGGCAGCACGCAAAGTAACTGACAAAGAAACCTTCCAGCGGGGTGCGCCCAATGCAAATGCAGCCTCTCTTAAGCTGCCTGGCACAAGCCTGAGCATGTTTTCAGTGGTGCGCATGACCACAGGTACTGCGATGAGCGTGAGAGCCAAGCTGCCAGCGTAGCCAGAAAATCTTCCAACCGTTGCAACAGCAATGGCATAGACAAACAAGCCAATGGTGATCGAGGGCGCTGACAACATGATGTCAGTCACAAACCGAGTCAGTGAAGCTGTTTTACTTTGATCGCCAAATTCAGTGAGGTAGATGCCAGCCAAAATACCCACCGGTGTGGCCACCAAGACTGTCAGTCCAACCATGAGCAAACTTCCGACAATGGCATTGCGCAACCCGCCGCCTTCAGTGCCTGGAGCCGGAGTGTCTTGGCTCAAAATATTCCAGTCGAGCGCTGCAAATCCATTTGAAAATAAAACAACCAAAATCCATAGCAAAACGGTCAGGCCCAAACCCATGGCCATCATGGAAGTGACCATGCCCCAGAGATTGGCCATGCGACGACGGCGATACAACGCGTGATTCATGTTCATGGCCATTTCAGAACCCCTTGGCTTTTTCAGCTCTGCTGATCATGATTTTGGCAAGGGCCAAAACCATGAAGGTGATAACAAACAACAAGAATCCAAGCGCAAACAAGGAAGACATGTGAAAGTCGGCGGCTTCACCAAATTCATTCGCCAATGTCGATGCGATGGATGTGCCGGGTGAAAAGAGTGATGTGGGCATGCGATTGGCATTGCCAATCACAAATGTGACGGCCATGGTTTCGCCCAAGGCACGACCTAGACCCAACATGATCCCGCCAATGACACCTTTTTGTGTGTAGGGTAAAACGATTTTTCGCACCACTTCCCAAGTGGTGCAACCCAGTCCGTAGGCGGACTCTCTCAAAATAGGGGGGGTGATTTCAAAAACATCACGCATGACAGCCGATACAAATGGAATCACCATGAATGCCAGCACAATGCCAGCGGCCAAGATGCCCATCCCGTTGGGAGCGCCACCAAATAAAAATCCAATGAGGGGCATGCCACCTAAAACTTGGCGCAGGGGCACTTGAACAAAATCTGCGAACAAAGGCGCAAACACAAAAAGACCAAACATGCCGTAAATGATGGAGGGTACAGCGGCCAACAACTCAATGGCGGTACCCAAAGGGCGACGTAACCAAACAGGGCATGTCTCAGTCAGGAAAACAGCAATACCGAATGACAGTGGCACAGCAATCAGCATGGCCAATCCAGCGCTCATAACCGTTCCAACAATGGCAATGGCAGCACCGAACTCTTCGTTGATGATGTCCCACTCAACATACCAAATAAAGCGCGCGCCAAACTTGGCAAAGGTTGGCCAAGCATTGATGAACAAAGAAATGATGATCCCAGCCAGTGCAATGAGTACCATGAGCGAAAAAGCTTGGGTAGCGCGATGGAACAGCCAGTCTTGTATACGCTGGCGCTCTATGGTTTTATGCAAGTGCGCGGCTTGAGCAGAACTGGGCTGAGGATTTGACATGGCTTGGTTCACTTGGCAACGGAATCAATTTAAAAGAACAAATCCGTTGACTGCATTGGTGCAATCAACGGATGGGCATCAACGCTGTATTACTTCTGAACTTGCGACCAAACTTTATTGCGGATTTCGTTGGTCAAGCTGTCAGGCAATGGCACGTAATCCAAATCGGCAGCCATTTTCTTGCCATTTTTGAAGGCCCAGTCAAAAAACTTGAGGGCTTCGTTGGAGGCAGCTTTGTCGGCTGGGTTCTTGTACATCAAGATAAAAGAAGCTGTGCTGATGGGCCAGCTGTTGTCACCTTTGGCGTTAACCATTGACACGCCCATACCAGGCACGCTGAACCAGTCAGCACCTGCTGCTGCGGCTGCAAATGTCAAATCGTCTGGGCTCACGTATTTGCCATTGGCATTTTGAATTTGCATGTAATTCATGTTGTTCTTTTTAACGTAGGCGTATTCAACATAGCCCAATGACCCTTTGACGCGGTTGACGTTGGCTGCAACACCTTCGTTGCCTTTACCGCCAACGGATGTCGGTGCAGGCCACTTCACGGCAGCACCTTTACCCACTGTGTCGGCCCACTCTTTGCTGACGGCAGAGAGGTAGTCGGTCCAGTTGAAGGTGGTACCAGAACCATCAGCGCGGTGAACAATGGTGATGAGTTCGTTAGGCAGGTTCTTACCAGGGTTGAGGGCTGCAAACTTGGGATCGTTCCATTTGCTGATTTTGCCCAAGTACATTTCGGCCAATACAGTGCCTGTCACACGCAACTCACCGGGCTTAAAGCCGTCCAAGTTGATGACGGGTACGGTGCCGCCAATGATGGCTGGAAATTGAACCATGCCATCTTTGTCCAAGTCAGCACCAGAAACGGGGGCATCCGTTGCGCCAAAAGTGACTGTTTTTGCGCGAATTTGACGAATACCACCGGAAGAACCAATCGATTGGTAGTTCATGCCAGTGCCTGTAGCAGCTTTGTAGCCTTCAGCCCATTTGGCGTAGATTGGGAAGGGGAATGTGGCGCCTGCGCCGGTGATGTCGGCGGCCCAGGTGGTTGCAGCGATGGCGGTCAAACCAATCGCAGCAAACAAGGATTTGAGTTTAAGCATTTCAGCTCCAGTAAAGTGTTCGGGGTTGTGTTGCTAAAGGCTTATTGACCTCAGCAGGGCCTACTTTAAAGACGAATTATGACAAATTGATGTCAAATATGTGAACCAAGCCTTGATATGAAACAACCAAGCGCCAAAGATTGTTTGAGCGTAGCCAAATGCCAAATTCCGCCTTGTATGCGTTGTTCAAAACTCTGAAATTCAAACTTTCTAGTTTTCAACAAGGAATAGCGTGTTAAGGGTTGTTGCTAAATTGACATTGTGACCGGAATATGAAAAGCGTTGGTAGTTGCAGGCTTGCAACGATTCATAACTTTGTCATGCAGCCGATGTGAAATTGATTCAGCTTCTTCATTTGAGAAGTTATTTCAACTTAACTTTTTTTCATCACATCATGCAAATCAAACACACCATCTTAGCTGCCTCCCTTTTGGCAGCATTGTCTGCTCAAGCGCAAACTTCAGTGACCGTTTACGGTAACGCTGACATTGCTGTCAACAACAGCGTCGCCAACACCAGCGCTGGCGTGAAAACAGAAGAGAGCAACATTGTGACCGGCGGAATGTCGACCAGCAACATTGGATTTAGAGGCGACAGAGAACTTGCTAAGGGTTTGAAAGCTACTTTCCAATTTGAATTCGAAGTCGACCAATCGACTGACTCTGGTATTGCCAAAACACGTGCTGGCGTTATTGGCTTAGCAGGTCAGTACGGTGCTGTGACTTTTGGTCGTCGCACCACTTTGCTCAAAGTGGCCATTGATGCATTGGACGCAGGTGATGGTCTGAATACGGCAGGTTTCTTGGGCGACAACGCACGTGATTCACGTCGCAACGACATGATCACTTACACAAGCCCCAACTTCTCTGGTTTCACTGCCGACGTTCAACTCGGTTTGGGCAATACAAGCGCTGCCAATCGCATCACCAGTGCTGCTGGTGTGGTCACACAAGACGGCAAAGCAGAAGACTCTGAATCTTTTGGCGTGACATATGCCAATGGCCCTTTCAGCATTCGCATGGCAACCGAAACCATCAAAAACTACAGCAAGACTGTCAAAGTGGGTGGTGATTTTGGTTATACCGTTGCCAATCCTACTGCCATGGCAAACCGCAAAAATGACGCTTTCGGTGCCACATACGACTTCGGCATGGCCAAAGTATTTTTTGTAGACACCAAAATGACACAAGGCACAGAAGCCAGCCAAGTAACTTTTGACACACAAAACATCGGTGTTTTGGCTCCTATCGGTGACTACCGTGTTTTGGTTTCTGCTGGTAAAGGTAAAGCCAAATTGACAAACTCAACCATCAAGGCAGATGTTGAAGCCATGCAAATTGCGTTGATGTACCCTATTGTGAAAGACACAACGGCTTACATCATTTACGGTACTGAAAGCATTGCACATCCTTCGTTTGTTAAAACAGTTGAGCAAAAAAATACACAAATTGGTTTGCGTTACAGGTTCTAAAATTGACTTGATTCAAGCTTGATTCGAAGGCCCGCTTTGCGGGCCTTTTTTCATGTCAAAAAACCTTTTTGAATTGTTCATAAATGTTTCATCATTGATTGCGATATTGCTCTTATAGATTTTTTTATCAACTGGAGCTTTAAATGCCTATCAACGACGATGTGAATTGCAACGATTCAAACAATCCCCATTTTCAAGACGTTTTGAAAGATGCCTTGAAAGATCCTTCACGCCGAAATATGTTGCGCGGTGGCTTGGGTCTGGCTTCTTTGTTTGCACTGCCCATGCTGCCTGGCTGTGGTGGCGCTACTGCAACCAATGCTGTTTCACCATTGCCAGCAGGCAGCATCTTGGGTTTCAACGCTGTTACGAAGAGCATTTTGGATCAGGTGGTTGTTCCCTCTGGCTACACCGTTAAAGTGTTGCACGCCACTGGCGACCGCTTGGTCTCTAGCATTCCTGCTTACTCAAACACCGGTGCCGAAACAGACGATTGGAGCCAGCGCGTGGGTGATCACCACGACGGCATGGATATTTTTTATGTCGACAATAATGGCCGCTATAGCGCCACGGCTACTTCCAAAGCCGTCTTGGCCATGAACCACGAGAGCTCTGCTGACTCACATCTGTTGCACCCACGCGGTCAAACTTCAGGTGGCGTGAACGGCAAAAAATTCACACAATTTGGCGACTGGGACGTGAAAGTTCGTCCAGGTTTGGAAGTGCTGAAAGAAATCAACTTGCATGGTATTTCAGTGGCTGAAGTGAGCTTGGACTCCACTGGCAAGCCTACAGGTTATGTGGTTGATTCTCCTTTGAACCGCCGCATCACACCGCAAACTGTGGCCGATGTTCGTGGTCCTGCTGCCCATTTGGCAGCCATTCGCGCAAGTTTTGTCACACGCTTTGACCCGACAGGTGCAACATCGAGAGGCACATTGAACAACTGCGGTCATGGTAAGACACCATGGGGCACTTACTTTGGTTGTGAAGAAAACTGGGCTGTTTACTTCAACATGCCAGCAGGTTCTACATTGCCAGATGCCAAAATCATTGCATCGCGCAGACGTTATGGCGTGAGTAACGCAGTCCTTTCAAGCACTGCGACAGCTGGTTTAGGACAAGGCTGGTTCACCCCCACCGACATGGAGGACACAGATTCTCGTTTTACACGTTGGAATGTGGCTGCCAATGGTGCAACTGCTGCTCAAGACTTCCGCAACGAGCCACACACATTCGGCTACAACCTGGAAGTTGATCCACTGAATCCAAATTCTCGCCCTGTTAAGCGTACAGCCATGGGCCGTTTTGCGCACGAAGCTGCTGTCTGTGGCATTCCCGTTGTTGGCAAGCCCCTGGCTTTCTACATGGGTTGCGACAGCCGCAATGAGTACATCTACAAATTTGTCTCCACAGCAAACTGGGATGCTGCCGACATTGGTGGCGGTTTGGCTGCAGGCGACAAGTACCTCAATGAGGGTAAGTTGTATGTTGCGAAGTTCAACAGCACCGGCGCTGGCGAGTGGATTGAGTTGTCTTTCAGCAACCCCCTGATTTCAGGTTATGCAGGCGCTGCTGGATTTACATTTGCTTCACAGGCCGACATTTACGTGCACACACGTTTGGCCGCCGATGCTGTGGGTGCCACCAAAATGGACCGCCCAGAGTGGGGTGCCGTTAACCATGCCAACGGTGAAATTTACTTTGCCTTGACCAATAACAGCGCATCAAACCGTACGCCTGCAACAGCAGATGCCGCCAACCCACGCTCCTACAACGATGCAGACGGCAAAGTGGGTTCTGGCAACCCCAATGGCCACATCATTCGTTTCAAAGAGCAAGACAGCTTGAGCACGGCCATGACCTTCACTTGGGACATCTATGTGTTTGGTGCAGAAGAAGACATGCCTGAGAATGTCAACTTGTCTAAGTTGACTGCCAACAACAGCTTCTCTTCACCTGACGGTTTGTGGTTCAGCAAGAGCACCGGCATTTGCTGGATTCAGACCGATGACGGCGCCTTCACCGATGAAACCAACTGTATGTTGCTAGCGTCTGTTCCTGGTACGGTGGGTGATGGTGGCGAGTTTTATGTCAGCAACTCTTTAACAACCAGCGCAGGCACCACAACGGGTATTACGAAAACATTCATTGGTGGCGTTTTGGGTGAGTCACGTTTGCGCCGTTTCTTGGTGGCGCCAAAAGGTGCTGAGGTTACTGGTTTGACCGAAACACCCGACGGCAAAACTTTGTTTGTCAACATTCAGCACCCTGGTGAAAATACAGTGGCATGGGGCCCAACTGCAACCAGCTTGACCACCGAGAGCACATGGCCAGGCAATGGCGGTGGC
>JACCDM010666196.1_pt1 | contig 11000 bp, 10 predicted proteins | sample 7445851 | NCBI WGS metagenome assembly JACCDM01 (sample SAMN15323438, study PRJNA562643) | freshwater metagenome | isolation source: river surface water | place: USA:Blue River Watershed | collected 2017-08-16
AGTACGGTTATCCATATCAACCGCGTCAACAGGTTGAGTTGGAATACCTTGACGACTAGGCGAGTCCACATTACCCCATTCACTGATAACCTGATCAATAGATTGTTGCTTAGCCTCACGCTGCTGTTAGGCTGCCTCACGCTTACCCATTTGTGTCTCTTGACCAATGTCGCCTCTCGCAGCTATCTGTGCTCGCATTTGTTGTAATTTTGCTTCAATAGAACCAGGAGCAGCCGGAACTACAGGCGCCGCAGAAGGTGGCACGCCAGTACCTTCCGCTACCGGAGCGGGTCCAGCACCTCGCATATCGTCAGCACTAATATAGGTGCCACCACTAGGACGTTGAAACCCTGGTAAGGTGCGACCCTCGCCTAACGGCACATCAACCGCCTTGATAGGAGACATTGATTTGGCGATAGGTAGAGCACCACGCATCAATGAACCTTGAAATGGAATACCAATACCCATAAGACCGGCAACGTCAGCCGCTGTTTGTAAGCCACCTTTGCCTAGTAGATTGCCACCCAGGGCATCCTTCCATCCACGTAGGGCTGTTTCAGTTGCTGCTTCTACGCCTCGCCCCTTTAGAGGTACATCACCACGACCACTGCGAACTACTAATTCACCCACTGGACCAATATCAGCTGGTCTAGGCATTGTTCCACTGCCTGGGGCAGGTACAACCGGTGATGTTGCTTGTTGTAGGACAGGCTCAGGCACTACACGTGACGCAACAGGCGCATCGCTCTTTGCTACGTTAAGTGCTCCCTGTACCATCTGTCCAGGCACCTTAGCAACTGCTTTACCAGCAGTCACGCCCGCACCTACTGTTTTACCCGCTACTTTCGCTGCCATAGGACCAGCAGCAACTGTTAGCGAATTCATCGTATTCTCTACGTCTGCCTTAGGTAAGCCAGTTTTAGTGCTGATAGCATCAGCACCCTCACTAAAGTGTTTGGCTATGTACTCCATGATCTGGCGACTAGCTTCGCCACCATATTCAGGTGTATTTTGTACACCAAACGCACGACCTACTACACCTTTTGGTGATGTAGTTTCTGCTTGGGCTTGTTCAGGAGTACGGCCAAAAGCACGAGCTAGTGGATAAGCTGCCGCATCTAGTGCGCCAGTAACACTATCAAGCACAGTATCAGCTAAGGAAGCAGCCGAACGGCCAAATGCTGTGACAGCACTACTGCTCTTTGAGTAGTTAGGTATAATCTGCGTAGTAATAGCACGAGTAATATCAGCATCACTCATCCCCGCTGGGAATTCAACAATGCCTACCCCTGGTACATCTATCTGTTGATTCATTCTAATCCGCCTGTTTTTGGGTTGAACTTACGAACACGTGTTGTTTCTGCTGGCTTAGGACTGCCAGGAGCAGCAGGAGCTAGTGGCACATTTGGTTGACCTAGAGTTTGTTGTGCCCAACCCACACGGTTAGCAATCTTAACTTGAGCGCCTTGAATCCATTCTTTGACGAACTCAGGGTTACTGTTAGCTTTAGGCTTGTTCTCGGTCCAGAACTGTAAGTCAGCGGTACTTGGGTTAGCACCTAGTGATTTTAGGCCATCAGCAGCTAACTTGTTAACAGTATCCATGACCATGTTAGTATTCTTTTGATCGTCAGTTTCAAATTGTGAACCAATAGCTTGCGCTACTCGACCGCGACCAGCAATAATACTTAGTCCACTACCAACGTTATGCTTACCACTATCAAGGATAGCGACAGCTTTGTTAATATCGCCTACTTGAGCAGTTAGACCAGGAGTCTGACCAAGTATTTCGCCAGCAGATTCAGCTTGTTTCTGTAAGCCAGCCTTCTGAATTTGTAGTGGCATCAACTGCTTCTCTTTAGCAATATCAGCAGCAATATCAATCGCTTTAGTTTGACGATGCTTATCAACTTCAACAGGAACAAGCGCTTTAGCTTTATCAATTTCAAGTTGATTCTTAGCTTCGCCCTGTTTGCGTACCTGAGCCTCAAGTAACTTCTGTGCTTGCGCGGCATCAGTAGCATCTTGTAGACCAAAACGATAACGAGCAATTAGGCGGTCACTAGCGCCTGCTGCCTGTAAAGCGCGAACTTGATCACTATCATCTTTAGAGATATCCATAGCTTTACTCATCATACTAGCTACTTTGTTAACTGTTTCAATAGGAGCCCTACTATCAATCAAGTTTTGAATGATACTTTGAGCACTGCCTTGAGCTAGAGCTGGATTCTCTTTAGCTGTTACTAACACTTGACCAATCTGTTGTGATAGCTGAGGAATAGCTTCAGTAGCTATACCACTACTAGCAAGAGTTTTAGTAGCGGTGCTAGTAAACTGCTGTTGTAACGCCTGAGTTTCTTGTAGTTTGATATCACGCTTGATAGTCTCTGACAAAACAGTGTTACGTAGGAGCGAGTCCCGATCTAATGCTTTTTGGTAAATCTTAGCATATGTATCAACTGCGCCTTTGACGCCAGCACCACGGAATAAGGCGCCAAAGTATGCTTGATTAGCTTGACCTTCTGGGCTAGCTGGATCAACTTTTAGTTGCTCTAGGGCTTGTTGAACACCTTGTGTAAATGATGTAACTTGTTGTGGGCTGTTTGCTTTTGGCTGCTGTAGATTAACACCATACTTTTGTGCTAATTGCTCAGCAATATTAGTAGTTGCGATACCACCAGCTAGACCAGCGACTGCGATCTGTTCTGGGGTATTTGTTTTCTTTTGTGGCGAATATGCTAGGGCTTGAATGTGATCAGGAGTTAGCTTATCACGCATGATAGCGTCACTAGCCATAGCAGTCATCGCGCCATCAATACCATTCTCATTGTATGTTTTACCAATGTTGAATAGATAGTCTTTGATTGAAGTACTTGGCTGCGAATCCAAGATTGGACTTGGCATAGCCTCGATTGTTGGTGTTTGTTGTTGTAACATTTATCTTCCTAATTTTGGACCTAGAATACTTGCGAGTGTGCTTATAGGCATATTTAGTGACTGACCATTTGAGAAAGCGTATTCAGGTGCTACTGCCTTACCAAATACACCACTGCTATCATCTGCAGTATTTGTGCCAGTGCCAGTGCCTGTACCACCAGCGCCTTGAATAGCTTTCTTAGCAGTTGTAGTTGCACCACCACCAGCGATCATCTTAGCAATGTTTGATAAACCAGGCGGCACAGTCATGCCACTAGCACGTGCTGCCGCCGCGGCAGCTTCTTGTTGTGCTAATAGTTCTTCAGCAGTTAAGCCCTGTTGAGCAGCCAATTCTTCCATTGCTTGTTGAGTTGCCGCATCAGTGCCCATTGCTTCTGGACTACCTGTAGCAACAGGATTACCAAATGAATCAAATGACTGTAACGTTGCTTGATTAGCCGCAGCCTGTTGTTGTGCTAGTAGTTCTTCAGCAGTTAAGCCTTGCTGTGCTGCCAGTTCTTCCATTGCTGTTTGTGTGCCAATGTCTGTTCCTAAGGCTTCTGGACTACCAGGAAGAGCAGGGCTACCAAATGAATCAAATGAGCCTAAATCAAGTTCAGGAGCTAACATGCCATCAGCACCAATACCTAAACTAGCTAAGTAAGCAGTATCAGCGGCAGTCCAGCCAGCAGAAGCATTGAGTGCCGCAATAGGATCAGCAGTAGCATTAGCGGCAGCAAGCATTTCAGGTGTGATTGAACTTGCCGCAGCTTCTCCAGCACCAGCTTCAAGTAATCCGCCATCAGTGCCGGTATAGTAATAAGCAGTCAATGCCGCAGGCAATAGCCAACCACCAGGTATTTGTTCATTAACAAAGTCATCTAAACTACTACCGAGATCGCCCACGCCTTCTAAGACATCACCTCCGATATCTCCAATGCCTTCTAAGACATCACCAGCAATATCACCTACGCCTTCAATAGCATCACCTACGCCATCAATTAAATCACCTACTACTCCACCGCACATATTATATTTCCTTTACACAGTTAACACCTACAACGGTGTATCCCCTACGCTCATAAAAACGTTTAGTTATATCTATTCTGTTGCCAGTTGTCTGGCCCAACCACACTTGATTAGCACCACGACTGTTGGCCCATGTTTCAAATCTACTAATTAGTTCATTAGCTACGCCAGTGTGTCCAGGCATAACAAATAGGCCTAGATCACTAGCACGAACAACATGATTGAACATGCTTTCGTGAACTACACCAGCCATGAAGCCAATACATTGATCGTCATCAAAAGCTAAGTCAACGTTACAATTATTACCATTTACTATATTTAATATTTTATTACTTGCCGCCAGTCCTAATTTGGTATTAGCCAACATACTATCAGTTAGTTGTTTGATAGCTGGCAAATCAGCAGCAGTGGCACGACGATATGTTATCATTGACCACCATAAAACTTGTTAAGTAAGCCAGAGATAGTGCCTTCAGCAGTGCTCATTGCGTTACCACGATTTGACTCAATAGTTTTGTATTGGTCGTTAATATACTTTAAGCGGTTATCTCTGCTTGATGTCAAACTACCTAATGTAGTGTTGAACTTTTCATGGACTTGACCTAACGCCGCATTACGTTTAGCATCAATCTGTTGTTTGATTTTATCTAACTGAGTATTATAAGCATCTGTTAGTTTTGGATTATCACCAAACTGCTTTTTCTTATCTGCTAGCCAAGTATCTAATTTTGTCTTTGCTTGATTAAATGGCGCATCATAAGCGGCATTAATGTTTTTTATTGTATTATCTCGCCATGAATGTAACTTGCCACTTTGATCAGTAAATTGCTGATGAATAGGATCAGTGTAACTACCTTGACTGCCAGCAAATTGATTTTGATTCATTGCTGCCTGATATGCTTTGTATGAATCAGACATTTGATTTAAGGTGCTACCAAATCTTTGAATAGCTGGCATATACTTTTTCTCAAGCGCACCGTAATCCATAGCAAATGGATTGTAGTTAGCATCTTGTGCTAACTTTTGCTGATATTCATCCATGTTAATGCCCTGACGAATCTTGTTAGGGTCATAGCCAATCATACTTGGAGTTAGACCAAGTTGTTTGTATAGATTAATGTTCTGCGACATTGTATCAGTTTGGCCAGGTTGTAGCGCTGGCTGTGGTGCCGATGGATCAAACTGACCTAGTGCCATTTGTCCTAAACCATTGATGAAACCACTCAACTGCGAATTGATTGCTGGGTTAGCGCCAGGTGCGCCGTGTAATCCAGCAAGATCAACTTGATGCGACAACTTATTAGTAGCGCCCATGACCTTATTCTGCCACGCATTTTTATTTTGAATGGCTTGTTGATACTGGGCGTTTAGTTGTTGTTGAGGAGTCATTGATTAGCCCCACCAGTCCATTAGATCGGTTGGAATATCTGGCGCACCAGATAAGTCAGGCATGACAGCAGGTGAGGCACTATCAAATATGCTACTAGCACTATCCCAAGCATTGCCTAGTGTATTCCCGATACCATTCAACCCACCCATGCTATTCCACAAACTACTGCCAGCACCATATAAGGAACTTAGCGCATTGCCCAAGTTAGCAACGTTGCCATAGCCACCCATGTTAAGAGCAGTCATTAAGTTGTTTGGAGTGCTAATATCTGGTAAGAAGTTACTACTGCCCATTACACCTAAACCAGCATTGTAGTTTTGTAGGGCTTTGAATGGGTTCTGAAACTGATTAGTTTGGTTTAAGTAGTCAGCATTGAGTTGATTCTGATTCTGCTGTTGTAGTAAGGAACCCATGCCTTCTTGAATTTGACCAGGCAACAACTGTGATTGTTGTAAGCTGCCAGTTAGTTGAGCGCCTTGTAGAGCTTGATTGCCTAATTGGCTACCAGCACTTAACTGACCTTGATAGCCTAACATGCCTGCTTGCTGACCAGCGGCCGCTGCCTGTTGAGCCGCGTTGTATGCTAGTTGTTGTTGTTGAGCACCCAAATTTGAGGCAGCATTTTCCTGTGCTTGACCTAGTGCCGCATTACGACCACTAGACATGAATCCACCTGCACCACCACCAATACCAGCAGCACCCTTATTCCATGCCATGTTAGCTTGATTGTTCAGTGCTTGTTGTGCGCCTAGCAAACTAGGTGACATGAAGTTTTGATATTGATTAGCTACACCACTACTAAACTGTGGTGATGTCATACCACCAGCAATACGCTGTAATGCGTTTTGTCCAGTAACTGCGCCACTTTGAACAGCACCTAATGTGCCAGCTCCCATGTTAGCTAAGTCAGCGCCAGTACCTTGTGCGGCACCTAGTTGTGTTTGTAAGCCTGCTAAGCGTTGAGGGTCAAAACCAGCAACACCTTGTTGTGGCACGATACCGTTTAACTGGCCCATGTATGCTTGTCTAGCTTGATCGTTGATGAACTGTTGATTACCTAAGCCAATCTTACCTTGTTGATAAGCTGGGTTATTAGATAGTCCACCTAAGAACTCCATTAAGCCAGTGTCTGTTAAAATATTTGCCATGAAATTATCCTTGTAATATATTTATCGTTTTATAGCCATGACGGCTTTTGTGGCCACTCTATTTGCGTAGGGTAACCTGGTTGTGCCGTAATATCTAATAATGCTTGACGATATTGGGCCACTTCGTCTTGTTGAGATTGAGTCATACTATTCCACCATAGTGGGTTTATGCGGTCAATAGTTGCCATATTTCTTGCTCTTTGTTTTTTAATATCAGCAACTAACGCTTTATTGTCAAACACCCATTCTTTGGTATTAGCATCAAAAGTATAAAATTCGCCTGGCTTTTCAACCATTTTTACTGGCTGACCATCTTTGATGTAATGATTTAAATATTCGCCAGGCAGGTATAATTTACCAACTAGAAATGGATCACCATCTTTTGATGTTGTAAATAGTCCAGCCGCCTGACCGGTTTTATCATTGAAAATTGTAAATGTTTTCATCTTTTTATTACTTGAAATGACCAACGAATACTATCAACCCATATATCAGACACACTTGTGCCACCAGGTTGAGTAACCACAGATAATAGTATTTTGTATTCGTATACCGCTGGGGTAGTATTAGATGCCGCATCTATTACGCCAGGTAATACCACAGGGAAAATATAAGAACCATCATAATTGATAGTAGTATCTGTTTCCATTACTAGTATTCTATCCTCTATATAAGTGTATGTGGTAGTTCCTTGCTGTCTTTTCCCTAATATAAATCTTAATTTAGCATCACTGGTTGGTGTGCCATAGTATGTTAATGAAACGTTAAATGCTAAATTATTAACAACATAACTTGGAGACGAAATGGTTGCCGAGTGAAAAATTTCAGAACCAACTATTTTCAATAGGTATTGAGTATTTGTTGTTGGATTTGATTGGGTTGAAAAAGAGTCAAATGAATAATTGTAAGATTCCGTTACTGCCTGTGTTACAATAGTAGTAGTAGTAACAGTGTTTGCTAATAAGGCATTATTTTGAATAAGGTTACCAACACGAACATCACCAGTGAATAAGGCATTGCCACTACCAGCATCTAGGAAGAAGCCTACGTTGCTGGTATCTGTAGTTGATATAACACTGCCACCACGCATACTAAGCGCATACACATCATTTGATTTAAGTGTAGTTGATGTAACACTACCAGTGATTAGCAAACTACCATTGATTACTTGGCCAACTGAGTTGATCCAGTTACTGCCATCATAACTTTTAACTACTGAAATGCCACTACCAGTGTGCGAGAACTGAGCAGTATCACCAGCGATTGGTTGATAGCCAGTGCCAATAGGAGCACTACTGTTAGTTCTTGCGGCAGCAAAAGCGTCAGTAAGTTGAGCAGATGTTAAGATTAGTGGGTTAACAGTGGTAATAACATATGCCATTGGAATAATACCACGAGTGCCTGCTTGACCAACACTGCCGCTTTGAAACGTCATTGCTGGTGTTGTCCATGATGTAGTATTACTAACTGTAGCAGTAGCATCAGTTGTTCTGAATGTTGCCATTGACGACCAAACTGGCGTGCTTGCTGATGTGCTTGGAATAGTAGCACTCCAACCAGTAGGAGCTGTTAGGGTAGCAGTAGAGAAGTCGTATGTGCCAGTGGTACCAATAGCAAGAGGCGTGACAGCGTTAGCTTGATACACGATACCAACAATACTAGTAATGCCGTTTGCGCCATTAGTGCCGTTAATACCAGGCGCACCTGGTGCGCCATCTGTGCCATTACGAAACACAGCAGTAGGTTGACTCCAAGTTGTAGCAGTAATACTGTCAGATACATTACTACTAAACAAGAATGATGACACATACACATTACTGGTGCCAGCACTAGGCACATTACTGTACCAACCACTAGGCGTTACCAGTGTTTTAGTAGAGAATGTATAACTACCGCCAGTTGGAGTAGTAGGAGTAGTAGTAGCAGTTTTGTAAATGCTTGCTTGATATGAACTGTAACCATCAGCACCACTAGCGCCACTAGCAACAGTAACAGTATCTAAGTCAATCGCAACGTATTCAGTAGCAGTGTTGGGAACGGCTACCCAATCGCCACCGGGAGCAGTTGTGCCAACCTGCCACTGAATATTGCGACCACCTGTGGTCTTGTAATACAATGATTTGTCTGTGCCAAAGCCACCACTAACTTGTTTGTAAGAGTAGCTTAGTTCATTTGTAGGGAATATTTCTTCTACGGTATTGCTAATGCCATAGTATTCTTTATTGGTAGCAAGTGGCGTAGCATTGGTGCCATAGCCATCACTACTAAAAATAACATACATCCAACGATTGCGATAGCCAAGAATAGTACCAGCGGCGCTATAACTACCGTCTGTATTGTAAACAACGGTATTAGCAGTAGTAGCAGTAACATTGCCAACATTGGATGCTAACTGCTCTAACACTAAATTAAGCTGGCGATCACCAGTATCTGGTACAAAAATCATCCGCGTTTTCCTAACACTTCTAAGTCAAAATCAAGTGATGTTAAATTATGCTCATTGCTATCGTTTGTAAGGACACGTAGCGCAATATAGCGACCATTGCGATTAGGGTCAATCTTATAATCTACTAAGGTGTCGTAGTCACCACTGTAATCATTTGTAGACCAATCAACGCCATTAGCAAATGGAATATTGCTAAACTTTAGCTCAACGGTAGCAACAGTAGCGCCTTGAATAAACAAGTAAATGCTTGATAAGGCTTTGATCTTATCGGCGCCACTCATGGCCTCTAAGTCATATACTTTTTCAAAGATAGTTTGATAAGCAGTATCGGTGCCCCATTTACGAACGTAACCAATGTCTTGGGCATACAAGTTAGTGCCATACTGGAAGTGAAAGCGATTGTATGCGTAGTTCAGGCCTGACCAACTGCGAATAGCACCACTGTCGCCAATTACTGGACCGTATACCATTGAGTAGATGCCAGGTAGTTCTACCATGCTCCAGCCATTGCTTTCTACGTCCCAGATCAGCGCACGATCACATGCGCCATTAATGCTGTCAACACTTGGATAGCAAACCCACACCTCATTGAAGAAGCGATTGTAACGAACAAATGTGTTCTTTTGCCAAGCAGTATTGCGAGTTAGATATTGATTAAAAAATGTATCTTTGATGCGTTGGTTGACTAAACTTTGGAAGTCAATACTACTACCAGTAGTTAAAATGATATCGTCAGTAGTTACAAATAAGACGCGGCCATCAAACGATTGAGCGCAGTCATTACTTAATAGGCCACGAACTTCCGAGAAGCGTTGTGGTTGAACTACTTGTTGTGCTGTTTGTAGTTTAGGAATGATGTATGTTTGATTAGTTGTAAACACTAATAAAGTATCACGCAATGGCAACATATCAATGATTTCATCACTGGTATCTAATGTTAGATAGCCAGCCCAGTTACTACTGGTTGTAGTAGTGCCACTGCTTGGCTCCCATACATCTGGAATGTAGTTGTAAAGAGTATTGCTAACACTGGTAGCTTTGTCACTATACAGGATTAAGTTTGGATAGTATTCAAGCGTGCCATCTTGACGCTTTTTTGTAATATTGGCTGCCCATAGCTGATTGTCAAATGAGCGAATAGTTTTACAAGTTTGATATGTGTATGGGTTTGTATCGCTTGGTGAGTTCCAGACCCAACCAGGTAGGTCTTGTAGAACACCACCAGGAGATACTGATGCGTTGTTAGTGACAAACTGCGGCGTAACTGTATCTGTATTGCAGATCCATGTCAGACCTCCATACAAAGAACTACTGGTCCATACAGTATCACCAAGAAGAGTAGAACCGTCCAAGCCGTTTACATATAAACCATTTTGTGAAATATTGATATCTTGGCCAGTTGGCGAAGTTTGATACACTTGACCGGCACGAGCAGTCATAAAGTATCCGTTTGTGGCTGTATTTTGTTGATTCCAAAAGTCAATTAAGTTAGGAGTGCCCAATGGCATACCGCCCAACTCTAACTCTTGGCCACCGATTTTTGATGCGGCGGCTTTCCAGTTACGATAGTTAAACAACATTGTGTGTTGATTATCTTCCATTTTGTGCGGCGATACATCAGGTGTCATACCACCATTTTGATCACGAAACTTAACTAGTGCCATTATTTGCTTTCTTATTAAATGAAGTTTTTACAACTTTGCCATCTTTGCGAACAATATACATTTCTGCCTTTGGTTTAGTTAATAGCCATTCACAAGCTAAATCTAACTTGTCTTTCAACTCAGGTTCCAATGGTTTACGTGACGGAGCGTAAACTAAATCTTCTGGTTTCTTCTTAGACCATGTTTTAGGCACCTTATAACGTGGCTGCTTAACTTCTTCACTCATCATCTACCTTAAATGTAATCCGTGGTGGAAAGAATGATATTTCCTCAATCTTGTTTGCCCTGCGCCCGATGATGCGAATGCCAACGAACAGACCAAACAAGAATAAGCAAGCCGCAGTAAACAGGACACCAACAACCATAACCTCTACCACATGTACCAACCATAGTGGCAGAGATTTAACG